>Ga0182745_1002950_pt1 | contig 14911 bp, 12 predicted proteins | sample eDN3rd30CKraftBY_FD_128523 | JGI IMG/M metagenome (GOLD analysis project Ga0182745, IMG submission 128523) | Enriched backyard soil microbial communities from Emeryville, California, USA - eDNA 3rd pass 30_C Kraft BY (version 2) (version 2) | ecosystem: Environmental > Terrestrial > Soil >...
CCGCCGAGAAGGTGCGCGACGTCGCCGCCGAGCTGCTGGAAATCCAGGCGCGCCGACAGGCCCGTGCAGGTTTGGCACTGGACATCGACCGCGCCATGTACGAACCGTTCGCGGCCGGTTTCCCGTTCGAGGAAACGCCGGACCAGTTGGCCGCGATCGAAGCCACGCTGCGCGACCTGCAATCCAGCCAGCCGATGGACCGCGTGGTCTGCGGCGACGTCGGCTTCGGCAAGACCGAGGTGGCCGTGCGCGCCGCCTTCGCCGCCGCCAGCGGCGGCAAGCAGGTGGCGGTGCTGGTGCCGACCACGCTGCTGGCCGAGCAGCACTACCGCAACTTCCGCGACCGCTTCGCCGACTACCCGCTGAAGGTGGAGGTGCTGTCGCGCTTCAAGTCCGCCAAGGAGATCAAGGCCGAACTGGACAAGGTCGCCGAGGGCACCATCGACGTGATCGTCGGCACCCACCGGCTGTTGCAGCCGGACGTGAAGTTCAAGGACCTCGGGCTGGTCATCGTCGACGAAGAACAACGTTTCGGCGTGCGCCAGAAGGAAGCGCTGAAGGCGATGCGCGCCAACGTGCACCTGCTGACGCTGACCGCCACGCCGATCCCGCGCACGCTGAACATGGCGATGGCCGGGCTGCGCGACCTGTCGATCATCGCCACGCCGCCGCCGAACCGGCTGGCGGTGCAGACCTTCGTCACCCAGTGGGACAACGCGCAGCTGCGCGAGGCGTTCCAGCGCGAGCTGTCGCGCGGCGGCCAGCTGTATTTCCTGCACAACGACGTGGAAAGCATGGGCCGCATGCAGCGCGAGCTGTCCGAGCTGGTGCCCGAGGCGCGCATCGGCATGGCCCACGGGCAGATGCCCGAGCGCGAGCTGGAACAGGTGATGCTGGATTTCCAGAAGCAGCGCTTCAACGTGCTGCTGGCCAGCACCATCATCGAATCGGGCATCGACATTCCCAACGCCAACACCATCGTCATCAACCGCGCCGACCGCTTCGGCCTAGCCCAGCTGCACCAGCTGCGCGGCCGCGTCGGCCGCTCGCACCACCGCGCCTACGCCTACCTGCTGGTGCCGGACAAGCGCGCGATCACCCCCGACGCGCAGAAGCGATTGGACGCCATCGCCTCGATGGACGAACTCGGCGCCGGCTTCACCCTGGCCACGCACGATCTGGAAATCCGCGGCGCCGGCGAACTGCTCGGCGAGGACCAGAGCGGGCAGATGGCCGAGGTCGGCTTCAGCCTCTACATCGAGCTGCTGGAGCGCGCGGTGCGCTCGATCAAGGCCGGCAAGCTGCCGGACGTGGACGCCGGCGAGGAAGCGCGCGGCGCCGAGATCCAGTTGCACGTGCCGTCGCTGATCCCCGAGGACTACCTGCCCGACGTGCACACCCGGCTGACGCTGTACAAGCGCATTTCCAGCGCGCGCGACGGCGAGGCCCTGCGCGAGCTGCAGGTGGAGATGATCGACCGCTTCGGCCTGCTGCCGGATGCGACCAAATACCTGTTCGCCATCGCCGAGCTGAAGCTGCAGGCCAACGCGCTGGGCATCCGCAAGCTGGAGCTGGGCGAGAACGGCGGCCGCATCGTGTTCGAAAGCAAGCCGGATATCGACCCGATGGCGGTGATCCAGCTGATCCAGAAGCAGCCGAAGCTTTACCAGATGGACGGCCCGGACAAGCTGCGCATCAAGCACCCGCTGCCGTTGCCCGAGGACCGTTTCAACGCGGCCCGTGCGCTGTTGCTGACGTTGCGCCCGGGCCGCGGTTGAGCAAAGCCCGGTTGCCGGGCCGTCCTGCCTGCCGTGCAGTCCGTCCCATGACGGGGCGGGCCGCACGGCAATGGGTCGGCTTGCACATTCCAGTGTCATATACGATTCATATATGATTCGCATATACAAACTGGAGAAACCCCGATGGGCATCGTCAACATCGACGACGAACTGCACGACAACATCCGCAAGGCCAGCTCCGTTTCCGGCCGCTCGATCAATGCCCAGGCCGGGTTCTGGATCAGGATCGGCATGCTGTGCGAACTGAACCCGCAATGCAGTTACCAGCAAATCCTCGCCCGCGAACTGGCCGCGGCCGGCGTGCGCCCGGCCGCGCTGCTGGCCGAAGCATGAGCATGATCAAGCAGCCGCACGAACTGGCGCTGATGGCCGAATCCGGGCGGCTGCTGGCCTCGGTGTTCGAGGCGCTGGATGCGCTGCCGCTGGAAGGCATGAGCACCTTGCAGGTCAACGACTGGGTCGAGCGCTTCATCGTCCACGAGCTGAAGGCGCGCCCGGCCAGCAAGGGCCAGTACGGCTTTGCCTACGTGCTCAACAGCTCCATCGACAACGTGGTTTGCCATGGCGTGCCTTCGGCATCGGACATCCTGCGCGGCGGCAGCATCGTCAACATCGACATCACCCTGGAGAAGAACGGCTACATCGCCGACTCCAGCAAGATGTATCTGATCGGCGAGGTCAGCCATTCCGCGCGCCGGCTGGTCAACGCCACTCGCGAAGCGATGTGGAAAGGCATCGCCACCGTACGTCCCGGCGCGACGCTGGGTGACATCGGCTTTGCCATCCAACGCCACGCCAAGGACGCCGGCTACTCGGTGGTCAAGGAATACTGCGGGCACGGTATCGGCCGGCAGATGCACGAGGAACCGCAGGTACTGCACTACGGCCGGCGCGGCACCGGACTGGTGCTGCAGCCGGGCATGACCTTCACCATCGAGCCGATGATCAACCAGGGCCGCGCAGCTATCGACAGCAGCAACGATGGCTGGACCGTCACTACCCGCGACGGCAAGTTGTCCGCGCAATGCGAGCACACCGTCGAGGTCACCGAAACGGGCGTGCGGGTACTGACACTATGCGCGAAGGAGCACGCGTTGGCGGAACGTCTGTTGGACAAGGCCGGCTGAGATGCCGGCTGTCCCGCACCACCTGCTTGCCAGTCCACCCGAAGCGTCAAGGACGGCGACGACACGACGACGGAAACGTCGGACACGGCCCGACGAAAGAAGGCCCGGCAATGCCGGGCCTTCTTCGTTCCACTCACGCCGTCAAGCAGGCGTGTCGATCACCAGATCACCAGATCACCACGCGCGTGTCGTCGCCGCGCACCATCGCATCGCCGGCCTTGCACTCGAACGCGGCGGCGAACGCGGGCATGTTCGACGGCGCGCCGTTGGCGCGGAAGTTGGCCGGGGCGTGCGGGTCGGTGTTCAGGCGCACGCGCAGCTCGCCCTCGGTGAAGTTGCGGCGCCACACCGTGGCCCAGTTCATGAAGAAGCGCTGGTCCTGGCTGTAGCCGTCGATGGCCACGTTCTTCGACGGGTCCTCCTTCAGCGCCATCTGCAATGCATCAAAGGACACGGTCAGGCCGCCGAGGTCGCCGATGTTCTCGCCCAGCGTTAGCTTGCCCTTCACGTTGACGCCCGGCAGCGGCTCGTAGCCGTCGAACTGCGCCACCAGCTTGTCGGTGCGGCTGTTGAAGGCGCTGCGGTCGGCGTCGGTCCACCAGTTGTCGAAGTTGCCGTTGGCGGCGAACTGGCTGCCCGAGTCGTCGTAGCCGTGCATCATCTCGTGGCCGATCACCGCACCGATGCCGCCGTAGTTCAGCGCCGGGTCGGCCTTGGCGTCGAAGAACGGCGGTTGCAGGATCGCGGCCGGGAACACGATCTCGTTCTTGGTCGCGTTGTAGTAGGCATTCACCGTCTGCGGGGTCATGCCCCACTCGGTCCTGTCCACCGGCTTGCCGATCTTGTCGAGCATGTAGCGGTAGTTGAACGCGCGCGCGGCGCGCATGTTGCCCAGGTAGCTGTCGCCGCTGGTGGTCAGCCCCGACCAGTCGCGCCACTTGTCCGGGTAGCCGATCTTCGGGGTGAAGCTGGCCCACTTCTCCAGCGCCTTCTTCTTCGTCTCCTCGCCCATCCACGGCAGGTTCTCCAGCCGCGTCTTCAACGCCGCGGAAAGGTTCTCCACCAGGTGCTGCATCTCGACCTTGGATTCGGCCGGGAACACCGCTTCCACGTACAGCTGGCCCAGCGCCTCGCCCATCGCGCCGTTCACCGACTCCAGCACCCGCTTCCAGCGCGGCTGCATTTCCTGCTGGCCGCGCAGGGTCTTGCTGTAGAAGTCGAAGTTGGCCTGCTCGAAGCCCTTGCTCAAATACGGCGCGGCGTTGTCCACCGTGTGGAAGCGCAGGTAGGCCTGCCAGGTGGCGGCCGGCACGTCGGCCAGCATCTTGTCCAGCTCGCCGAAGAAGCCCGGCTGCGCCAGCGAGAACTTGTCCTTGGCCGGCACCTTCAGGGTGTCGAACAGCGTGGTCCAGCTGAAATTCGGGGTGAGCTTGTCGGCATCGAGCGCGCTGACCGGGTTGTAGCGCTTGGCCGGGTCGCGCAGCTCGATGCGCGACAGCGAGGCCTTGGCCAGGCGGGTTTCGAAGTCCATCACCGCCCTGGCCTGCTCCTTCGCCTGCGCGGCGTCGACGCCGGACAGGGCCAGCAGCTGCTCGATGTAGGCCACGTAGGCGTCGCGGATATTCGCCTGCGATTCGTCGAAGTAATAGCCCTTCTCCGGCAGGCCCAGCCCGCCCTGGCCGACGTAGGCGATGACGTTGCCCGAATCCTTGAAGTCCGGGCTGGCATACAGCGAGAACAGGAAGCCCTGCCCCTGCGCGTAGGCATCGCGCAGGTAACCGGCGATGGCGGCGCTGTCGCCCAGCGCGGCGATCTTCTCCAGTTCCGGCTGCAGCGGGGCGATGCCGGCGGCCTCGATGGCGGCCTCGTCCGAGCCGGTCTTCCAGATGTCGCCGATCTGCGCTTCCACCGTGCCGGCCTTGGCGTCGGCCGTGGCGGCCTGCTCGACCAGCGCGTGCTGCACTTCCAGCGAGCGCTCGCGCAGGATCTCGAAGCTGCCCCAGGTGGTCTGGTCGCCCGGCACCGGGTTGGCCTTGAGCCACGTGCCGTTGACGAAACCGTTGAGGTCGGCGCAGGCCGAAGCCGTCGGGTCCAGGTCGGCGACGTTGAACGCCACCGACGGCGTCTTGATCTGCGCCATGTCGAACGCCGGCTTGGCGGTGTCGGCCGCCACGGGCGCCTCGGTCTTGCCGCAGGCCGCCAGCGAGGCGGCGATGGCGACGGTCAGGGACAGCGGGGCGAGCTTGGAAAGGGTCATGCGGTTCTCCGGCCTTGCAGGAATGCCGCGCTGGTTGCGCGGCCAATCCCCGAGCCTAGGCGATGGCTACCGCCTGCCGATGGGCCAAAGGTCATGGCCTGCTGGATTCCTCATGCTTCCCTTCTCCCTTCGGGAGACAGGTTGGCAGGATTGCCAACCTGCACGGCGAAGCCGCCCAAAGGTGAGGCACAGGGATGTACCGAATGCAGGTGCCCGAAGGGAGAGGGGCAAAAATCAGCCGCCCTGCACCAGCGCGCCGAGCTCGCGTTCCAGCAGCGCCGGATCGGCGGCGTTGAGCTCGATCACCCGGCGCAGCGCGGTGATGCTGTCGAGGTCGATTTCATCGCAACGCAGGCCGATGTTGCGCCCTTCCACGTGCATCACCGTGGCCCGCATGTGGATCGGTGTGTCTTCGGACAATTCGACCTGCAAGCGGCATTGCCCGCCCGCCGCGCCGGGCCAGGTATCGACGACCTCGAACAAGGCGCCCTTCAGCGAGAGATCGTGCAGGCGCCCCGCATGGGTAACCCCATCGGCGGCGACCACGCTCGCGGCGGAGTGGAAGGGCACGCGCCAGAAATGGCGGCGATCCTCGGAGCTGTTCATGCGGTCCCCCTGTGCGTTGGATGGAAAGCCCGGCCGCAGCATACGCCAGCCGGATGGCCGCCGAACGCGGGCAGCCATGCAAACCATTGCATGGCAAGGCATGGCGCGAAACTGGCGGATTGCTGTCGTGGCGCTGCGCCCGCGGTCGCGGCAGTTTCCGGGCTCCATTAGCATCGTCCGGAGCCACCGTCAGTGAACAACGAACCGATGAAGATAGACGCCCACCGGGTCAAGGCGTTGCGCGAGGCGCGCGGCTGGTCGCAGGAGCACCTAGCCGCCGTGGCCGGCCTGAGCCCGCGCACCGTGCAGCGGCTGGAAAGCGACGGCCGGGCTTCGCACGAGTCGCGGATGGCGGTGGCGTCGGCATTCGGGGTCGAGCCCGAGCACCTGCTGGAAGCGGACGGGATGCCGCCGCTGCCGGCACCGGCCGCCAACGGGATGACCGCGGCCGAACGCGCGCGGATCATCCTGTGGATCGTGAGCCTCGTGCTGGCCGTGGTCATGTTCCAGATGGTGGCCGGCTACACCCTGGGCAAGGATGCGGCCCGGCGCGACAACCGGATCAACCAGGCATGCAAGGCCGATCCGGCCAATTGCGACCGCTGATCCGCATGCGGGAACCTGCAGGAGCGACGTCAGTCGCGATGGGGCATCCCCGGTAAAGCCCGGTCGCGACTGACGTCGCTCCTACGGGAGCAGTGCCGCCATCATTGGCGCCGCACCCACGGCGCCAGCACACCCAGCCAGCGCGCCCGCCAGGCCAGAACGAAGGCCACCGCCAGCGCCGAGCCCGCCAGCGCCATTACCCAGACCAGCGCCGCCATGCTCGGGTGGTCCACCCGCAGGCACAGGCACAATCCCGCCGCCAGCGCCAGCCAGCCGAGTCCACGCAGGCTGCGGGTTTCGACCGGCGACAGGCCGCGGCCCCAGGCCTGACGCGCATGCACGTCCATGCCCAGCGCCAGCCAGCCCATGCCGGCCAGGCAGGCGACCAGCGCGGCGGCCAGCAGCCAGCCGGCGGATGCCGGGTCATGCATGGGCGGCCTCCTGCTGCTCGCGGGCGAGGTCGTGGGCGCGCGCCTCGGCACGACGGCCCAGCCGACGCGCGCTGGCGGCGGCGATCACGGCCACGGCCAGCAGTGCCAGGTCCAGCCCGGCCACCGGCCAGTAGCCGGCGGCCAGCGTGCGCAGCAGGTGGTCGCCGGTGGTGATCCAGTTCAGCAGCACCGCCAGCGGCGCCAGCACCGCAATCGCCCACGCCTGCTCGCGCCAGGCCGGGTTGGGCAGGCCCCGTGCAACCGGCGCGCTGCGCCAAGCCGCGTGCAGCAACGCCAGCAGCCAGCAACCCCAGAATGCGTACCGTTCCCAATCCCCGCGCATCGGCAGCGCCTCGGGCAGCAGCCGGTTGGCGACCAGCAGGCCCAGCGTGGCCACGACCATGCCGGTCACCGTGGCCACGGCCAGCGCATCGACCACGCGCACGCCCTGGCTGCCCTGTTTGGCGTGCTGGCGCTTGCGCTTCTCGACGAAGAACACGAAGCCGGTGGCGATGCAGATGCAGCCGGCCAAGCCGCCGAACACGTACAACCAGCGCAGCAGCCAATGGCGGAAATGCTGCAGGTGCAGGCCGGTGAGGAACTCGCTGATGCGGCCGACCGCGGTGGCCGGCGGGTCCTCGCGCAGCAACTGGCCGGTGGACGCCTTGAAGTGGATGCCCTGCCCGACCAGCGCGATGCGGTCGGTGCCGGCGCGGTAGATGCTGACGTAGCCATTGGCGTCGCCGACGTGCTGCAGCACCAGGAAACCGACGTCGCCGGCCATGCCGCGCGCCTCCCAGCGCCGCTGCGCCTCGGCCACCATCGCATCGACGTTGGCCAGCCCGGCCGGCACCCCGGCGCGGCCGTGCGGCAGGCCCAGTTCCTGCGCCTCGTGTTTTTCGTGCAACTCGTGCAGGTCGTGCAGCTGGGTGTGGCCGATCGGGAAGTAATAGGTGCTGGCGAAGATCACCAGCCCGGTGAAGGCGAAGAAGAAGTGGAACGGCAGCGCCACCACGCCGGTGAGGTTGTGCAGGTCCAGCACGCTGCGCAGCCGCGCCTTGCCCGGGCGGAAGGTGAACAGCTCGCGGAACAGCTTGCGGTGCATGACCACGCCGCTGACCAGCGCGACCAGCATCATCAGCGCCGAGAAGCCGACGATCCAGAAACCGAGGTTCTTCCAGTCCAGGGTCAGGCTGTAGTGCAGCGGGTAGAAGAAGCCGCTGCCGATCTTGAGCTGGTCGTCCGGCAGCACCCGGCCGTCGCGCGGGTCGATGGTGGCCTCGCCCCAGACCACGTCTTCCGGGTCCTTCGCCCCCGGTATCTGGTAACCGGCATACAGCGCCAGCACCGGGTCGCGGTGGGTGGTGTAGGCGCTCCAGTAGGCCACGGTGTCGAAATGCCCGGGCATCGGCCCGTCCACCCGCGGGCGCATCGCGTCCACCACCGCCGGCAGCGGCTGCATGCGCTCGAACGCCGGCCGCAGCACCTTCTCGAACGACGGCATCGGCTGCGGCTCGAAGCGGCTGGCCGGGATCGACCAGCGGTCGATCTCGCGGTCGAACACCGACAGCGCGCCGAAGAAGAACGCCGCCATCAACACGAAGCCCAGCACCAGGCCGAACCACGTATGCAACCAGGCCATGACCTGGCGGAAACTCTGGAACACGATGGATTCTCCCTGCTGCATGTCGCTCAGGCCACGCTGGCCTGCACCAGCGAAGCGACCGCGGCCAGCGCCGCGCCACCGCCGACCAGCGCCAGCCAGACCAGCGCCAGCCGGCGACGGCTGGCAACGACATTCAGGAACAGCACCAGGAACACCAGCAGGCCCACCGCGCTGGCGAGGAACTCGGCGTCGTGGAACTCCATCCCGGCCTTGAACAGCAGGGCCATCGCGGCGGCGATGAAGCCCCAAGCGAAGGCGTAGCCACCGAACACGGCGGCGGCTACCCGCGCGGCGAAATGCAGGCGCGGGAAGCGGGCGGGACGGGCGATGGCGGGGCTGTGGGACATGGCGTAGGGCTGGTGTCTGTGCGGATGGGGGCGGTCGTCGGGAACCGCCGGGTCAGGCTGGGCGCGTGGTTGCGCGGCGCGTTGTGGCGGCGACGCGGGCGGCCACCGGATGGTACCGGAGCAGGTCGTTGCCGGCGCCGGCCGGGATGGCCGGGTTTTCCAGCGGGAAGGCGCGGATCATCGGATGGCCCCGCCGTCGCTCAGAACCGGTACGTCACGCTGGCGCTCACGCGCCGCGGTTCGCCCCAGGTGTAGGTGCTGTACCAGCTGAAGACGGTGTAGTACTTCTCGTCGAGCAGGTTGTTCACCGAGAGCGCGGCCGAAAGATGGTCGCTGAACCGCCAGCTCGCGCTCGCATCGAGCAGCCAGTAGCTGCCGATGGTATGCGTGACGTATTCGCCGCTGGGGTGGTAGGCGTCGCCCCAGGTCTTGTCCTGCCAACGTGCGCCACCGCCGAAGGTGAAGTCGCCGAGCCTGTACGAGGTATAGAGCGTCAGCTGGTTTTCCGGCGACTCCGTCTGCACCTTGCTGCCCTGCTGGCAGGTCGTCTTGTGCACGTAGCCGGCGTGCACGTTCCAGCGCGGGGTGATCTGGCCGGAGGCTTCCAGCTCCCAGCCCCTGGTGCGGTAGCCCTGCTCGCCGCGGTAGGCGTCGCTGCCGCTGGGCGTGAGCTCGCCGGTCGGCACCGGGTAGTTGTCCTGGTCGAGCTGGAAATACGCCGCGCTGGCGTTGAGCCGGCCGTCGGCGAAGGCGCCCTTCCAGCCCAGCTCGTAGTTCATGCCGTCCAGCGGCTCCAGCGGCCTGCCCTGCGCGTCCTGCGCCCACAGCTGCGGGCTGTAGATGCTGGTGTAGCTGGCGTACAGCGACTGCGTCGCCGCGACATCCCATACCATGCCCACGTAGGGCAGGACGATGCCCGATTCGCTCACCACCGGGTGCCGGTAGCGGGCAAGGCGCGCGCCGGTGATGAACTTGAGCGTGTCGGCCGGGTTCCAGCGCACCGCGGCGTAGAGGCCGTTCTCGCGCGTGACCTCGTCCGAATGCCAGTCGGGCGTGGCGTTCCAGGCCGGCAGCGGGATGTCGCCGCGCCAGTGGTAGTAATCATGGACCGCGAGGTCGTAACCCGGCGCGTCCCACCAGTCGTTGCCCACCCAGCGCCGCCGCGACAGGCTGCCGCCGACCACCAGCTCGTGCCGGCGCCCACCCAGCTGGAACGGCCCGCTGGCATAGAGGTCCAGCGCGTCGGTGGTGGTCTTGCCGACGTACTGCCCGATCCACAGCGCGACGCCCTCGCCATCGGCCGGGTCCGGGAAGCCGGAAGCCGACGCGCCGAGCAGCGCGTCGTAGCCGTTGATCTGGTGGTTGAGCTGCAGCTTGGCCACCCATTCGTTGTCGAAGCCGTGTTCCAGCGTCGCGAACGCGGTGCGGGTGTACTGCTCCCAGCGGCTCCACGTCGCGCCGTTGTTGAACGCGCGCGGCATGGCGTTGAACCCGCCGTCGGCGTTGAACAGCGGGATGCCGCCCCAGGTGGAATTGCGCGGGTCGTTGTCCTGCGCGTCGGCACCCACGGTCAGCAGGGTGCCGTCGGGCAGGTCGGCTTCGAGGATGCCGTAGAACACCCTGCTCCTGCGCTTCCAGCGGTCGAGGCTGGATTCACGGTCGTCCCATGCGGCGACCGCGCGGGCGCGCACGCTGCCGTCGGCATTGAGCGGCCCGCCGACGTCGAACTCCGCGCGCCGTTCCTGCCACGAACCCGCGCCCAGCGTCGCGTGGCCCTGGAACCGGCGCGTGGGCTTCTTGCGCACCAGGTTGATGACCGCGCCGGGGTCGCCGGAACCGGCGAGCAGGCCGGCCGCGCCCTTCAGCACTTCCACGCGGTCGTAGATCGCCATGTCGGCCAGCGTGTTGCCCGACGAGTACGACGAATCGCGCTTCATCGGGATGCCGTCGTACTGGAAGTTGTTGATCGGGAAGCCGCGCGCGTAGTACTCGGTGCGCTCGCTGTCGTAGGTGACGATGGACAGGCCGGGAACGTGCGCCATCACGCTGTCGATCGAGTTGAGGTTGAAGTCCTCGATCTCCTGGCGGGTGACCACGCTGATGGACTGCGGCGTCTCGCGCGGGGTCAGCACCAGCCGCGTCGCGGTGGCGATGGTCCCCGGCGTATAGGTGCCGCTGCCTTCGGTCACCGTGCCCAGCTGGTTGGCGGTGACGACGACGCGGTCCAGCTCGGTGACGTCGTCCTTCGGCGTCGTGCCGCCGTCCTGCGCGTGGGCATGGACGGCGAGCAGCAGGCCGGCGGCCAGCAGGGACACGCGCGGCGGGCGGGAAGAGGTATTGGCCATCGTTCGGCTCCGCGATCCGTCAGAACCGCCAGTTCAGGCTGAGCGTGTAGTTGCGCGGGGCACCGTAGTAGCCGCTGTAGCGCAGGGTGTTGATGTACTTCTCGCCGGTGATGTTGTTGGCGTTGAGCTGCAGCGTGGCGTTGGGCAGGAAGTCCCAGGCGGCGAACGCGTTGAGCACCGCGTAGCTGTCCTGGCGCACGCGGTAGCCGCTGGACTCCACGTTGGAGATCACGCTCTGCCAGCGCCCGCCGACGCCAAGAGACAGCGCCTCGTAAGCGGGCAGGCGGCCGCTGAGCAGCAGGTTGGCGGTGCGCCGCGGCACCCACGAATAGGTGTCGCTGCCGTTGAGGCCGTCCAGCTTCAGCGCGGTGTAGCCGAGTACCAGGTCGAGGTTGTCGCCCAGCTTGCCGACCGCCTCCAGCTCGACGCCCTTGGAGCGCACGTCCACCGGGGCGTAGATCGACTGGCCGTACTGGTTGTACTGGCCGGTCGGCGTGGCCAGTCCGTCCTGGTCGGCCTTGAACACCGCCAGCGTGGTCAGCAGGCGCTGGTCCAGCCAGTCGGCCTTGATGCCGACCTCGTAGTTCACGCCCTTGCTGGCGTCGAGGTAGCGGTCGTTGGCGTCCACCTGGTCCTGCGGCTGGTAGATGTCCGAGTAGCTGACGTAGCCGAGCACGTGCTCGTTGAAGTCGAAGGTCAGGCCGCCGTAGGGGCTGGTGTGGCTGGTGGTCTGGTCGAAGGTGAGGTCGTAGGACCAGCCGTCGCGGCGGTACTGGGCATAGTTGGCGCCGACGACGGCCTTCAGGCGGTCGCTCAGCGCGATCCGGGTGGCGCCGTAGGCGCGCTTCAGGTGCTGGTTCAGCATCGAATACTGCACCGAATCGCTCCAGTCCGGCTCGGGAAGCGCATCGGGGGCATACGGGAACGCCGGCAGCGCACCCCAGGCCGGCGAGGAGAAGTCCGCGCTCCGCTCCCAGCTGTTCGATTCGCTGCGGGCCAGACTCACGCCCAGCATGGCTTCCTGGTCGCGGCCGAACAGCTGGAAGTGGCCGTTGAGCGTCACCGCGCCGAGGTGGGTGGTGGCCTTGTCGCTGCCGCCCCACGGGTAGCCGACCAGGCCCAGGCCGGTGGCCGGGTCGAGGCCGATCGAGATGCCGTCGAAATCCGGGTCCGGCAGGTAGGCGTAGAACATCTTCTCGTCGCCGGTGGCGCGGCGGTAGTTGTACGAGGCCTTCAGCTGCCAGTCCGCGCCGAGCCGGTGGGTGTATTCGGCGAAGGCGTTGTGGGTGGTGGTGTTCCAGTAGGTCCAGTCCTGCGTGGTCGAGGCGCTGGTCGGCCACTCGCGCTGGGTGCCGTCGCTGTTCATGAACGCCAGCGCGCCCCACATGATGCCGTCGGACTTGGCCCGCTGATACGAATAACCGAGGGTCAGGGTGCCGTTCTCGCCGATCTGGCCGTCGACCACGCCGTAGAAGTAGTTGCGGGTGTTCTCGTTGGCGCGCAGCCAGGAATCGCCGTCCTCGTGCGCGGCCACCACGCGCCCGGCCCAGCTGCCGTCGGCGGTGAACGGGGTCGAGTAATCGACTTCGGCGCGGGTGGTGCCCCACGAGCCGTAGCTGACGCCCAGCGAACCCTGGCGCTCGTTGGTCGGGCGCTTGCGCACGTAGTTGATGGTGCCGGCGGCGTTGCCGACGCCGGTGAGCAGGCCGTTGGCGCCGCGGATCACTTCCACCTTCTCGTAGCCGAAGGTGTCGGTGGCGCCGGTGGCGATGCCCCAGCCGTTGGGCAGGCCGACGCCGTCGATCTGGGTATTGAGGATGTCGAAGCCGCGCGCGCTGTAGCTGGTGCGGTTGGTTTCCCACTCGTCCACCTGGATGCCGGTGGCCAGCTTCAGCGCTTCGTTGACGCTGTCGGCGCCGAACTGCCGCATCTGCTCGCTGCTGACCACGCTGATCGACTGCGGGGTGTCCTTGATCGCCAGGTCGAGGTTGGTGGCACCGCTGCTGACGCGCTCGGCGCGGTGGGCCACGACCAGCACCGCGTCCAGGTCGGTGGCGCTGGCGTCACCGGACGCGGCATCGGCCGCTGCCAGCAGCGGCAGGCCGGCCAGGGCGATGCCGATGGCCAGCGCGAGGGTACCGGTGGTCAACGGACGGAAAGCAGCGACGGACGCGGGTTGCGCGCGGAGGGAGCGGTTCGAGGACATGCGGGGAGTGGCCTTTTCGGTTGCCGGTGCGGCGTGCCGGGGTGGCATGCCGGTTGATTGAGATGCGTTATTAGATGCGAATCATTCTCGATTTTCAAGAAAATTCACATCGCTGTCTACCGCTGCACCAGCTCCTGCTTCCCCTGCCCCGCAAACGAAAACACCCGGCCGGGGCCGGGTGTCGGGGTTGCCACGGGGCGGCGGGGTTACTTCGCCTTGCCCTGGTTGGCCACGGCCTCGGCCGCCCGCTTCGCCGCTTCCGGGTCGCCCAGGTAGCGGAACGACTGCACGCCCAGGTCGTCGTTCAGCTCGAACAGCAGCGGGATGCCGGTGGGGATGTTCAGTTCGAGGATTGCTTCCCGGCTCACGCCGTTGAGGTACTTGTACAGCGCGCGCAGCGAGTTGCCATGGGCAGTGACCAGCACGGTCTTGCCGTCCTTCAGCTGCGGGGCGATGGCGTCGAACCAGTACGGCAGCACGCGTTCGAGCGTGGTCGCCAGCGACTCGGTGGCCGGCAGCGCGTTGCGGTCCAGCCCGGCGTAACGGCGGTCGTGGCTGGGGTGGCCGGGGTCTTCCAGATCCATCGGCGGCGGCGGGATGTCGTAGGAACGGCGCCATACCTTGACCTGCTCCTCGCCGTGCTTCGCCGCGGTCTCGGCCTTGTCCAGCCCCTGCAGGCCGCCGTAGTGGCGCTCGTTCAGGCGCCAGCTCTTGCTGACCGGCAGCCAGTCCTGGTCCAGCTCGGCCAGCGCGCCCTGCAGGGTGTGGATGGCGCGCTTGAGCACCGAGGTGTGGGCGACGTCGAACTGCAGCCCCTCCTCCTTCATCAGCCGGCCGGCGGCGGCGGCCTCGGCGCGGCCCTGCGCGGTCAGTTCCACGTCCACCCAGCCGGTGAAGCGGTTATCGAGGTTCCACTGGCTCTGGCCGTGGCGCAACAGCACTAGTTTGCGGGTCACTGCGGGGTCTCCGGTCGTGGGGGGGAAGGCAACCGGCCGATTGTAGCCGCATCGTGCCGGCGCCCCGCCTGCACGGCATGGCCGCGGCAAAAATGGCAGGCTGCGCGCATGCGCTTCCATCCCGCCGCCGATGTCGCCCCCGCCACCTTGGCCGAGCTGCGCCGCATGCAGACCGAACTGGCGGCGCAGGTGGACCTGCGCGACCACCTGCCCGGCCTGCCGCAACGCGTGGCCGGGGTCGACAGCGGCTTCGAGGACGAGGGCCGCACCACCCGTTCGGTGGCGGTGCTGGTCGATGGCCCCAGCCTGCAGCCGCGCGAATCGACGCTCGCGCGGTTGCCCACCGCCCTGCCCTACATCCCCGGCCTGCTCAGCTTCCGCGAGCTGCCGGCGGTGCTGCAGGCGCTGCGGCAGCTGCCGGAACAACCGCAACTGGTGCTGGTGGACGGACACGGCATCGCCCACCCGCGCGGGCTGGGCATCGCCGCGCATCTGGGCGTGCTGACCGGTTTGCCCAGCATCGGCGTCGGCAAGAGCCGGCTTGTCGGCGACTACGACGAACCCG
>Ga0182745_1002953_pt1 | contig 14896 bp, 10 predicted proteins | sample eDN3rd30CKraftBY_FD_128523 | JGI IMG/M metagenome (GOLD analysis project Ga0182745, IMG submission 128523) | Enriched backyard soil microbial communities from Emeryville, California, USA - eDNA 3rd pass 30_C Kraft BY (version 2) (version 2) | ecosystem: Environmental > Terrestrial > Soil >...
GACACTGCCGGCTCGGGACAGGGAATTCTGGAACATTTTGCTCTCGGTGATGCCCAGGTGATTCAGTGACCACGCGCAAACAGAAAATCTTTTCCACAGGACGTGTTGCCCTGGCATGGTGTCTGGCGGAGGGGCTCATATTGTCCCTGTCAGTATCTCTGTCCTTGTCAATGCTTCGGTCAGTCGGTGAGGCTGCGCCGGTCACTGTTTCTGAAGTGGTGCGTCATGCGGAAGAGCAGCGGATCAACACGATGAAATCGGTCGCTCCGGCAGTCGTGGCGATCTTTGCCGCAGGCGGAAATGGGGGTGGATCTGGTGTGCTGATCAAGGCGGACGGGTTCGCCATTACGAACTTCCACGTCGTCCAGGGACAGGGCGGGTTCATGAAATGCGGTCTGAACGACGGCAAAGTTTACGATGCGGTCCTGGTCGGTATCGATCCCACGGGAGACGTGGCGCTCATCCAATTACTGGGGCGGACAGATTTTCCGCATGCCCCCATCGGCAATAGTGATGAAGTGCGGATTGGGGATTCCACTTTCGCCATGGGGAATCCGTTTCTGCTGGCGACGGATTTTCAGCCCACGGTGACTTATGGAATGGTCAGCGGAGTACATCGGTATCAGTATCCAGCGGGGACGTTTCTGGAATATACCGACTGCATTCAGGTGGATGCTTCAATCAATCCGGGAAATTCCGGCGGCCCGTTGTTCAATATGCAGGGAGAACTGATCGGGATCAATGGTCGAATCTCCGTGGAGAAACGGGGCCGGGTGAATGTGGGGGCGGGCTATTCCATTTCCATCAATCAGGTGATGCACTTTCTGGATCATCTGAAAAGCGGTCGGGTGGTGGATCATGCCACACTGGGGGCCACGGTGGCCGGCACTTCCGATGGCACAGTGGTGATCAATCGTATTCTGGAGACATCCGAAGCGTATCGTCGCGGGTTGCGACAAGATGATGAAATCGTGACCTTTGCCGGGCGTCCGATTCGCAGCGTCAATCAGTTCAAAAATATTCTGGGGATCTATCCCAAAGGCTGGATCGTTCCCATCTCCTATCGTCGCGAAGGTCAGCGCTCTGATATTCAGGTCCGATTGATGGGGCTGCATCGTCGCGCGGAACTGGCGGGGGGAGAAGGGGGGGAACCGGAAGAACAACCTCCTCGCGGACCGGAGAGAAATCCGGACGAGGCCCCTCGCGATCCGGACGAAACCCCAGCAGGACCTGCCGCCGCCAAGCCGGAAATTCCAGAACAATATGCCAGCCTGTACATCGAACGGCAGGGCTATGCCAATTATTACTTCAACCAGCAGGCCCAGGCCCGGTTGATGCAGGGACTCGCGGACTGGGGAGATTATTCCAAAGTGCCGGTTGGCTGGTCGATCACCGGAACATTGAATGGGACGACTCCTGTTCAGATCCGGATGCTGACAGAAGCTATTGCTGCCAAATTGGGGGACCAGTTTGCTGTTCAGGAAATGAAGAATGACTTCGCGGATCTGCCTGCCGGGTCGGGTGGACTGCTGGCGGCACTGGAGCAACTCAAACATCTGCTCGCCGACCCGCAGGATTATTTCACCGAATTCTACTATCTGGGGAGCGAGCCCTTTCGAGATACCCGAGAACAGGTGCAAGTGTTGATCACGACCCGCAGCCTGGTCACCAGTCGCTGGTATTTCAAACAGGAGTCCAATGAGTTGCTGGGCTTTGATACGACTCTGGCGGAAGATGTCGATCCCTGTGAAATCCGCTTTGGTGAACTGGTGAGTCAGGAGGGCGTGAAATTTCCCAAGGTGCTGACGATTCGTTACGGAGATCAGGCATTCGGCAAGCTCAATATCGACTCTCTGCAGTTCTTTGCTTCTCCAGCAGCGGCCACGGGAGGTCAGAATCCATGATCGGTCCTCGGGTTTGCAGACTTTGGGTTTCTGTTCATCAAGTTCTCACAAGCCTGTCTCGGAAAGGTCTGTGCAGGACGTTTTCAATCGGTCTGTTGGTTGTCTGTGCGGGGCTTCTCTGTGGCGGATCTGTCCAGGCACAGAGTGCAGACATTCATGGTGAAGATATTCATGACGCCATTCAGTACGTGCAGCAGCGGATGGTGAAATTGTACGGTGCGGGGGGACTCAAGAATCTGGCGGGATATGGTACCGGATTTCTTGTTTCTCCGGATGGACATATCGCCACGGTCTGGAGCCATCTGCTGGACGCGGACACGGTGGCCGTCGTGCTTCCGGATGGACGCCGGATGTTTGGCCGCATGGTGGGAACGGATTCGAAAAAAGATATTGCTGTTCTCAAGATCGATGCGGTCGATCTTCCCTATTTCGATTTGAGCCATGCTGCTTCTGCCGGTCCGGGGGCTTCGGTCCTGGCCTTCAGTAACATGTTTAAGGTGGCCGTGGGTGATGAACCGGTCACGGTGACGCACGGTGTCATTTCTGCAAGAACCGATCTTTCCGCACGTCGTGGGCGGTATCAGGCCCCCTATACAGGACCGGTTTATATTCTGGATGCGGTGACCAATAATCCGGGAGCAGAAGGGGGCGTGCTGACGACGTATGACGGCAAGCTCCTCGCCATGCTGGGGCGGCAGGTCCGCAGTGATCAGAACAATGTCTGGTTGAATTATGCTGTGCCCATCAGCGAACTTCGTACCAGTATTGAAGACATTATTGCGGGACGATTACACCGGACTGATCCATTAATGGCGGGAACGAAGCCAACGGGTGACGGGTTTAAGGGGTTGGATTTCGGCCTGGTGCTGGTGCCGGATGTGGTTTTTCGGACCCCTGTCTACATCGAAACCGTTGTGGAAGGATCTCAGGCTGACAAAATGGGCCTGAAACCAGACGATCTGATCGTCTTTGCCAATGGAGAACTGGTGCCGTCCATCCGCAACTTCGAAACAGTTTTGCAAAGCCTGAGCCCGGGGGACGATCTGCAACTGGTCGTTCGCCGAGAATCCGAATTGATTTCTGTCACCTTTCAGGTTCCTCGACAAAAAAGATGATGGCCAATTTCATGAACCTGAACCCCTGTGGAGACAAGTTCTCCAGTCTGCCGGCAGCGGTGCGACCATGCTGTGCGGCAACAACTGCCTGCTGGCGAATGCTGCTGCTCTGGTTGATTGCGGTGTCTTGGGGAACTGGTGCCTTGCCTGCAGCCGATCTCCAGCTGGAACAACAACTGGCCATTCAAAAAGCGGTGGCAGCTGCCGATGCCTCGATCGTGCGTATCGAGACGGTGGGGGGAGTGGATCTGGTTGGGGAGATGCTGACCGGAACCGGTCCCACGACGGGAGTTGTCGTGCGGGAAGATGGTTACGTGATCACCAGCCGGTTCAATTTTCTTTCGAATCCCAGTTCCGTGGTGGTCACGTTGGCGGATGAACGAAAATTTGCCGCCGAGATCGTGGCCAGCGACATGTCCCGCATGCTCACGCTGCTCAAAATCAAGGCGGATGACCTGGTTCCTTTCACGGCTGTCCCCAAAAATGAATTTCGAGTGGGGCAGTCCGCCATTGCACTGGGACGAACATTCGATCTGAAGTTTCCCAATATTTCCGTGGGAATCGTGAGTGCGCTGGATCGCGTCTGGGGCCGGGCTCTGCAGACCGACGCCAAAACCTCTCCCGTGAATTACGGGGGGGCATTGATCGATCTGACGGGGCGTTGCCTGGGAGTGATTGTTCCGCTCTCTCCGCAGGAACAGGGAGAAACCGCGGGGGTGGAATGGTATGACAGCGGCATCGGCTTCGCCGTTCCACTCGTGGATATCGAAGCGGTCCTGCCGCGGCTCATTGCGAAAGAGACGCTCAAACCGGGACTCATGGGAATTGGTTTTGAAGATCATGGTCCCATCAGCGGAGCTGCAAAAGTGCTGCGCGTTCGTCCGGAATCTCCTGCGGATCGCGCGGGCCTCCTCGTCAACGATGTCGTTGTGGAAGTGAATGCACATCCCGTTGCCAAGTTGAATGATCTCAAGCACCTCGTGGGTTCGATGTACGCCGGCGACGTGGTCCATCTGACAGTTCGCCGCGACGATGAGACATTGCAGAAAGAGATCACGCTGACAGATGTTCTCAAAGCCTATCAGTTTCCGTTTCTGGGGATTCTGCCCGATCGAAATCCTTTGAAATCCGGACAGCAGGGGGTGCGGGTGCGCACTGTGCTGCCCGATTCTCCTGCCGCCAAAGCCGGGGTGAAAACCGGCGACCTGATTCAGAAAGTGGGGGAGACGGAGATTTCTTCTTCCGTCGAACTGGCGACTCAGATTCACCGGATTGAACCGGATGCCGATGCCGTTTTGAGTCTTCAACGGGATCAGCAAATCCTGACGTTGACGGCCAGATTGATTCCGTTTCCCAGTGAGCCCCCTGCATCTCTGGAGCAGCTCGATCTGGTCCCCGTAGAGACTCCCACGCAGGCAAAAACCGGCCGATTCAATGAGAAATTGCCGGATGACGGTCTTTCCTTCTGGGCCTATGTTCCGGAGAATTATCAGACCAATACACGCTGGGGGTTGCTGGTGTGGTTGCACCCGCCGGGGGATACACAGGAAGCAGAAAGTATGCAGGCCTGGTCCGACGTCTGCCGGGAACGGGGGATCATTCTTCTGGGGCCGCGAGCGGGAGATGTCAGTGGTTGGGCCCCCAGTCAGGAGGCACAAGTCCGGGAAGTCATCAGCTGGATGCAGGATCGCTATCAGATCGATCCTGCCCGAATTGCCGTAATGGGGAAAGAGGGTTCGGGATCATTTGCCAGCCGGCTGGCATTCAAGTACCGCGATGTCTTTCGCGGACTGATTCTGCTGTCCGCCCCGCTGCGAACACCCCCGCCGGATAGCGATCCCGATTTCCCCTTCCAATTGATTTGTGTGAGTGCTGCCAGCAGTCCGCAGCACAAGCTCATGACTGCCACCGTGGAGGCGATGCGCAAACGAAATTTTCCCGCCTGGCTGATCGAGCGTCCCAAAGCTGATGAATCCGTTTTTCCAGCAGAAGCGGTCTCCTCGCTTGCAATCTGGCTGGATGCCCTGGACCGCATTTAGAGCGTATTTGTAAATCTTGTGGCGAACTCGCCTCGCGATATTCAGTATTTCATCAGTCGGAACGCATCCACCGCGGGCCCAGACCGAAATCGAAAAGACGAAATCTCTGAGACTCAGGGCTGAGCGTTCCATGCTCCGGAAAGAGTATTGTGTTCTTCTATGAAGCTTGATGATCCGGTCTGTTATTGCTTTCATATCAGCAAGCGGAAGATTCTGAATTTTCTGCGTGTTCATCGGCCACGTCGCGCCAGTCAGCTCAGTGAGTGTGGGGGAGCGGGAACCGGTTGTGGATGGTGCATTCCTTATCTGCAAAAATGTTTTCGCGACTTTCAGCAGAAACAGACGCTTGACGAGGACGAACCGCAAACGGCTGCGGAATATGAAGCCGGCCGAGCCGCTTACATTCGTGCCGGCAAAGGCGTGCCCCGCCCGGGGACTGGTCCGGATGAGAGCGCGTGATCCGGAACAGACCGGAACAGCGTCCCTGCAGTGAGAACGTATTTGTAAATCTGGTCGCGAACTTGCAGACAGCGTTCAGTCAGTCAGCTTTTAGTCAGCCAGTGTTCAGTCAGTCAGCCTTCAGTCATACTGTGGATCAACATCATGAGCGACGTTCGCGTGGGATTTCTGGGTGCGGGAAAAATGGCGACGGCACTCGCCAAAGGGCTGATCGATTCCGGGTTTGTCCCCGCCAGCCAGGTGATTGCCAGCGACGTCTTCCCCGCAGCAGCACAAAGTTTTGCCAACACCACCGGGGCCTCCACGGCCCAGAATAATCAGGAAGTTCTGCAGAAATCTCAAGTGGTTTTCCTGGCTGTCAAACCGCAGTCCATGCCTGCATTACTCAATGAATTGAGGGCCATGATGCGACCGCAGCACCTGATTGTTTCGATTGCGGCAGGGGTCACATTATCTCAAATTGAAGCGACCCTGGGAGATCACCGGATCATTCGAGTCATGCCGAATACGCCTTGCCTGGTGGGAGCCGGTGCAGCGGGTTTCGCACGAGGAACATTTGCATCCAATGAAGATGCGGAACTGGTGATGGCAATGCTGCAGACCGTGGGGATCGCCTTGCAGGTTCCCGAATCTTCGCTGGATGCCGTGACGGGACTTTCCGGCAGCGGCCCGGCCTATGTTTTCGAAATGATCGAGGCCCTCAGCGATGGAGGGGTCCTGGTCGGCCTGTCGCGAAGTGTCGCCACGCAACTGGCAGCCCAGACCTTGCTGGGGGCGGCACGCATGGTGCTGGAGACGGGACATCATCCCGGTGCGCTCAAAGACATGGTGACCAGCCCAGCTGGAACGACAATTGCCGGCTTGCATGCGCTGGAGCAGGGGAGTCTACGGGCCACGCTGATGAACGCTGTGAAGGCTGCCACGGAACGTTCCCGCCAACTGGCCGAGCCCGGCAGCGGGCACTAGACCAGTTGGTCTCTCCTGTGCCCGCGTCGAAAGGGTTTCACCTGATGAAAGACTGAATGCCGCGAGGCAAGTTCGCCACAAGATTTACAAAAACGCACTAGACCAGTTGGTCTCTCCTGTGCCGCGTCGAAAAGATTTCACTTGATGAAAGACTGAATGCCGCGAGGCAGGAGGCGGACACTGTGGGGGCCATGCGCTCTCGGCAGACACAAATCTCCAGCCCACTTTTCTCAATGAGTGCGTCCCTGCTGATGATGCAGGCATTCCAGACCAGAAGATGATAAAATCCAGGCTTTCGATGATCCTCTTGTCTCCTTTCCCGTCATGATCATTCCAGCTGCAGAACTGCTCCCAAAAACAGATCGCGTCATTCAGCACGGCATTGCTGAAGGACTGCATTTAGGGGTGCAACTTACCGTCACAAAGGATTTTCAAACGGTTGTAGACTGTGCTGTCGGAGAAAACAGTCCAGGCGAGTCATTGACCAGTGACATGTTGTTGCCTTGGCTGAGTGCTGGAAAACCACTGACCGCAACAGCGATTCTCCAACACGTGGAGTCTGGTCTGTTGGAACTGGCACAACCAGTGGCCAGCATCATTCCCGAATTCGCCGCAAATGGAAAAGAGCGGATCACATTACTGCAGTTGTTGACTCATCAGGGAGGGCTCAAGCCCATTGCCACCGGCTGGCCCAGACGGACCTGGCGGGAGATTGTCGACAAGATCTGTCAATCCGGGACGCGGCGTGAGCGTGGGGATGGGTGGAATTGTGCCTATGATCCTGCACGCAGCTGGTTCATTCTTGGTGAAATTCTACAACGGATCGATCCTCGGAAACGCACCATCGATGAGATTGTTCGGGAAGAAATTTTGGTTCCGTTGGGCATGATCGACAGCTGGATGGCGATTCCAGCAGATCAGTTTGACCGGCTCGCACCACGTCTGGCACAGACCTATACATCGAAGGATGGTCTCTTGACCCCTGCTCCGGGAAATTCTGCAGCCTATTGTAAAACGCCCAGTCCCGGCGGCAGCCTGAGAGGGCCAATTCGGGATCTGAGTCGGTTTTATGAGATGTTGCTGCGGGAGGGGGTAACCAGCACCGGGAGGGCTCTCTTGCGTCCGGAAACGGTTCGCAGGATGGTCAGTCGTCAACGGGAAGGGAAGTTCGACGCCACCTTTCAACATATCGTTGATTTCGGACTGGGAATCATAATCAACTCAAACAGGTATGGCGTGGAAACCGTTCCTTATGGTTTTGGAAAGTATGCGTCGGAGGGAGCATTTGGACATGGTGGAGCGCAGTGCAGTATCGGTTTTGCGGACCCGAAACACCAACTGGTGGTCACCGCCGTGGCGAATGGACTGCCGGGTGAAGAACCGCATCACCGGCGTTTCCATGAACTGACTTCTGCGATTTATGAAGACTTGGGTCTAGTGCTTTGCGACAACTAGACTAGTGCTTCGTCAATTTTAAAAAATCGGGTCGGCCTTAACGCAGAGTCCGACAACGGAGGACGTTTCGCGATCACGTACCCTAAATCCAAGCCCTGACAGGGCACTAGTTTGGTCTATCATGTGCCCGCGTTGAAATGGTTTCACCTGATGAAAGACTGAATGCCGCGAGGCAAGTCCGCGACAAGATTTACAAAAACGCTCTAGAAATTCGGGTCGTCCTTCAGGCAAAGTCCGACATCGGAGGACGTTTCACGATCACGGACCCCAAATCCAAGCCCTGACAGGGCACTGGCCTAAGAAGATCACACACGCAGTTTTTCTGCAACGGCCTGTAAGGCCTGCGGAAAACGCTGACGAATGGGATCGACCACGTCCCTGACAAATTCATCCACCTGCTCCGGGCTGCGACCGATAAAACGGTGGGCGTCGAGTGCGCTGTACAGGTCCACTTCGGCGAAATGGGGGTCGGCCGCCAGCCGTTGTATTAAGTCGTTGGGAAGCCCGAATTCCTTGACCTGTCGAGCAGCTTCGACACTGTGAATGCGCACCTGTTCGTGCAATTGCTGACGGTCTCCTCCCGCTTTGACGCCGGCCATCAGGATTTCTTCCGTGGCCATAAAGGGAAGCTCTTCTGCCAGACGCCGGGCGATCACCCTGGGGTAAACAACCAGCCCTTCGGCAATGTTCCGATAGAGGATCAGTACGGCATCAATCGCCAGGAATGACTGTGGTAATGACAAACGGCGATTGGCACTGTCATCCAGCGTACGTTCCATCCATTGAACCGCAGCGGTCTGATCACCATTTTCGGCCAGGCTCATGGCGAAACGAGCCAAGGCACAGATCCGTTCGGCCCGCATGGGATTCCTCTTATAGGCCATGGCGGACGAGCCGATCTGCTTATCCTCTTTGGGTTCCTCAATCTCCTTCCATCCCTGCAGCAATCGTAAATCACTGGCAGCTTTATGAGCCGATTGTCCAATTCCGCTGAGTGCGGCCAGGATTTGAGCATCTACTTTTCGCGAATAGGTTTGACCGGTGACGGGATAGGTGGCCGAAAATCCCATTTTTTGTGCCACCATCCGGTCCAGTTGCAGGACCTTTTCGTGATCCCCCTGAAACAAGGTTAAAAACGTGGCCTGTGTGCCCGTGGTCCCTTTGACCCCACGAAACTTGAGTGAATTCAGCCGATGTTCCACCTCTTCCAGATCCAGTACCAGATCATGGCACCATAACGTGGCCCGTTTGCCGACAGTCGTGGGTTGGGCGGGTTGCAGATGCGTGAATCCCAGGCAAGGGAGGTCTCGGTACTGTGTGGCGAAGGTGGCCAGGCGATCGATCACCTGCACCAATCGAGAACGCACCAGTTCCAATGCCAGCCTGATCTGGATCAATTCCGAATTATCGGTGACGTAACAGGAGGTGGCTCCCAGGTGAATAATCCCTGCTGCCCGCGGACACTGGTCGCCATACGCATGCACATGCGCCATGACGTCATGTCGCACTTGCTGTTCATAACGGGCAGCTGCTTCAAAATCGATGTCATCCACATGAGCCCGCAATTCCGTCAATTGGGCGTCCGTGATCTCCAGGCCGAGTTCCTGTTCTGATTCTGCAAGCGCCACCCAGAGCTTTCGCCACCAGGAGTGCTTGGCTTGTGCGGACCAGATCCCGCTCATTTCTGGAGAGGCGTACCGGGTGTTTAACGGATTCTGATAGATTGAATGATTCACGCGTGGACCAGCAGTTCAAAAGGAGTGTGGAAGAACACACACAATAATCCAAACGGGGCTGATCTGTCGAATTGGTTTGCCTTCAACAGCGTTCCCGTTTTGAGGCTCATTCTTTTCTTGACCTCAACTCCGCTTCGAGAGTACATTTCGCCTGAATTTGGGGCCATAATCACTTGTGCATCTCTATCTGGGCTTTCCATTTTTCGTAAATCCCCATGTCTACCGAACTGGTTGAAAATGATATTGAACGGCCACAGCGTGCCCCCTGGCGGCAGCGGCTGATTGATGCGGAAAATGGGTTACGGTTTGGAATTCGGGCAGACAGCACGTTATTCGTCCATTTCTTCTGCTCCGTGACGGTTTTATTGACCAGTCTGGTGGTCGGACTGAGTCAGCTGGAATGGGCCTTGCTGATTTTGGCACTCGGTTTCTCGCTCTCTGCTGAGTTGTTGCACCAGGTCCTCAAGTTGATTTCGAATCAGCTGGAAGGCCGGTTTGCCGAAATCTTCCTGCTGGGGACTGCTTCCGTGATGGTCTCACACCTCACGGCAGCACTCGTGTCCGGATTTTTGCTGTGGCGTCGCTTTTCCATGCTCTGGAATTCATGATTCCACGTACTTTGGTCACCTTCACAAGAGTGCATTGCTTCGCACGTGCTGACCGAGTCATCGTCAGGTTCTCTTGGCTGACGTGCCTGCGACCTGCCTGAAATGGATGTGCTCTAAAATTTAAGGTAGGTCTTCACGCAAAGTCCGATAACGGAGGACGTTTTGCGATCACGTCTCCCAAATCCAAGCCAAGACAGGGCACTCGTCTCTTGCGGGAATTTAGACCGGTTTGGTCTCTCATGTGCCTGCGTCGAGAAGGTTTCACTTGATGAAAGACTGAATGCCGCGAGGCGAGTTCGCCACAAGATTTACAAAAACACTCTAGAACGTTGACGGTATTGAAGCTCTTTATTGCATTTTGTGAAATACAATATTTCAAAGTATTAGCATAAAGGCAACTTTAAATTCTCGATGAAACAGTTACTGTATAAAGAGGCTGGGTGATTGAGCCGCCCAGATGATTGAGCCCCCCAATTGTGCCGAGTGCGTGGTGATGTCTGGGACATGAAGATCCGTTGAAACGCAAGGTCCGACAACGGATGACGTTTCGCAATCACGTCCCCCAAATCCAAGCCCTGACAGGGCACTCCCCCCTCTTCGTCTGTGAGGCACTCATGTCGATCACTTCGGATTGCCAGCCGCAAGCATTCTGTGCGTCTCTATTTTCATTTGTGACGATGGGTACATTCCTTCTGATGGGGGCGCTGGTTTCGGAGATCGCCTGCGTCTCGCCATCCCTGGCCCTTGCTGGAGATGCTTCCAGGCCCAGTGCCGAGGATCTCAAGTTTTTCGAAACGAAAATTCGCCCGTTGTTGATCGAGAAGTGTGGAGCCTGCCATGGTGCCGAGACACAGGAGGCGGATCTGCGTCTGGACACTTTTGCCGGGTTCATGGGAGGGGGGAAGTCGGGTCCAGCACTGATTCCCGGCAAGCCTGATGAGAGCCTGCTGATGTCCGCTTTGAGTTATCAGGACCTCGGGCTGCAGATGCCTCCGGATGAGAAACTCCCGGATTCCGAAATTGCATTGCTAAAAGAATGGATTCAACGTGGAGCCCCGCATCCGGAGAGCGGGACAACCATTCCTGTGACACCACGACGAGGTGCGATTGATCTGGATGCCGCACGGACATTCTGGGCCTTCCGTCCGTTTCAGGCTCCGGAAATTCCCACTGACGGGGCTGTCGACTGGGGCCAGAACATCATTGATCGTCTGCTGGCGATCAACCTGAAAAAGCAGGGACTGGTTCCGAATCCCTCCGCCGATCCGCGAACACTCATCCGCCGGGCGACGTTCGATCTAATCGGCCTGCCTCCCACGCCGGAGGAAATCGATCACTTTCTGGCGGACAAATCTCCCGACGCCTTCGAAAAAGTGATCGATCGTCTCTTGGCATCTCAGCATTACGGGGAACGCTGGGGGCGGCACTGGCTGGACGTGGTGCGTTATGCAGACAGCAACGGCCAGGATGAAAATCAGGGATTTGTTGATGCCTGGCGGTTTCGAAATTATGTCATCGATGCGTTTAACTCCGACAAGCCGTTTGACCGCCTGATTCTGGAACACCTGGCGGGCGATCTGATGGAACATGATCCACAGGATTACTCTCCTTTGATTGCCACCGGCTTTTTGACACTGGGCCCCAAGGTGTTGGCGGAAAAAGACGAAGCCAAAATGGAAATGGACATTATCGACGAACAAATTGATGTAATCGGTCAGGCTTTTCTGGGATTAACGATTGCATGCGCGCGGTGTCACGATCATAAATTCGATCCGATTTCGACGGCAGATTATTATGCTCTGGCAGGTATCCTTAAAAGTACAAAGTCGATGCAGTCCTTTAAGGTGGTGGCCAAGTATCATGAACACGTTCTGGCGACGCCGGAACAGATTCAGGCACAGGCAGATCTGAATCAGTCAAAACAGGTGCTGCAAAAAGAACTCGATGCACTGGTGACGGCCGCCAATACCGAGTTATTAAAAGCCACCGGGGCAGCGTCCGGCGCCAAGCCCCCTGCTGATGCGGAGCAGAAGTACCCTGAAGAGACCAGGACAAAACTGGCCGATCTGCGTGCACAGATCCAGAAACTGACGGACCAGATTCATCCGCTTCCGACCGCGATGGGTGTTCAAGAAGGGACAATTGCTGATACACGTGTTCATTTGCGAGGCAACCATCTTACATTGGGCCAGCCGGTTCATCGGGGGGCTCCGGAAGTCTTGCTGTGGAATGGGCCGCTGGAGATCGGTGAGCAGGAAAGTGGGCGTCTGCAACTGGCACAATGGATCGTGAGCAGGGAAAATCCCTTGACCGCCCGGGTGGCGGTCAACCGGGTCTGGCGCTGGCACTTTGGTGAAGGACTCGTGGCCTCGACGGATAACTTTGGCCTGCTGGGACAACCGCCGACCCATCCGGAACTCCTGGACTGGCTGGCCGCAGATTTCGTGCAGCAGGGCTGGTCGATCAAAAGATTACACAAGCAAATCATGCTCAGCAGCACGTATCAGCTCAGCAGCCAGAACCACCCTGGAAATGCCGCGATCGATCCGGATAACCATTTCCACTGGAGGGCAAATGTTCAAAGATTGGAAGCGGAAGAAATCCGCGATGCGCTCCTGGCCGTGGCAGGTGTGCTGAATCCGGAAGAGGGGGCAGCCGTTGTTTCCGTTCCCAAATGGACACTGGTTTTCGACCATACCAGTAAAGACCTGACAACCTATGATCCATTCCGTCGATCTATTTATCTCCCCGTGATCCGTAACAACTTATATGACGGCTTTTCATTATTTGATTATACAACTTCGGATGTGACCACCGGCAGCCGGGAGACTTCCACGGTTGCTCCGCAGGCGCTCTATATGATGAACAGCCCGTTATTACTGGATTCATCAGCATCACTGGCACAAAGATTAAAGCGAGAGATCCCGGACGATGATCAGGCTCGGGTAGAACGTCTTTATGAACTGGCCTTAGGCCGTCCGGCGGAAAGCCACGAAGTACAACGATTACTGAATTATCTTTCGCAGTTCCAACAAGCCATGCAGCGTGAAAATAATTTAGAGAAGCTGCAGGACGCCGCCTGGGCTGCTGCCTGTCAGGCTATTTTGGCTTCGAACGAATTTGTGTATGTGGACTGAGAGCCTGGCCGGAAAGCTGCTTTGGCAGCCGAGATTGAACGATTTGTGTTCTGACGAAAAGCAGAAAGCATAAGAGCCGATCACAGCACAAATTGACCTTTCCGACAGGTTCTGTGCCAGGGGGCAGGGAATGAGATTCGCCGTCTGTTAAAAAAATGCACAGACAGAAACGACGGACAGAGACAACTGTGCCAGCGGGAGCTTCTGATTCCCCGGGAATCGCCAGCCGGAGGTTTCTGGCTGGTGGAGACTTTATGTTTTTCAACAGACTGTCTGGGAGAAGACCCAGGCAGTCCCGATTTTCGACGTTCGTCCAGGGGAGACTGAAATGTCCGCTGAAGAGTCTGGTTCTGCGACTTTGATGACAAACCGTCGTTGCCTGTTGCAGCAGTCGGCAGTTGGATTTGGTTATTTGGCGTTGTCTGCCATGTTGCAGGAAAAGCGTGTGCAGGCAGCCCCCGCGTTATCGGTGAATTCTCCTTTTCATTTCCCCCCTCGCGCGAAACGGGTCATTTTCCTGTTTATGAAGGGGGGGCCATCGCACGTTGACACTTTTGAATACAAGCCCAAGCTGCAGGAATCGGACGGTAAACCGTTTCCTTTTGAAAAGCCGCGTGTGCAATTTGCAGCCACTAGTAATCTGCTGGCTTCACCCTGGAAGTTTCGGCAATATGGTGAGTGCGGCAAGCATGTCAGCGAGTTGTTCCCGCATGTGGCCGGCCATGTGGACGAGATCTGCTTTCTGCATTCTGTCTATGGGACCAATCCATCGCATGGCGGTGCACTGCTTAAGTTGCATACCGGCAGCGATAACTTCATCCGCCCCAGCATGGGAGCCTGGATTCAATATGGCCTGGGAAGCGAAAATCAGAATCTTCCGGGGTTTATTACTATCTGCCCGACACTGGCGCATGGCGGAGTGAAGAACTGGGGCTCCGCGTTTCTCCCCGCAAAGTTCCAAGGCGTTCCACTGGGAGTTGCCAGCCAACCGTCCACCAAGGCCCGAGTGAAGTATATCGAAAACACCAGATGGTCGACGCCCATTCAACGATTGCAACTGGACTTGATGAACGAACTGAATCGGGAACATCAGGCCATGACTGGTCCGGAAGGTTCGCTGGAAGCTCGCATTCAGTCTTTTGAACTGGCTTACCGAATGCAGATGGAGATGCCACTGGCACAGGATCTCCATGAAGAGACGCCGGCGACGCTGGAGATGTATGGCTTCAATAATCCGGTCACAGAAAACTTTGCCCGGCAGTGTCTGCTGGCTCGGAGATTTGCAGAACGGGGCGTCAGGTTCATCCAGGTCACACACAGCGACAATAAGGTTCAGTGGGACCAGCATGGCGATTTGAAAGCAGGACACGCCAAGAACGCGGCGGAAGTCGATCAACCTATTTCCGCACTTCTCACGGACCTGAAACAGCGGGGATTGCTGGAAGACACACTGGTCTTGTGGGGTGGTGAATTTGGC
>Ga0182745_1002957_pt1 | contig 14888 bp, 20 predicted proteins | sample eDN3rd30CKraftBY_FD_128523 | JGI IMG/M metagenome (GOLD analysis project Ga0182745, IMG submission 128523) | Enriched backyard soil microbial communities from Emeryville, California, USA - eDNA 3rd pass 30_C Kraft BY (version 2) (version 2) | ecosystem: Environmental > Terrestrial > Soil >...
AGCGTTCACCACATAGCAGGTAGGACAAAAAAACTGGCCCAGTGGCTCGTGTTGCCCCTTTGCGCTGGTCATCACCAGGACGGTAACGGCGCCCCCTGGATGATTGCTGTCCATCCCTGGAAGACGCGCTTTGAGGAAAAGTACGGCAAGCAGCTGGATCTACTACGCCGCTGCATTCGATTTCTCGCCGCCAGCAAGTGTGATGTACCAGCAGAAGCTATGACGGCATGCGGGTACCGGTCGGACTTGGGGGCGCAGCCATGCTGATTATGGGCTATCGCATCACCGATAAAGCGATGAGGGCGGGACTGGCTGCCATTAAGGCGCGTAGGCGTTCTTTTTGCGCGACGCAGATCGCGCGGGAGATCCAGCCCTTCATCCGCGAGAACAAAGGCGCCTGGCGAGGGATGGCTGTATCAGCGGCTGCAGTGGGTGCAGCAGAAGCTCTCATTTGGGAGCAGTTCCGAGCTGGGGCCGTGAAGCCTGCAGGAAGATGGCTGAGCCGACAGTATTGGCGCGCGACAGAGCCGAAATCGATAAGGATTCCGCGATGAAGATGAATGTGCTCATCATTGGCACGAACGCGATCCGCCAGGACTCGGAAGGGCGGTATTGCCTGAACGATCTGCATCGAGCGAGCGGCGGGGAGAACCGTCACAGGCCGTCCCTTTGGGCCGAAAATTATCAGACTCAGGCCCTTATTGTGGAGCTTGAGGCCGAAGCAGGGATTCCTGCTTTGGTATCGATCCATGGCGGACTGGCCTCTGGGACTTTCGCCCGCAAGGAGCTGGTGTACGCGTATGCCATGTGGATCAGCCCAGCCTTTCAGCTTCGGGTGATTCGCGCATTCGACAACCTACAGTCGGGGGCGCACGTAGTGCTGCGCGATTTCGCGTCGGCATTGCGCTTGGCGGCCGATCAGCAGGAAGAAATCGAACGTCAGCGCTTAGCACTGGCAGATGCGCAGCCCAAGGTTGAATTTGCTGAGGCCGTGCGTGCCACTGTAGACGCTATCAGCGTCAGCGATATGGCAAAGCTGCTCGGTACCGGCCAGAACCGTCTGTTTGCGCGTCTGCGCGCTGAGTCGATTCTGATGGTCGACAACCGCCCTTATCAGACCTACATCGACCGCGGCTACTTCCGACTGGTCGAAATGCCATGGTGCGACGCTGATGGCCTTACACACGTCTCTTTCAAGACCTTAGTCACAGGTAAGGGTCAGGTATGGCTGCAACGTCGCTATGCCGCCTCGAATAACACTATTTCGGTGCGTAGCGAAGTACAGCACGCTCCCGCTCACGCATAGGAATTTCCATGAGCACTATCGTTATGTCCATCTGCTGGCCATTGCAGATGCCTTCCTCTCAAAAGGCGGTGTTAATCAGCCTCGCAGATAACGCGAACGACGAAGGTGTGTGTTGGCCTTCTGTCGACAAAATAATGGAGCGGACGTGCCTGACGGACCGAACCGTTCAGAAATGCCTGAAATGGCTGGAGGAGCGTGGGGCCATAAGCCGTCAGAAACGCCACCATCGCAGCACTGTGTACACGGTAACGCCAGCGGGCTATCAGGCGTGGCGTCGTGATGAATCCTTACCGGAAAATTCTTCGGGCGAAGGATCTTCGGGCGAAGGATTTTCGGGGGAAGAATCTTCGGGCGAAAAAAATGTAGCCAGGCCGGAAAATGAGTGCGCTTCAGATCGGAAAAAAATGTCATTCAGACCGGAAGCAGCTTCACCCAGAACCGTAAAGGAACCTACAAAAGAACCATCAAGGAACCGTCAAGGCGCTGCCGCGCCGTCCGCGCCCCCCAAAACCGGCAAGACGAAAAACTCAAAAGCGTCCGGCACGGTGTCGGTCGACCAGTTGGAAGCCGAGGGCGTTGATCGCCAAGTCGCTGAGGACTGGCTGAAAGTCCGCAGGGTCAAGGAACTACCGCTGACCCCGACTGCCTGGGAGGGTGTTAAGCAGGAGGCGCGGAATGCTGGCGTTCCGGTGGCCGACGCAGTTCGCATTGCTGCTGAAAACTCGTGGGCAGGCTTCAAGGCCAGCTGGTACGAGAAGCAGAAGGCCGAGGCCGGGGGCGCTGTCGCTGGTGTCGCCGACGATCTCGCATTCCTCAAGTCCTGGTCTGGCATCGTAGCCAAAGGCAATGCGTTGGGGTTGCGGCAGGATTCTCGCGAATTGGGCCCACATTTCAAGGAGCGCGTGATCAAAGCTGCCAACTTGAGCCCGGAGCAGATCGCTCGTGCTCGCGCTGACTTCGGGGTGAACCTATGACCGTGCTGGAGCTTCCATTTCCCCCGAGCGTTAACACCTACTGGCGCCATCCCTCGAGTGGCAAACTGGCTGGCCGTCATTTGATAAGCGAGAAAGGTCGAGCGTACCGCGCCGCCGTGCTCGAGGCGGCATGTCGATATCGAATCCCGATGTTCCAAGGGCGCGTGAGCGTATCGGTCGACGTGTTTCCGCCTGATCGTCGTCCGCGTGACCTCGACAATATGCTCAAGGCGCTTCTGGATGGTTTGGTCCATGCCCGCATCCTCGAGGACGACAGTCTCATCGACAAGCTTCTCATCGAGCGTTGCGCGGTTTCGAAGAAAGGTTTGGTGCGTGTGTTCATCAGCCCCATACGGATTGCGGAGCCTCAATGACGACCGAGCTGCGGCGATGGGAAATGGGAGATCCGCTATTGATCCTCATGAGCCGCGAGCGGGAGGCACTTAAACGCAGTTGTGCAGGTTGCGCCAATGTGCGCGTCGCAACCTCGCCATTTGGTGAGCCCGTGATTCGATGCCTGAAGGGCAGGCCGTATGGCAAGAAATGCAATCAGTTCAAGAAAGGTGAGGCCGCATGAAGTCAAATATTGAGATCTTGCTTGGAGAATGGGGCGCCTGGAAGAGGGGCGAGAACAAGTCCGGTTTGGGGTACCCAGGGCAAGCGGCCTTCCAGCGCATGCGTGTCGATTGCGAGCGTCGCCCCGATGCATACGCCTTGATGATTGATGATGACCTGCGGCGCGTCGACCAATTTATCACGGGCATGCACGGCGATTACCGTGCCGTCTTGGTGGCACAGTATGTCGCAACGGGTCCGGTAAAGGTAAAGGCGGACCGGTTGAAAACTTCGACGCGTATCTACTACACCATCCTGGAGCATGCCCATCGGTCGCTGGCGCAAAGCATGGGCGGCTCCTACCTCAAGGGATTCGCATCTAAATTGTGCGCACACGTTGCAGAACTGTGCGCACACAACTAGACTCTTTTCTGTAGGCTGTATCACTGCGCCTTCGGTTTTGTCTCCCTATCTCGCCCTGCTTGAGCATTGCTCGGCGGGGTTTCTTTTTGGCAGAGCTAAATGGCCGGAATTCCTCCAGGAACAATCCTCCCCCCAGCGCCGCCGAGACGGCAGGGCTCGATAGTTGTACGAAGCGACGAGGGCAGAGAGATCGTGCGATACCTGCGGCAGAAGCTTGGCATCCCGGAGGGTTGCCAGTCAGTAAGCGTGCATCTCGATATGGATGATGTTATTCGCGTTGATTGCTCATTCGTTCCGCGAGGCTAATGGCACAACGACCTCAGCGCCCTTGCCGGGCTACTGGCTGCCGTGCACTACACCGCAATGCCAATGGCTACTGCGAAGGCCATGCTCATCTGGCTAAGGTTTGGGCGAAAGCATCTGATCAGTCTGGAAGAGGTGGCAGGCCCTGGCGCCGTTTGCGTGACCAGGTGCTTGAGCGTGATGGCTATCTTTGCCAATGCGACGACTGCAGGCGCAGGCCGTTGCCGTTGGTGGCTCATGAGGTTGATCACATCAAGCCGCGCGCTGAAGGTGGCACAGACGACCCGAGCAACCTGAGGGCCATCAACAAGGAATGCCACAAAACGAAGTCGCAGGCCGAGGCTTTGAGAGGCCGCCGAAGGTAGGTGCGCAGATGCTTATAAGCAAATTCGGCGATTTCAAGCAAAAGTCCGACCCCAAAAAAATCGGGTTGTGAAGGGGGAGGGGTGGGCAAAAAGTTCAGCGGGTCGCGGCCGGACACCTGCCGCTCAATCGTTTTTTTGCACCCGCGAAAAATGAAATTCAGGAGTTGACCTATGGCGGGAGTCGCAGGCCGGTCGGGCCGCAAGCCTAAACCGGTCGCGCGCAAGGTCGCTGCAGGCAACCCGGGCAAGCGGGCGTTGAACATTCAAGCGCCACAGTTTGATGCGGTGGTCAGCATCGATCCGCCCAATTGGTTGGATGGGCCGGGTCGAGATTTATGGGTGCACCTGGCGCCGCTGCTCTGCGCGCAACAGGTGTTGCAGGCAACTGACATTCAGAACCTGGAGTTCTACTGTTCCGCCTATGGTCGATTCCGAGAAGCTGAGAGGCATATTGCTGAGAACGGTATCGTCGTAGACGGCGCCCAGGGTGGCATGGTGAAGAATCCGGCCGCCACGATCATCAACGAATCTACTCGGCAGATGGCCACGTTTGGCTCGCTGTTGGGTTTGGATCCATCGAGTAGACAGCGTTTGTTGGGGCCAAAGAAGCGCAACGCCGGCGATGAGCTGGCCGCCATTCTGAGCATGTGACATGGCGAATCAGAAGTTTCCGCGCGTGGCGTTGGCCACGCAGTTCGCGCGCGACGTGGTGCGAGGGAGGGTCCCTTGCTGTCGATTCATAACTATGGCATGTCAGAGGCACCTCGACGACCTGGTCAAGAGCAAAACTAGAGATTTCCCCTATCGGTTCGATCCGGCCAGGGCTGAAAAGAAGCTTCGCTTCATTGAGTTCTTGCCGCACACCAAGGGAGAATGGGCGCGGCTCAAGCAAAAGGTAAAGCTCGAGTCGTGGCAAGCGTTCGGCATTGCGTGCACCTTCGGCTGGGTGCGCAAGAAGGATGGCTTACGTCGCTTTAGGGAATCGTATTGGGAGGTGCCGCGCAAGAATGGCAAGAGTGTGATTGCCGCCGGCGTCGCCCTCGGTATGTTCTGCGCTGACGGCGAATTCGGTGCTGAGGTGTATAGCGGAGCCACGACGGAGAAGCAAGCTTGGGAGGTGTTCCGGCCGGCCCGGCTGATGGTCAATCGCACACCCGAGTTGAAAGAACTGCTGGGCATCGAGGTCAACGCAGGAAATCTGAATCGTCCTGAGGACGGGAGCCGCTTCGAGCCGATCATTGGGAACCCGGGCGACGGCGCATCTCCGTCGTGCGCGGTGGTGGACGAATACCACGAGCACGATGCGGATGATCTCTACGTGACGATGCAGACCGGCATGGGCGCGCGCCGCCAGCCGCTGATGTTTATCATCACGACCGCCGGCGCGAATATCGCGGGACCCTGCTACGACAAGCGGCAGGAAGTCATCGAGATGCTCGAGGGGCTGGTGCCTAACGACGAGCTCTTCGGCTGGATCTGGACCATCGACGAGGGTGACGACTGGACCGACCCGAAGGTGCTGGCCAAGGCCAACCCGAACATAGGTGTGTCGGTCTACGAGGATTACTTGGTGGCCCAGCAGCAGCAAGCCATCCGACGCGCACGGTTCGCAGGCAAATTCAAGACGAAGCACCTGAACGTGTGGACCGCGGCGAAATCCGGCTTCATCAACATGGCCAAGTTTATGGCTGCGCCGTGCCAGGACGACAGCCTATCGCTGGATCAGTTCAAGGGTTGGAATTGCGTCCTAGCGCATGACCTGGCGGCAAAAATCGACCTGACGGCGCAGGTGAAATTGTTCTGGAAGGACATTGCAGGAAAGCGTCATTACTACTGTGTCGCACCGGTGTTTTGGGTGCCGGAGGATACAGTGCAGGGGACTGAGAACCGCCGAATGGCCGATCGTTATCAGGCGTGGGTTGCTTCGGGACACTTGATCCAGACGGAGGGTGCGGAGATTGACTACCGCGATGTGTTGGCTGAGGCGCTAGAAACCAATGAGCTTGCACCGGTTATCGCGAGCCCAATAGATCCGCATGGCGCCGCGAACTTGTCGCACCAGCTAGATGATGAAGGGCTGAGTCCCATCACCATTATCCAGAACTACACCAACATGGCCGACCCCATGAAGGAACTTGAGGCTGCCGTGCTGTCGGGCCGATTCCATCACGACGGCCACCCGATCATGACTTGGTGCATCGGCAACCTGATCGCCAAGTACCTGCCTGGTAGTGACGATGTTATGCGCCCGATTAAGCAGGGCAATGACAACAAGATCGACGGCGCCGTCGCGCTGATCATGGCGATCGGCCGCGCGATGGCGGGCGCCGACGGGCCGGATCTCTCAGACTTTTTCAACAACGCGGTGATCGGATGAAACATAAAGCGCAGAAAGTTGGTCGGCTCCGCGCCGCGGTGCTTGGCTGGCTGGGCGCGCCGTTTGGGCTTACCGATGCCGATGCATGGGCCCGGCTGGGAGCAAGCAGTTCGGCGGGCGTGAACGTCAATGATCGGAACGTCCTGCAGTTGTCCTCAGTTTGGGCTTGTGCGAGGCTGATCTCTGAGACTATTGCCACGCTTCCTCTCGGGATTCACGAGCGCACGACGAATGGAAATCGACCAGCTCCACAGCATCCCTTGGACTTCATCCTGGGGGCGCAACCGAACGCGGATACCGTGTCGTCGGTGCATTGGGAGGCGGTGGTGGCGGCGATGCTCCTGCGCGGTAATGCGCGGTGTGAGAAGTTGATGGTCGGTGCGCGCGTGGTCGGTGTGCAGTTCCTGGCGCCATCTCGGCTGTCGATCTCGCGCAAAGGGGATGGCACAAAAGAGTACCGATACACCGAAGACGATGGCCGGCAGCGCGTGATTCCGGCGACCCGGATCTGGACGATTCCTGGCTGGTCCTTGGATGGAAAAACCGGAGTGTCGGTGATCCATTACGGGGCTCAGGTTTTCGGCGCAGCCCTGGCCACAGATGAGGCTGCCAGCGGAACGTTCAAGCGCGGATTGATGCCTACGACGTGGTTCAAGTATCCCAAACTCATGAAGCCTGATCAGCGGAAAGAGGCGCGAGAGTTCATTGAAGATCGACTTTCCGGGGCTGTGAATGCCGGAAAACCAGCGATCTTAGAGGCCGACATGGAGGTCGGCACCCTGGGGATCAATCCGAAAGATGCTCAGCTTCTGGAGTCGCGAACGTTTAGCGTCGAAGAAATCTGCCGCTGGTTCCGAGTGCCTCCATGGATGGTGGGTCACACAAATAAGTCGACCAGCTGGGGTACAGGCATCGAGCAGCAGATGATCGGCTTCCTGGTTTTCACTCTAAGCCCTTGGCTCAAGCGCATTGAGCAATCCATTGTCAAAGAACTATTCACTCCCGCTGAGCGTTTGCGCTACTACCCGAAGTTCGCCGTGGAGGGGCTGCTGCGCGCGGACAGTGCCGCGCGCGCAGCCTTCTACAGCGTCATGGTCAACAACGGAATCCTGACCCGTGACGAGGTTCGCGAGCTTGAGGACCGCGCGCCAATGGGTGGCAATGCCGCGGTACTGACGGTGCAGACAGCGCTAGCCCCGCTGGACACGCTGGGTCGTGACGCAGGTCGCGCGCTGTCCGCAGTTGAGGCTGTTCAGAAAGCCTACCTCGGTGTGGGTAAGGTGATTACGTCTGACGAGGCTCGCGCAATGGTTAATCAGGCTGGTGCCGATCTCAAGGTTCCTGGGCCTGTATTTATCGAACCTGCAAGCAATCCATAAGGAAGTCCCCATGAGCATGAAGAACCTGCCTGCTGCGCCGGCCGGGCGGCCTTGTGCTGCCGTCTCGTCGTACGTAGCCCCGAGAGCGCTTGATCGCTGGGAGGCTGGCATTCGTGCCGCCACAGAAGACTCCGCGGAGCGAACCATCAGCGTCTACGACGTGATCGGCTATGACTGGTGGACTGGCGAAGGCGTGACGGCCAAGCGGATTGCGAGCGCGCTGCGCGCTATGGGCGCTGGTCCGGTCACTGTGAACGTGAACAGCCCTGGCGGTGACATGTTCGAGGGCCTGGCCATCTACAACCTGTTGCGTGAGCACCAGGGTGAGGTAACGGTAAAAGTCATGGGCCTCGCTGCGTCTGCAGCATCGATCATCGCTATGGCTGGCGACACCGTGCAGATTGCGCGCGCCGGCTTCCTGATGGTTCATAACTGCTGGGTCATAGCCCAAGGCAACCGTCACGACCTGCGCGAGTTCGCTGACACCATGGAGCCGTTCGACGCTGCCATGGCCGATATCTATGCGGCACGCACGGGCCAGGACCTGGCGGTGGTGCAGCGCCAAATGGACGGAGAGACCTGGATCGGCGGTAGCCAAGCCATCGAGCAAGGCTATGCCGACGAGCTGCTGCCGTCTGACCAGGTAGGCAAGTCTGACGCGAAGACTTCGGCTAGCGCAGTCCGCCGCATTGAATCTGCCCTGCGTGCCGCGGGATTGCCCAGCAATGAGGCCAAGCGCCTTATCCATGATTTCAAGTCCGGCTTGCGTGATGCGGCCGGCGGCGGTGGGCGTGACGCCACCGTGAATGGCCTGCGCGATGCGGCCGCACTCAGCACCACGGCCAGCCTGGCCGCATCTCTCACTACCATTTTGAAATAGGAGCCACTATGGCAACCCCTGAACAACAGATCGAACAGATCAACGCTAGCCTGAAGACGGTTGGCGATCAACTCAAAACGATGGCCGAAAAGGCCGACAGCGATATGCGTGCGCGCGGTCAGATCGACCAGCAGTTGCGCGCTGACATCGACAAGACGCTAACCCAGCAGGGCGAGCTGGTGGCGCGCTTGGCTACCGCCGAACAGCTTGTGGCGAAGCTGGACAATGGCGGCGGTGCCGCCGGGCGCCCGCAGTCCATGGGTGAGCAGATCACCGAAAGCGAGGATTTTCAGGCATTTGCGTCGAACCCGCGCGGCACTTTCCGTATGCCGGTGCAGGCTGCCATCGGTTCGGGTTCTGGATCCGCCAGCGACTTGATCGTCCCGGACCGCGTTCCCGGCATCCAGGCTCCGATGTTGCGGCGTCTCACTGTGCGCGACCTGATCAGTTGGGGGCGCACAAGCAGCAATAGCATCGAATACGCCCGGGAGCTTTTGTTCACAAACAACGCCGCGCCAGTCGCCGAGGCTGCGCAGAAACCCGAATCTGACCTGACGTTCGAGGCCGATCAGGCGCCTATCGTCACGATCGCGCATTGGATCCACGCATCTAAGCAGGTCGTGGCCGATGTGCCTATGCTGCAAAGCTATATCGATGGCCGCTTGCGTTATGGCCTGAAATTCGTCGAGGAAGCTCAGCTGCTTAAAGGCTCGGGTGTAGGCCTCAACATCAACGGGATCTATACCCAGGCTAGCGCCTACGCAAACCCGGGCGTGGTGCTGGCGGCTGAGACTCGCATTGACCGTTTGCGTTTAGCGCTGCTGCAGGTTGAACTCGCCGAGTACTGGGCTGACGCCATTATTTTGAGCCCCATTGATTGGGCGGCGATCGAACTTACCAAGGACTCCACGAACAACTACATGTTCACCAACGCCCGCACCACCATGCAGCCGGGTCTCTGGGGGAGAAATGTGGTCCCTACTCAAGCCATGGACGCGGGAGACTTCCTCGCTGGCGCGTTCGGCGGTGGTCTGGCCGTGCAGGGATGGGATCGTGAAGATGTCAACGTGCAGATTGCCCTTGAAGACCGTGACAACTTCATCAAGAACATGGTCACCATCCGTTGCGAAGAGCGGGTTGGTCTCACTGTTTACCGGCCCCAGGCCTTCGTGAAGGGTGACTTCACCGGCATCGATCCAACCACCCCTTAACCAAATCGGGCAGCGGCCATCCAGGCCGCTGCTTTTGGAGATGGCAGCATGAGAGTTAAAGCGATCGCGTCATTTGAGCACGGCTGTACGCGCCGTCGGGATGATGAATTCGACGTGTCCGACAAGATCGGGAAGCAACTTGCAGATAAGGGGTTGGTTCGGAAGCTTGGCCAAGACCAACCTGACGATCAATCGGAGCCGGCCGATGCGACGGGGCAAGCACCCACAGCAAAGCCTGCGCTTCGAAAGAGTGCCGCAGGAAAGGGGTAAGAAATGTCGGTCGTCCCTCTTGCTACGGCCAAGAGTTACTTGGATGTGATCCACTCGGCTGATGACGTCAAACTGCAGATGCTGCTTGACGGAGCTGAGGACGAGGCCGTGCAGTACATGAATCGCGGTTTGCTGGAACCTGTTCCAGCTGAGGTCTTGGTTGATGGCGCACTGGTGCCGGCCCCACCTCTGGAAAAGCCTTTGGATAGCATGGTGTTGGGCATCATGTTGTTGCTGCAAGCAGCCTATCAGGCTACACCGGACGACGCCGAGAAATTGAGGCGTGCGGCAGAAGTAAAGCTGACGCCGCACCGTATTGGCTGGGGGGTGTGATGCTTGCAAATCGACTCCGCCATCGCGTTACATTTCAGAGGCTTGCGGAGCCGCTGCGCGATGAGAACGGCTACATAATTCCTGGCTCGGGCGATTGGCAGGCCGTAGAGCTTGTCGGTGGCATAAGGCTCGAGGACGTTCCCGCTGAGGTTCTGACTGGGCCTGGGCGTGAGTTCCAGGGCGGTAGTGCAACTCAGGCAGAAACGTCGGCCAGAATCAATTTCCGATGGTTTCCCGCGAATGATCGCGAAATGGCTGAGTGGCGAATCCTCTGGGATGGCCGGATCTACAACATTACGTCGGTCGAGACGGATGCGACGGCGCGCCGCGAATGGCGCCTGCGTGCCGTCTATGGGCCAAGTGAGGGTCTGTGATGAAAGAACAACTCGACAGAATTGAGGCAAAGCTGGACCAGAACAACGCCACGCTCGCCGCGCTGTTGGATGCGCTCGACGATCAGCAGGAGGACGAGGCTCCTGGTCTGTCGCTCGATGGTGATGTCTTGCTGTCTGAGCGGGATGCGCTGGAGCCGCTGTGAGGGTGTCCGTGGATGTGAATGACCCTGGCTTTGCGGCGTTCAAGCGCCTGGGCGGCTTTGGCCGAATCAAGGTGCTGCTTAACGGACAAGCTCTACGTCGATGCATCACTGCCGACAGCAAAACTGGCTGGGCGACAGTGTATGAAGAAGACGACCAGGGGCGCCCGATTTTCAACTCTAAACGTAACGCGGCTCGGCGCAAAAGAGTACGGGGAAAGATTGAGATCACGGTGAAGCGTTATGCAACTTGATGTAAAGCTGAAGGGCGTAGATGGAGCGCTCGCCACCTTGAAGTCGCTCCCGGCCGAGGTTGTCTCCAAGCGAGGCGGCCCGGTAAAGTTGGCCCTGGCTAAGGGGGCGCGGCTGATTCGTGACCAGGCCAAAGCAAACTTGCGCGCAGCGATTGCGATTAACGACGACGAGTCGACTGGCTTGCTGGAGAAAAACGTGATCGCAAGCCGCGGAAAGCCGGTGTTTGGCGGCAATGGGGAACGATATCTCGTGCGAGTGCGCCGCAAGGCCTACGACCTGGGAAAGCTTGGGAAGCGACAAAAGGCAGGGAAGCGCGTCACCACGCACAAGACCGCGTCGCTGCTCGAGTACGGCTCCAGTCACCAGCCTGCCACTCCCTGGCTGCGTCCCGCAATTCGCCAGAAGGGAGAGCAGGCGATAAGCATGATCACGAAGGACCTGATTCGCCGCATCGACCTAGCGGTGAAGAAGACTGCCGCCCAGAATCGGGGTCGATGATGCTGCCGCCCGTCTATCGGACTATCCGTACTCCGATGGTGCAAGCCATCGTGGGCGAGCGTATTTATGGGTCCGGCAAAGCACCGCAAGGCACCCCAACGCCGTACATCACCTGGTTCTCGGTCGTCGGGCAGCCGTATGACCAGATCAGTGGTGCTCCGTGCGGCGATAACGATGCCATCCAGATTGATTGCTGGACGGGGCCTGCTGACGATCAGGAGGTCGTCTGCATCGGGTTGGCGAGCGCAGTGCGCGACGCGCTGGACGCCGCTGGAATAGCAAATCGTCTAGTGGTGCACCTCCGTGAGGAAGGTACCGATTTTTTCCGTATTGGCCAGCAGGCCGATTTTATTCACAGCCGCTGATTCCCTTTCCCCTCAGCCGTCTACCCGCCTCATTCAGGCGGGTTTTTCTTTTGGAGTTTCGCCATGAGCGTAAAGACCCAAGGCACTCATCTGTTTTTCGTAGATTCCACTCAGCCCGAACCCTCCGTCGTGAAGATGGGTTGCCCGACCGGCATCCAGGGGGCGACCAATGGCGCGCGCGATCAGATCGACGATACCTGCTTGGATGCCACTGAGGATCGTTCGTTCACGTCGGGGCTGGGTAATCCTGGCGCGTCGACGGTGCCTTTTATTCTCAAGCCTCAAGATGGAAGCCACTTGTCACTGTTCGAACTGAAGAAGTCGGGCGTGAAGTTGCCGTGGCTGGTCGCACTGTCGGACGGTATTGCAGCCCCCACCCTGTCCACTGACGGAAGCTTGGACATTAGTGCCATCGATCGAACGACCATTGAATTCACGGCATACGTCGCTGATGTCGATATCGATATCGCAACCAATGAAGTGGTTCGTGGCACCCTCACGCTGCAGCGGTCGGGCAGCTTCAACTTCGTTCCCAAGCAGGTGTAACGATGCTCGATTCGTCTTTGTTTGTTGGTGAGGAAGTGCAAGAGCGTCCGGTAACGCTTGCCGATGGCAAGACTTACAAAATGTACTTCAAGGAGTATTCAGGGGCGGATTTCGCAAGATATGCGTTGGCATCCAGATCCAATGATATGGCCGTGCGATGCACGGCTATGGCGACGCTGATCGCCGCAAGTCTGTGTGACGAGAAAGGGAAGTCTGCGATCACATTTGAGCGCGCTTGCGCCTTGAAGCCCGGGCCAATGAACGCAATCTTTCAGGCGGCGCTGGAAGTCAATGGCGCGACCGACGTCAAGCAGGGGAAAAAGGGAAAGGACTGAGGGCCAGGGGGGAGGATTATTTCTGGCACATCCTCGCACTGGCCCTCGGTGGTTGCACAGTCAGAGAACTCAAGCGTCGGATGTCAAGACGTGAATTCCTAGAGTGGGTGGAGTTCTACGAAGAGACGCCTTTTGATGATTTTCATCGGTATCACCGTCCTGCCGCGTTGATTGCTCAGCGCATGGCCGGCGGCGATATTCAATCGTATTTGGATTGGCTGTTACCCCCTAGGCCAAACCCGGAAATGTCCGGCGCGGATCTGACCACGCTAGCGAGTTTCAAGATCAAACCATCCACAGGAAAATAATGGCAACAGCTGGAAGTATCGTCGTCGATCTGCTGATGCGCACCGGATCGTTTGTGACGGATCTGCAGCGCGCATCCAAGGCTTCGAAGCAGCGCTTTAAAGAGATCGAGAAAAACGCGCAAGATACAGCCGCTGGCATCAATAAGGCCTTCAGAGGGATATTGACTGGCACTCTGCTGGGTGTTGGCGTCGGAACGATATTCAATAAGTTTGTCGACGAAACCAAGAATGCGCAGGATGAGCAGGCGCAGCTGGCCGCTGCGATCCGTTCAACTGGGCAGGCTGCAGGCTATTCCATTGGGCAGCTCAATGAAATGGCGACGGAGTTCGCAAGCAGCAGCGTCTTTAGTGAAGGGGAGATAAACAGCGCTCAAACGCGATTGCTGTCCTACACGGGCATCGTCGGCGATATGTTCCCACGAGCAATGCAATCGGTGATCGACACGGCTGCCCGTATGGGTATGTCTGTCGAGCAAGCTGCTGAGACAGTGGGGCGTGCGCTGGACGTTCCGAGCGCGGGAATGGCATCGCTCTCAAAGCAAGGCTTTAGATTTACGGACGATCAGAAGAAGCTCGTCAAGCAGCTTGAGGCTACTGGGAAAACGGCCGAGGCACAAGCTATCGTGCTCGAGGCCCTCGAGTCGTCCTATGGTGGTGCCGCGGCGGCCGCAAGAGATACGTTTGGCGGTGCGCTGCAGGCGCTCCAGAATCAGGTTGATTCACTGATGACGGGAGAGGGCGGTAGCGTCGATGGGTTGACCGCGAAGGTCAACGAGTTCACGGATCTGTTGGGGTCATCGGAGACTAGGCAGGCTTTCGCTGATTTCACCAGCTGGATTGCCGATATATCGAAAGCATTGATCACTGCGGCAAACGACTTTGCCGAGGGCATCCGGTCGGCGGGGGGATTTGTCGGCGCCTTGCGAACGTATGGGTTGATGAATCCTTTCAATAGTCATGCGGAAAATGCAGCGAAGTATCGCAAGGAGCTTGAAGAACTGGATGCGCTCATTAAGCGGGTCAATGCAGGCGAAGACAATGCATATGGCGTTGATCTTAATGAGCGCCGACGCCAGCTGGTAAATCGAATTGCGTTTTCAGAACGTAAGGATTGGGAGCAGTTCGATGAGGTTCTACGCAGTTATTTAAAGGTTGGCGAAACGGGGGGAGGAAACGAGCCGCCGACGCTGCCTGCGATAACTGTGAGTGGAGGCAGTGGGGGCAGCGCTAAGAAGCGCCTTGACGAAGGCCAGCGGCTCATTGATCAAATGACAAAGCGCATCGCGCTTATTGGCAAAGAGACCGAGTACGAAAAGCTGCTAGCGGAAGTCGCAACAGGAAGCATCACTTTTCGCACCAAGGCGCAGCAGGATGAGGCTTTGGCGCAGGCGCAGGTGCTGGACTTTCTGGTCGAGCAGGAGAAAGCCTACGAGCACAGTCAGGAGCAACTGCAGAAGTTTTCCAAAGTTGCCGAGATCAAGCTCGACCGTCTCGGCGAGTTTGGAAAAGAGGCCGCGCGGAATATTCAGGACGCGATGGGCGACACGTTCTATAGCGCCATCACGGGCAACTTCGACAACATCGGCGCTTCATTCGCGCAAATGCTGGCAAAAATGGGGGCCGAGTTGGCGGCCTCGGAATTTGCGAGATTCTTGCTTGGCGACTTTAGC
>Ga0182745_1002959_pt1 | contig 14880 bp, 12 predicted proteins | sample eDN3rd30CKraftBY_FD_128523 | JGI IMG/M metagenome (GOLD analysis project Ga0182745, IMG submission 128523) | Enriched backyard soil microbial communities from Emeryville, California, USA - eDNA 3rd pass 30_C Kraft BY (version 2) (version 2) | ecosystem: Environmental > Terrestrial > Soil >...
ATATATGCAGCCTTGTCGAAAGCGGCGGCGCGGGCGCCAAGCCTGTTCTCAACACCCGGCGGCGCCTTCCTCAATCGACGGGATTCCAGAGGATCGCGTAGGTTCGATCATCGTCCTGCCCGGCCGCCCGGCCGAGATTGGCGTAGATGCGCCGCGGCCCGAATTCGGGAGCGGCAAAACTGAGCGAGACATAGGCTTTGCCCGACACCTCGCCGACGCGGATCCAGCCAGCACCGATCTCGATCTCATCGGAGTAAACGCGAAAATCGGGCTGAACATCGCCGGATTTCGAACGGTTCGGGCGAACTTCGATCGCCGCGCGGATGGAAAGCGTACGAAGTTGGCCGGAAAAGCCCTCCTCGATCGTGCCATTGACGAAGCCGATTGCGGCCATGATGCGTCTCCTTCTGCAAGAGCGCCGAGGCTGTCCCGGCGCCGCGTTCCAGGGGAATGGCGGCTGGTGCCGGGGACGCACCCGCAGGGCCGGAGCGGCAGCGAAGGATTGAGGCGCGAAGTTTTTTGGAGCGAAGCGGCCGCGAGGAGCCGGCAACGCCGGCGGGGAAAAAGCGCAGGCGCCGACATTGCGAACCGGCCACCGCCATTCAAAAGAACGCAGGCCGGAACCCCTCGGCCGTTGCCATCGAAAGGCGATTAGCTGGATAAGCAGCTTATTTCGACCGGCACTGGCCGGTAGGAGACCGGCCGCTTCTTGGTGCCGAATGGCGAATAACGGACCTTCCCGAGGTCACAAGTAGCGATGACACGTTTCGGCCCGATAGAGGCCATTGCCTATCCAATTCCGGGCAAGAGCCCGTCGTTCTCATTACCGGCGGCGGATGCGCCGATTTGAGGGAACGAGATATTCCAACCCATTGAAATCGGGGCTGTCCCATTCCTATATCCCTGCCGCAGCCAAGCCGGCTGCAACATCCTCAACTTGGCATGGAGAAGAAGATGTCCAGCAAACATATCGAATATCTCCGGCGCGAGCATGCCCGCCTCGACGCCGAAATCGACCGGGAAGCGCGCCAGTGCCGGCCCGACGAGGTCCTGATCGCGCGGCTCAAGAAGCTGAAGTTGGCGGTCAAGGACCAGATCGCTGCGTGGAGCAGCGACACCGGCGGGAGCCGCGTTGCCTGACCCATCGCGGAGCCGCTCAGCGCGGCTCCGCCCCTCGGTCGCGGCCGGCCTTCCGCGCTCTGCGACGAGCTGCCGTCCGGGATAGATCGCGGGTCTTGAAACCCGCAAATGCCTTCCTAATTTTTTGCCGGATGCCGGATTTTCCGGGTCTGCAGGACATGGAGAGCACCGGCTCTGTGTACCGGCGCATCTCATGCCCGAATTGCTTCAATCAGGAGGATTTGGAAATGAGAACCGACTTCGACTTTAGCCCCTACCGCCGTTCGACGGTGGGCTTCGATCATCTTTTCGACCTGCTCGAAAAAGGGCAGCGCAGCGAGACGTCCGATGGCTATCCCGCGTTCGACATCGTTCGCGAGGCCGACGACCGTTTCCGGATCACGCTCGCGGTTCCGGGGTTCAAGCCCGACGAGATCGAGATCGTGGCGCAGCAGAACCAGCTGACGGTCTCGGGCAAACCGGCCGAAGAGGATGCGAAGAGCACCTATCTCCACCGCGGCATCGCGCGCCGCGCCTTCGAACGGCGCTTCCAGCTCGCCGACTATATCGAGGTCGGCGCGGCGAGTTTCGCCGACGGCCTGCTCGCGATCGAACTCAACCGGGTCATCCCCGAGGCGATAAAACCGCGCAAGATCGAGATCGGCAGCAACGCCGCCGAACCGCGCCGGATCGGATCGTCGAGGGAAAAGACACCCGAGAACGCCTGACGCCTCGCGGGGCCGCTCCCAAGCGGCGGCCCCGCATTCTATACTGGGCGAACAACAGCGCCGTGAAGCGTCCGGCACGCGGCCGCGCCCTCTGCCCTGTCAGTCGATCGCCCGGACGATATCGGCCGCACGCCATTCGGCTGGACCGATCAACGCCTCGTGCGCGATCCACACCGAATGGAGTGGGGCCTCGATCTGGCGTCGCCACATGGCAAGAAAATCGAACAGCACCGGAAAGTCCGGCGGGAGATCATAATCCTGCCAGACGTAGAGCTGGAGCAGCGAGGGATGATCGGGCCGGTAATAATGGATTTCGGCGGTGGTCAGACCATAGCCATCCAGCTGCGCGATCAGCGCGCGGTCGGTCATGGCGCGCGCGCCTCGCCGCCATCGAGCGACCGGAGCGCCGCGAGCACATCGTCGACCGGCACCGCACGCCGCGCGCCCGGCGGCTTGCGTAGCGCGGGCTTGTTGCGGACCGACGCGCGGTCCGATGCCCAGGATGCGAGAAGTGCGCGCTTGACCTCGGGCTCGAGGCTCGGGTGACGCGCCACCTCGAAGGGATGAAGAAAACGGGAAAATGGCTCGGACATGATCGTGCCTCCTTCCTTGTCGCCATTCCTTTCTCGTCATGCGGCAAGGCGCCGCGAGACAGATTTTGGGAGCGAAGCGAGTCGAGTCAAGAGGTTGCAGGCCGTTGATAAGGGGCATTTTGTCACTCTACGACAAGGAGTGCCAAAAAATTTTTGTCCACCCTCTTGAAGCGAAAAAATCCGCTTCCTAGCTCATCGGCGCCGCGCGCCCCGGACAGGCGCGCCGGCTTATCATATCGTTATGCAACATGGAGGTTATGCATGCATTTCCGTCCCTTGCACGACCGTGTGGTCGTCCGCCGCATCGAAGCCGAGGAGAAAACCTCGGGCGGCATCATCATCCCCGACACCGCAAAGGAAAAGCCGCAGGAAGGCGAAGTCGTCGCCGTCGGCCCGGGCGCCCGCGCCGAGGACGGCACGGTCGCCGCGCTCGACGTCCAGGCCGGCGACCGGATCCTGTTCGGCAAATGGTCGGGCACCGAGGTGCGGATCGACGGCGAGGAACTGCTCATCATGAAGGAGAGCGACATCCTCGGCGTCATCGAGGAGGCCGCGGCGCTCAAAAAGGCGGCCTGACACCGTATCCATCCAGCAACTGAAAGGACAGCAAGAAGGAGGTAAAAATGGCTGCCAAGGAAGTGAAATTTGCGTCGGACGCGCGTGATCGCATGCTGCGCGGCGTGGATACGCTTGCGAATGCAGTGAAGGTCACGCTGGGTCCCAAGGGCCGCAACGTCGTGATCGACAAAAGCTTCGGCGCGCCGCGCATCACCAAGGACGGCGTGACCGTCGCCAAGGAGATCGAGCTTGCCGACAAGTTCGAGAATATGGGCGCGCAGATGCTGCGCGAGGTCGCCTCGAAGCAAAACGACAAGGCCGGCGACGGCACGACCACCGCGACCGTGCTCGCGCAGGCGATCGTTCGCGAAGGCTCGAAGGCGGTCGCCGCGGGCATGAACCCGATGGACGTCAAGCGCGGCATCGATCTGGCCGTGAACAAGGTCGTCGAAGACCTGAAGGCGCATGCCAAGAAGGTCGGCGCCAACAGCGAAATCGCGCAGGTCGCGACCATTTCGGCGAACGGCGACGAAGAAGTCGGACGCATCCTCGCGGAAGCGATGGAGAAGGTCGGCAACGAGGGCGTGATCACGGTCGAGGAGGCGAAGAGCCTCGCGACCGAGCTCGAGACGGTCGAAGGCATGCAGTTCGACCGCGGTTACCTGAGCCCCTATTTCATCACCAACGCCGAGAAGCTCAAGGTCGAGCTCGACGACCCCTATATCCTCATCCACGAGAAGAAGCTCTCGAACCTGCAGGCGATGCTGCCGCTGCTCGAGAGCGTCGTGCAATCGGGGCGGCCACTGCTGATCATCGCCGAGGATGTCGAGGGCGACGCGCTCGCGACGCTCGTCGTCAACCGCCTGCGCGGCGGGCTCAAGGTCGCGGCGGTCAAGGCGCCGGGCTTCGGCGACCGCCGTAAGGCGATGCTCGAGGATATTGCGGTGCTCACCGGCGGCAATGTCGTCAGCGAGGAACTCGGCATCAAGCTCGAGAGCGTTACGATCAACATGCTCGGACAGGCCAAGAAGGTCGTCATCGACAAGGATAATACGACGATCGTCGACGGCGTCGGCGCCCGCGCCGACATAGACGCACGCATCGCGCAGATCCGCCAGCAGATCGAGACGACCACCAGCGACTATGACCGCGAGAAATTGCAGGAGCGGCTTGCGAAGCTCGCGGGCGGCGTCGCGGTGATCCGCGTCGGCGGCGCGACCGAGGTCGAGGTCAAGGAAAAGAAGGACCGCGTCGACGACGCGCTGCACGCAACGCGCGCAGCCGTCGAGGAAGGCATTCTTCCCGGCGGCGGCATCGCGCTGCTCCGCTCGCTGAAGGCACTCGAGGGCCTGAAAGCCGCGAACGACGACCAGCAGTCGGGAATCGACATCGTCCGCCGCGCGCTGCGCGCCCCGGCGCGCCAGATCGCCGACAATGCCGGCGAGGACGGCGCGTGGATCGTCGGCAAGCTGCTCGAGAGCGAGGAGTATAGCTGGGGCTTCAACGCCGCCACCGGCGAATATCAGGACCTCGTCAAGGCCGGCGTGATCGACCCTGCGAAGGTCGTGCGCACCGCGCTGCAGGACGCGGCGTCGGTCGCCTCGCTCCTCATCACGACCGAGGCGCTCGTGGCCGAACTACCGAAGGAAGAGAAGGCCGCGCCGATGCCGGCGATGGACTTCTGACATGCGGAGGGCGGCGATTGCCGCCGCCCTCCCTCTTCATGACGGGAAGGAGATTACGGGAGGTAAGTCATGCCATTTGGTGGACAAAGCGTTCGAAGCTGCGCAGCGCAAATCAAGCTCCAGCACGGCAGGCAAGCGGCGTTTATCGTCGCCCGTCAGGCTCGGTGGGCGCGCGAACGCGGCAATGAGGAAGAAATCGCCTTTTGGGACGCCGTCCGCGAAGACCTCGACCGAAAGCTCTCGCGTCATTGATGGCCGGTAGGCGACTGGCAGCTTCTAGATCGGAGGCCGAGAGAAGCGGTCATTAAACAGCTTCGATGATAGCACGGCTTAAAATGGTTTGTCGTCTTCAAGGTCATTATCAAATGCCGGCCGCGGTACGGGAGATTCGTGGAGCGCACTCACCCACCAATGATTTTCGAGATCGCCCCAACGACATCGTCGGCAACCTTCACCCGCGCGTGTTCCGTCAACGCGCCGAGACTGCTGGCGACAGTCTCCGCCTCGTCTCGGCTAATGGCTAAGAAGGGAGGCCAGTAAACGAGCGGTAATTTGGCGGGTAGGAGCTGAAACCATCCTTGCCGGGGCTCCAGTTTGAGGTCCGCCGCATCATTCTTAATGCACAGCGCGAACAGGAAGATGCCACCAAAGCCGACAGCGAACGTTTTTACATTTCTGCCAGGCAGATGCTCAGCCAACCGGTTGACGTCGCTCGCTTCCTGAAAATGGGTGCGGTAATAGGATGACATTCTGTGATCCGGACAAAAAGCAATATTGAGCTTGATGCCCACCGGGATGCATCTGCCATCAAGAAACGCAGTGCGCTCTTCCTGCGAAAAGATGGGATCGGCGGCCGTCCAGTCCAGCACCATCAGCTTCAACGTGAAATATTCACCCAGCAGTCGCTGAGAATCCACACCGAGCGCCAGATTGCGGCCCATCATCATGGCCGTGAGCATGGCTTTCGCCTTGCTCTCGTACTCACTCATCCAGCCGTTGTTGCAGGTATTGCACACACGCCTGATTGCAACCTTGGCGACGGATCCTTGCCGATCCCGATCATAAACCCGTGACATGACATCGCGCGTAACCGGCCCCTCGAAGACGACCTGCTTGTGCCCCGACACCTCAGGAATGAGCTCATGTGCCCATTTAGGCCAAATATGTTCCCCGCTGTTTGCGGGATTGCCGCAGAAGACGCAGAGCTTTCGACCATGCTTAAACGGTGCTTGTGCCAATTAAGCCTCCCCGCTCGCAAGATTATCGCGCTTAGAAGATTCAGGCCATCGCAACCAGCGACCATTACCTTCCAACGTGAGCTGTTGGCATAGCCGCCGTTAGGCCGCCAGGAGTGCATTATACGGGGACCGCGGCTACAAAAGAAGAAATGGAAACGAGATGCGTCGCTAAGTAGTATTGGGGGGACACTGATATGGTAGATGTTGTTACGAGCTTGGCGAGCGCGATCGACATCGTTACGAAGCTGCGATCCTTGCACAAGAAGGTCAGCGAGGCCGAATTCAAGATGCTGCTTGCCGACCTCACGGGCGAGCTCGGGGATGCCAAGCTGGAAGCGGGAAATCTCAAGATTGCATTGGCGGAAGCACGGTACGAGCTCGAAGAATGGAAACGCAAGGCCGGTCGGGCGAGCTCAACAGAACCTGAGATTCACGAAGGCGCCTATATTTTCGGCGATACTGACCGCCATTATTGCACCGGTTGCTTCGACACGAGCGGGGCGAAAATCCTGCTCGGCGAACTGACGGGTCCGTGGGCGGATTTCGGGAAATGGCAATGCCCGGTGTGCGACAAGACCTCCGGGCCTTCGGCGCTTTGATCCTCGAACCATGACGAAAGACGCCCGCACTACGCCTCGCCCGGCCGCTGAACCGGCCATATTATCGGTGCTATCAAGTCCGGCCGATAGGATACCCGACTTGGCGCCGGTGGAAACAAGGGTTCAGCGCCTCCCGTTCGAAGCGCTGACTTGGGAGAATTTCGAGCGGCTATGCCACCGATTGGTCGCGGCCGACGGCGACATCGAACATAGCGCGCGATATGGCCGCCAGGGCGAGGCCCAGGAAGGCATCGACATTTTTGCGCGGCAGACCGATGGCCGCTACCATTGTCTGCAGGCGAAGAAACATCGAAGCTTCGGCGCGGCGAAACTGCGCGATGCGGTCGACCTTTTCCTGGACGGCGGCTGGCCGGAGAAATCCGCCCGCTTCACGATCTCGGTCCAGGCATCGCTTGGTTCGGCAACCATCCAGCAGGAAGCGGAAAAACAAGCCGCACGCCTCGCGGGTCAGGGAATAGAGTTTCTCCTCCTCGACGGCGACATGTTGACGGAGCGCTTGCGGGGACATCCCGAGCTCATAGACGACTTCTTCGGCCGCAACTGGGTCACCGCCCTGCTCAGCCCTGACGCGGCGGCCCGCCTCGGCTCGCGGCTCGACGGCGCAGCCTTCGCGCGCGTCCGCTCGCAACTTGCTCTGGTATATGCAGCCCAGTTCCAGCACTTCGATCCCGGCAATTATCGCGTTGCCGATGATGACGGATACCGCGCTCCGCTAACCCTGCCCGAGCGTTTCCTGCGACCGGACATGCTGATCCGGGAGCGAGCACGCCCTGCCGAAACGGCGGATATTCCGAAAGCGGCAGCCACCGATACAGCTTTCGGCGCGCCCACCACACTGCCAACGGCGACCGGCATCACCGTACAATCGGCAAGCAGCATGCGGCGCCTCGGGCTGAATGAATGGATTGCCGACGGGCAGCAGCTGGTAGTCGTGGGCGACGCCGGCACCGGCAAAAGCACATTGCTTCGTCTCGTCGCGCTCGACCTCCTCAACAATCAAGGACTTTTCCCGGAACTGTCGAAGCGCTGGGGCCAATATCTCCCGATTTATATCCCCTTTGCGAGATGGTCTGCGCAGGTCGCCCGCGACCAGGGCCAGATCGGCATCAAGGAGATTGTTCGCCGGACGCTGGAGCCGCTGCTCACGAGCCCGATTACAGACCTTGTCGACCGCGCCATCGACGATCGCCGGATTGTCCTTCTTATCGACGGGCTGGACGAATGGAGTCACGAGCAAGCCGCGAGATCGACCCTCGGGGCCTTGGTGACATCGGTCGAGGCGCATGGCATCGCGGCGATCGTGTCGAGCAGGCCGCGCGGCCTCGATCGGATCGGCAGCCTCCCGGCGCACTGGAAACGGGGAACGATCGCCCCGCTTTCGGCGATGCAGCAAATGGCCATCGCGAGCCGGTGGTTCGAACGCTACGCCATATCCTCCGCAGCGACCGAGCAGGTCTCGGAGGGCCGGCTGCGCACCGAGCGCTTCATGGCAGAGCTCGCGCGCGATCCGGCGCTCGGTAGCCTTGCGTCCGTCCCTCTCCTGCTCGTCGGCCTTATAACCCTGTCGCTCCGGGGCCAAATCCTGCCCCGGACGAAAAGCGACATCTATGACCAGCTCGTACGGGTCCTCCTCGAGTATCATCCCGTAAGCCGCGCGACAGCAGCCGGCGACACCGAGCCGCGATATCGCCCGGTGGTGGAGCCGGAAGCCCGCCGCGCGGCGATTGCGCGGCTTGCTTTCGCCATTCGCGAGCGGACAGGCGGCGGAAGCCTACCGACCGCCGCCGCGACTTCGATCATCTCGGACTTTCTCGGCTCCGCCGACGGCCTCGACCTTGCTGCCGGCGTCGCACGCACGGCAGGCAAGGAAATCCTCTCGGTGAACTCCGAGACCCAGGGGCTGCTGATCGAGAAGACGAGCGGCGAAGTCGGGTTCATCCATGCCAGCTTCGAGGAATATCTCGGCGCCGAACATATCGGTTCCTGGCCCTTTGAAAGAATCGAGGAATTCGTCCGGTCGAATGCCGGAGAACCACGTTGGCGCAACGTCATCGGCAACCTTCTCGCCGCGCTTCAAAGGAGGGATGAAATCGACCGGCTCGTGGCTATCGTCGAAGAGCCGGAAGACGATGAGTTGCAATATTTCCACAGGCGCGCCCTGCTCGGCGATATCGCTTTCGGCGCGGCCGGACGATCGCCGGCCACCGCACGGCGTCTGGCGCAGGACACCATGCGACGCGTCGAAATCGAGGACTGGTTTCCCGCCCGCCAGGATGCGCTTGCGTCGGTCCTGAAAGGCCTCGCCGATCCGGCGCTGAAGAAAGATGTCGAACCGGGCCTCCGCCGATGGCTGCCCGCCCGTATCGGCCACCGGTCGTCCCTCATCTCCAGTCTCGGTGAATGGAAACCGGGCGACGCCTTGCGCGACGGGCTATGGAAGGCCCTCCATGATGAAGATGCGGGCGTTCGGCGTTCTGCCGCAGCCACCTATGCCCGTGTATTCGGCAAAAGCCCGGACGCTGCCGATCGCCTGGTAGAGGCGCTCGCATGCACCCGTGACGTCGACGCGGCCGCTGCGATGCTTGAGGCGCTTGCACTCGGCTGGCCCGCGCATTCCGAGGCCGCATCGCTGTTCGAGGAAGCTTATTTTTCGCATGCGGGCGATCTGCGTGTGGCAGGAATTCTCGGTCTTGCGTCGATCGGCCGCGCGCCAGACGAGGTCCGCGACATATTGGTTCGCGGCCAGAATTTCTTGTCCAATCTCTCCTATCCGCACCGGGAGCTCGCAAGCGCCCTACTCCGGAAATACTGGCCCGGCGACGATATGCTGGTGGCAGGCGCCCTGGACCGCGTCACGGGTAACCGCAACTCCCCCTGGGAACATGACGTGGCGATCAGCTATCTTCTGGAATCGCCAACGGATCGCGCAGACGTTCGCAGCTGGATGCTCGACGAGCTCAAAGACAAATTTCCATTCCATGCTTTCGGCGATAACAGGATCTGGTCGAACGTCGGCCGCTTCGCCGAGGCAAATCCGGAAATTCGCGCCGCGGCGAACGCTTGGTGGTGCAAACCGGATAACCGCATCATCAACATGCACAAAATTCCCTCCTATACGCCCTATGTCGCCGATGAGCCCGTTGCGAAAGCCATGCGCGACGTGCTCGATGGCAAGGGCGGAATGGATCGGCACTGGGCGGTGTCCGCGCTGGTGAGTGGCTGGGACCGGCACGATCCCGCCGTCGCGCCGACATTGGATGCGCTGGCCCTAGCGCCGGCAGAATCTCTCGTGGATATCGTCGCGGCCCTGCCGGACATCATAACCGACAAGGCCATGGCACGGTCGCGCCTTCTCGAAGTGGGCGCGCGCGAAGAAACGAGGCGGGATCTTCTGGCGATCGGACTGGAAAGCTGCGGATGCGATGGCAGCGACGAAGAGGCAGTCTCGGCCATTATGAGGGTAGCTTCCGAAGCTCACCGCTTCGATCCGTCATACCCGCTGTTTCGAGCCTTTGGCTCGAACCCGCGTGTCAGAGCGCTTGCCCGCGAGCGGCTTCGGGAGAGCGAACCGCCCGCGGCAGCGATCGCCGCGGCCTATATCGATGACCCGGAATTTGCCGATGCTCTTCTGGCGGCCGCGACGCCCTTGCACACTGAACTGCGGGGGCAGACGATCGAAGTAGCGGCGGCCGGAGCGGCGGGGACCGCCCTTGAAACCATTCTCGCCGAACACCGATCGGAAAGCGACCCCGAGCTCCGCGCCCGCATGACGGTGGCTCATCTGCGCGGTCTGGATCCGGCCGAGCGCAACGCAGCGACACCCCAGCTTATAGCCGATCTGCTGTCGGTCAGAAGCAATGCCGAAAGCGTGCGAGCGGCGGCGCTCGCGGGGCTGGCGACCATCGAGAAACTCGATGCGAGCGTCGGGGTCGAGGAACGCGGCAAACCGCTTCAGTTCCATGTCGGGACTATCCTGAAGGGCTTCCCGGCGGTCGAGCGAGCTATTTGCGAACATTTTGGCGCATTCGAGGAATGTTTCGGCGACGGGCTCAAAGACCGGTTCGTTACATTCGGCGAGCGAAATCCGCTGCCTACCATTCTTGCGGCAGCGCCAGCCGCCTCGCCTGCCGCACGGGCCGCGTTCCTTCGTTTCGCAGCCGACGGCGACATACCGCGAACGCCCGATGCCTTGCGGGCCCTCGCGGGAGAGCGTCCGGGCAGCGACCTCCTCGCAGCACGCTGCTTCGACGCTCTCGACGATCGCGACGGCCCCAATAGCCAGGCGAGCACGAACGCCGAGATCGGCCTGATCCTCCATGAACAATTTCCGGGTAATGCCGACATCCGCGCGCGCCTAGAGCAGCGCTATCATGCACACCAATATCTTCACGAAGCGGCGACGCTCGCAGCCTTCGCGCCCGAGTCCAACCTGCTTTCGCTCGTCACCGATCCCGCGTTGCTCGGCCAGACCTTTGCCGATTGGGCGGTTGCGATCAGGATCGCATCGCGAAAGGCCGGCGCCGATGAATTTTGCGCGCTGGCGGCAGCGATGGTTACACGCCGGTGGCGCTCCGAGTTCGACGCCCAGGCGTTGACGAACCTCGCAATCGAACAGCGGCTGCGCGACGATCCGATGGTGGCTGAGGGGTTCGGCAAGGCTGTCGATCTGGATGGCGATCCGGGCATCAACGGCAGCTTCATACGCTATCTGGCAAGAGCAGGCAGGCTCGATCCGGACGTCCGCAGCAAGGCCGCCCAATTGTTGAAATCTCTCAGGGCGGAGCAGCGGTTGCCGCGAGCGGGCTATGATGCGGTCGGCGACCGCTGGCGCGGTCTCCGCGCTACGCTCCTCGATGCTTTGGCGAGCGGTTTCGAGGTCAGTTGATGATGTCGGACGACAACTGCACGATGAAGTCCTGAAGCCGTCGCTATCGATGCCCGCCATTCTGCACCGAATTACCCTGTAAATAATCGGGGGGTTCCGATAAGCAAATCGGGGCGCATGTAGCGGCGGGGTAAATGACACTAGTCCTGAAGCAAATAGATCATGACGACCTATGTCACGGCTGGGAATGGTCCGTGGACAATATCGACGTGCTCGCGGAGCGCGTCGCCCGCGTCGCCTTGGGACAATATCGGCATGTCGCGCAAATACTCGAAGGACTGAATGTAGCGGCTCCCGCGGCCAAGGCCGCCTATGCGGGCGATGCCCTCGCGAAGCTCAAGGTCGCGAAAAACGGGGATCCCTGGCAACGCGACGGCTGGCTGTTTCAAGTAATATCCTGGATCGCGGCCAATCAGCAAAAGATGGATTCCGCGCTTGCACCTCCGCATATCTTCCATGCGCACAAGGGGTTCGACGGCATGCAGCTCGAACTGTCCGACGACAGGAAATCGGTCACCGCCGTCATCGTCTTCGAAGACAAGGCCACAGAAGACGCGCGTGCAACCATTCGCGACGATGTCTGGCCGGACATTGCCAAATTCGAGGAGGGAAAGCGCATCGCCGAGCTGACGCATGAAGCGACGGCCTTGCTTGAAACGCAGCAGCACCTCTACCCCGAGCTTCAGATCGACGACGCCATCGACCGCATCCTCTGGCAGGAAGCGAGGCGTTACCGCGTCAGCATCACGATCGATGACACCCACGCGAAGGAACCGGACCGGAGGCGGCTCTTCAAGGACTTTGACACATCCGCTGCCGGAGAGGTCATCCGTCGCCGCGCCGAAACCATGCATTTCGACGATCTTCGGGACTGGATGGACAAATTCGCTGCCCTGGTCGCTACGAAGATCAAGGAACTCGCCGGTGTTTGACCCCATTACCGCTGCCCTGATCGCGGCTTCGCCGCGGCTTGAGGGGCTGAATATCGCGGAGCTGCCCAAGCGCCTCACCGAAGCGTTCGCCGAGATCGTCGCAGCGCGGATCCGCCTTCGCGGTCAAGCCGGCGGCGAAGCGTCCGAAGCCCTGACAAAGACGTTGCTCGAAATCCGGCGGCTCGCAGCCGCCCACGAAGCCTTCGTCGCCCTGCTCCCCGAACGCGAAAACCGCTCCGCCGCCGCCTTCGTCGCGGCATCCGCGCATCAGGTCTGCCTACTCGGGTCGAGCGAGGCCGAAAATACCGTCTCTTACCTCGACGGCGCCAGCATCTCTCCCGATGTCTGCGCCACACTGCTCTTCATGGTCGCCGAAGCCCATGCCGATGCCGCGGAATGCGCAAAGCGGATAGAAACCGATCCCGATACCGGAAGCGCCGTCGAGCGCGCCCTGCTGACGGCTATCAGATCCTTGGCGGCTGGCCGGCTGAACGCCATCGTTCAAATGGAAATGCCTCCCATCGGCGGTCATGACGACCCTGCCGACTTCGCGGTCGACGCACTTTATCTCGAGCTTTTCAAAGGCCTGAAAAGGCTCGCGGCGCGACTGCTCACGAGGATCGATCTCGATCCGGCCGAAGGCGGCATCGAGCCTGCTTTCACCTCATTTGAGCGGGTGAAGCATCTGAGTGTCAGCCAGATCGACGATGTCTTCGGTGACGAGGACAATATCTACAATCTTTTTCCCGGCCCACTCCATCTCGCCAACCTGCTGATCGCGGCGGAGCGCGATCTCGTCGACACCGCCCTCACCCGCACGCCCGCTCCTGGCGGGGTCGATGAAGCAGGCTGGTGGCAGATCATCCGGCGGATGGCCCGCAAGCGCCCCTTTTTGTGGCGGAACCACCGCGAGGCGATCGCACAACAATATCTTGAAAAGGGTACGTCGTCGGCCATCAGCTTCCCGACCGGCGGCGGCAAATCGACCTTGGCGGAACTGAAGATCGCCGCATCGCTGATACGCGGAGAGAAGGTGATCTTCCTCGCCCCGACCCATGCGTTGGTCGACCAGACGACGCGCGCGCTCAAGGACACGTTCAACACCTTCGAGATCATCGGCGACATCGATGACGAGGCCACGATCGCGAATATCTATGTTCTGCCCGAGGTGATCGTCACCACGCCCGAGCGCTGCCTCATGCTGCTGACCACGCAGCCCGAGGCGTTTGCCGATCTCGGGCTCATCGTCTTCGACGAATGCCATTTGCTTCACCCGCGCGATGCCGACCGCAGCCGCCGAAGCATCGACGCGATGCTCGCGATACTCAATTTGACCCTCGCGGCGCCAGGGGCCGATCTGCTGCTGCTCTCGGCCATGATGAAAAACGCGGACGAAATCGCGCAGTGGGTGCAGGAACTGACGGCACGGCCCTGCCTTGCCCTGAGCCTCTCCTGGAAGCCGACGCGCCAAGTTCGGGGAAGTGTCGTCTATCCTGCCGGCACTATCAAGGAGCTGGACGAGGCGCTTCAAAAGGCGCGACAAGATTATCCGAAGCACAGGAACGCACCCGCCAAGGTCGCGCGGGAACTGGTCGCCCAACCATTCGGGTTCTTCAGTCTGCTGCAGACCTGGGCGAGCAAGACGCGGAGCGATTATACGCTGCAGCCGCTCCTCGCCGGGGCCCATCGTCTGTCGACCGGCCGCGCGCGAAGCGGCAACTGGTATCTGACGCCCAACGGCAACCACACCAGCGCACTCATCGCCGCTGCCTCCGCATCAAGCGGCCTGAAAACGCTCGTTTTTGTGCAATCGACTGTGCTTGCCGATGCGTCCGTGCGAGACTTTCCGACCCTTCTCGAAGTTACGGCCGTCCAGTTGAACGAAGCCGAACTCGAACTTCACCGTCTCGCTGCCGAGGAAATGGGCGGGCCGCAATATTGCTATTTGCGCCCGCGACCGGACGGAAGCTATCGGGGCGGCGCTGCCAGCCATCACGCCCTGCTTCTTCGCGAAGAGCGAATGCTCCACGAATCCCTGTTCAGCAGGCCCGACGGCATCCGCGTGCTCTTCGCCACATCCACATTGGCGCAAGGCATGAACTTGCCCAGCGAGCTGGTTGTTATATCCGGCGACAGCCGCTTCGATCCCGCCGTCGATAAAATGGCGCAGCTCGAGGCGCATGAATTGCTGAATGCAGCGGGCCGCGCAGGACGCGCCGGCGAGAGTTCGCAAGGCCTCGTGCTCGTCGTCCCCAGCCGCGTCGTCGAATTCGACGATCAATCGAACCTGATCAACTCGCATTGGCTCACCCTGCAGTCGATCTTCTCTCAAAGCGATCAATGCCTCGTCATCGACGATCCGACCACCATTCTCCTCGACAGGATCCATGAAGGCGCTTTCGAGCAGGGCATGCCGGCCTATTTCCTGAGCCGGCTTCCGGCATCGGACGAAGAGGGCACCGACGCACCGATCCGGAGCATCATCGCCCGCTCGTTCGCAGCCTTTCGCGCGCGGCAACAGG
>Ga0182745_1002962_pt1 | contig 14871 bp, 1 predicted proteins | sample eDN3rd30CKraftBY_FD_128523 | JGI IMG/M metagenome (GOLD analysis project Ga0182745, IMG submission 128523) | Enriched backyard soil microbial communities from Emeryville, California, USA - eDNA 3rd pass 30_C Kraft BY (version 2) (version 2) | ecosystem: Environmental > Terrestrial > Soil >...
AACTCCTCTGGACGCGCTGCTGATCCTCAACCGGCTGGCACGTGCGGCCCGTGAAGGGATGGTCGGATCGATTCCCGTCGAACTGCTGTTGGATGAAACGCCGCGGTATTTCTACGACGTCTCGGGCAACCGCCGTGTCGAACCGCTCGATGCCCTGCTGGTGATCAACGAGATCGCGCGGCAAAACCGCGATCGGTTTGGCGCCGGCGAACAGCTCGTCACGCCCGCCGCCGCCCCGCCGGTCTTAGGTCTCGCCGCCAGCGGGTTGTCAGGCGCGGTTGGCGAAAGGCCGCGGGTGCTGCCGGCCGAGGGGCTGGCGACGTCCGATGATGAGCTGCTGGCGGCTGATTTCACGCTGCTCGCCGACGACGTGATCACCGCCCTGGCGGTCGAAGCGGGCCAGCAGGAGACGCAGCGGCGGCGCGAACGCCACCTGCTGGCGATCGATGCGGCTTGGAGTGAGCTCGACCAGCAATAGCCGCTGGGCCAAGGGTCTGGGACAGCCTTCATGGAGGGTGGAAGGCCGCATGGCTCGCGCCGTGGCGTTAACGTTGTTAACGGCTGGGCGCGAGCCCCCGGCCTTTGTTAACGGCTGGGCGCGAGCCCCCGGCCTTTGTTAACGGCTGGGCGCGAGCCCCCGGCCTTTGTTAACGGCTGGGCGCGAGCCCCCGGCCTGACCAACCCGAAGATTTGCCGGTAACAGACCACTCGTGGCCAGTGGCAGAAAATTCTGCCACCTGCCACCTGCCACCTGCCACCTGCCACCTGCCACCTGCCTCCTGCCTCCTGCCCTCCTTCTTCGCGGCCCTGACGCGCGCTTCATGGGCCCGCCCAAATCAGGTTCACTGTGTGTCCCTAAAGTGGCTGCTGCGGCCCAGAGCCGCGGCGTTTGCGGTCACACCGCGCCACCTCTCTGCCGGGTTGCCCCACTGCCAGCTTTTCTGGTTATTCTGGTTATTCTGGTTTTGCATTCCGTACCTCGCTAGCTATGCTCGTACCTGCCCCCTCTCCCACCTGCTGGTAGACCACTCTGCCCCAGTCTCGCTGGCGGCGGGTGTCGCTGGGGCAACCATCTCCCCTCCAGCCTTCATTCTTGTCCATCCTCTGTCAGGCCTGGCAAACATGATCAAACGACGCCGCTTTCGTCGAACACCAGCTCGCCGCTCACTTCTGGGTAACGCGTTCCGGCAACTGCGTCATGAGGTTCTGGAACGTCGTGAACTGTTGGCAGCGGAGGTGTTGGCCATCCGCCCGGACAGCGCCGGACTGCTGCAGGACGGCGACGTGCTGAACGTTGCTCCGCGCGAACTGAATCTGTTTTTCAATGGCGGGGCGAACCTCGACGAGACGACGATCAACGCCAGCACCGTCCGGCTGATCCGCAGCGGTGGCGATGGCAGTTTTGATGGCAACGACATCCAGGTTGCACTCGGCTATGTCGGCTTGGTCAATCCCGGCAGCAGCGATCCCGGAGACCTGCAGCAGGTCGTGATCCGTCCGGCCAGCACCGCGGCGCACAACGCGACCGACCCCGCGGTGGGCTTGCCCGATGACCTGTACCAAATCCAAATCATCGGTGCCGGCAGCGCCCCGCTGGCCGATCTCGGCGGCCGGCCCTTCAGCGATGGTGACAACGCGGTCATCAACTTCCGGCTCGACCGTGGGGCGCAGGTCGTGGCGGTGGTCCCCCAGCCGGTGACCCGCAGCGCCAGCGGCGATTTGGTGCAAGCCGACAACCAGATCGTCGTTTACTTTGATGACCAAACGCTCAATCGTACCGACGCGGAAAACCCCGCGTTCTTCCGCCTGGTCGACACCCAGGCTGCGCTCACTGCCGATGATGACCGGACACTGCTGCCACAGACCGCGCAGTACGATGTCGCAACCAACCGCGTCACGCTGACGTTTGACGCGGCGATCCCCGAGGGCACTTACCGGCTGGACATCGGGCGGTCCGATGGCGGCATCGCGACGGCGACCGCGGCGCTGCGCGTCGGCACGCTGTTCAACCAGAACGCCTTCCGCCACAACGGTTACTTGGGCGACCAAGGGGACAGCCATCAAGATCCGTCCGACCGCGATTTCTACCGCCTGGAACTCGCCGCCGGATCGCAGCTTAACCTCGTCGTGACGCCGCACCGGCAACCGCTCAACCTGCGGGCGCGGTTGCTCGACAGCGGCGGCTCCGAAGTCGCCACCGTGGTCAGCGGCGCCGGGACCGCCGGCACGTTGAACTTCACCGTCCCCACCGACGGTCACTACTTTGTCGAGGTTTCTAGCGCTGACACCAGCGACCCGCAGAGCACCGGTTCCTATGGGATTGTTGCCCAGGTCAGCGGCCATGCGGTTTCGAACAGCGACGCCAATTCGACCTTCACGACGGCCACGCCGCTGGGCAGCCTCGGCGCTGCCGGACTAACGCTCGCCGGCCAGATCCAGCCGCAAAACATCCCGCTGCCGCCGCGGCACGGCGGCAGCGATGAACCGGGACACCGCGAAATCCAGCGGGAGACGCACATCGGCGCCTCAGGTACCAACCCGAGCCTGCCGGCACCGGTCGTTCGCGTGAACTACCATTTCCCCCCGGCCTTTGCCAACCCGTCGGCCCCTGGGGAATCGTTCCTCAACCAGATCACGGCCGAAGAACGGCGGATCGTCCGCTCGATCTTTGAAATCTTTGCGTCCCATTCCGGCTACGAGTTCGTCGAAACGCCCAACACCGGGTTACGAATCGGCAAGACCGACTTGCGGGCGTTTAACCCCGACATCGGCCCGAATGCGGGTGTCGGCGGGCTGGGCGGCGGCGGCGGGGCGATTGTCAATGCAGCCCTGTACCAGGACGCCAACCGTTACTTCGGCGACGGCTTCACCGGGGTTATGTTCCATGAAATCGGCCATGCGCTGGGCCTGTCCCACGCCTACGACCTGTCGGCGTTGATGGGTGAGGGGACACCCAACGACGTGGTGCCCGGCGATCATGACATCGTGCACCTGCAGCGGATCTCACCGCCCAACAGCACCGACATCGACCTCTACCGATTCGAACTGGCCGAAGCCGGGCGGTTCTCTGCCGAGACGATTGCCGAGCGGTTATCAACGCCCAGTCTGCTCAACACCGTATTGTCGCTCTACCGGCAGACGGCTTCGGGAGACCGGGAACTGGTCGCCCGCAACGATCGCTACTTCGGCACCGACTCCTTCATCGAACTGGACCTGCAGCCGGGCACCTACTTCATCGGCGTCAGCAGCACCGGCAACGACCAGTACGATCCCAACGTGCCGGATTCCGGCTACGACGGGACGACCGATGGACCGTATGAGCTGCGGCTGCGGTTTGACGCCGACCGCGGGGCGGTGCTCCGCGATGCCGACGGCACGGCGATGGACGGCGATGGGGATGGCGTCCCCGGCGGCGTTCACCAGTTCTGGTTCCAGGCCAGCGACGTCGACTCGACCATTTTTGTCGACCGCGCCAATGACCCGCTGCTGGGCGGCAGCGGCGGTGACGGTTCGTTGGCTGCCCCCTTTGATCGGCTAAACGCGGCGCTGGCGGCGGCCGGTTCACGGATTGTGGTCCCGCGCGCTGCGGCTCAGGCGATCCAGAGCGGTGAATCCTTTGTGGTCGACGATGGCACCACCGAGTTGCGGTTCAGTCTCGGCGCGGGGGCCGGCCAGCCGATTGATCTGGCCGGTTTGACCACGGCCGAACAGATCGCTGGAGCGATCGCTGCGGCGATCAATGCCAGCAGCCTGAGCGCGACCGCGACGGTGCAGGGCCGCGTTGTGCGGCTGACCGGAATCGATAACCTCGATGTGTCCGATTCGCCGGCGCTGCTGCACGCGCCCAACCTGGTGCGGATCGTCGGCAACGCGGGCGCCGACGGCGATGTGGCGACCGCCGCGGACAACCTCCCCTACCTGCTGGGCAGCGACTCCTCGGGCAACCCGCTGCGCGACGGCAACGAGTTCCTGGTGCCGCAGGGCGTCACGGTGATGCTCGAAGCCGGGGCATTGATCAAGGCCCGCCGGGCGAACCTCGACGCGGGAACTTCGGCGGTGAATCTCAGCCGCGCCGCGGCCGCCATCCAGGTCCTGGGCACACCCTTGGCACCGGTCTGGATGCGGTCGTATCACGACGACACGATCGGCGGCAACTCCGACGGCGTGGGCCCTGGCCCGCAGCGCGGGGATTTTGGCGGGATCGTGTTCCGCGGCGATTCGGACTTGGAAAGCGCCGGGGTGTTCCTCAACCACGTCACCCACCTGGACATCCAGCACGGCGGCGGCCAGGTGTTTGTCAATTCGTCGGAATTGGTCTTTGCCCCGATCCATCTGGAGGACGCGCGGCCGACCGTTCGCTTCAACCACATCGCCCGCAACGCCGACTCGGCGATTTCGGCCAACCCCGACAGTTTCGATGATTCGCTCGGCCGCATCGGTCCTCAAATCGTCGGCAACTTCCTCAACGAAAACACCATCGACGGGTTGTTCATCCGCATCCGCACCCAGCAAGGGGCGGCGCTCGACAAGCTGAACTTGCCAGGGCGATTTGACGACACCGATATCACCCACGTGTTGTCGGAGAACCTGCTGATCGCCGGCAATCCTGGCGGACCGCTGCAGACGTCCGGCGGGTTGGTGGCCCGCGCCGCGGGTCGGCTGATGATCGATCCGGGCGTGGTGCTGAAGATCAACGGTGCCCGAATCGAGGCGGAGCGTGGCAGTTCGGCGCTGATCGCCGAGGGGACACCCAACCGGCCGATCATTTTCACCTCGCTGGCCGACGATCGCTACGGCGGCAGCGGCGCCTTCGATTCCAACGCCAACGGTTTTTCGATCGGTTCAGGCGGTGACTGGGCCGGGTTGTACTTTGGCCATGTTTCCTCCGGCCGAATCGACAACGCGGTGATTTCCTTCGGTGGCGGCGACTCGCCGATCGAAGGCGGATCGGCCAATTTCAATGTGATCGAAGTCCACCAGGCCGACCTGCGGGTCACCAACAGTTTGATTCGCGACAATGACTCCGGAGCCGCCGGTGGGGTGGCGCGTCATGGACGGGGGGCCAACACTGCGGCAGTGATCTATGGACGCGGCAGCCAGCCAGTGATCGTCGGCAACACGTTCATCGACAATGCCGGTCCGGTGCTGAGCCTGGACGTCAACTCGCTGCACCACCGGTTGCGTCCCGATGGCGGTCGCGCCACCGGTCCGATCGACGTCCACGCCCAGTTCGCCGATAACCACGGACCGCTGGTGCGGCTAAACTCGCTGGCCGGTAACGGCATCAACGGGATGTTGATCCGCGGCGGTGAAATGACGATCCAAGGCGTTTGGGACGATACCGACATCGTCCATGTGCTGCGAAGCGAGGTGGTGGTTGGCAATCACCACACCTCCAGCGGACTGCGGTTGCAGAGCAGCAATTCGGAAAGTTTGGTGATCAAACTCGAAGGCGCCAGCGCCGGCTTCACCGCCACGGGCACACCGCTGGACATCGTCGACCGCATCGGCGGCACGATCCATGTGCTGGGCCGGCCCGGCTTCCCGGTGGTGCTGACCCATTTTGCCGACGACAGCGTCGGGGCCGGTTTTGCCCCCGACGGCACGCCGATGACCAACACCGATAACTCCGCCGCTCCGACGGCGGGGACGCCGGGAGGCTGGCGCGGGCTGCGGTTTGATCACTGGAGCAACGATCGCAACGTGGCGATTGTGCGCGAGAGCGAAAACCCGTTGACCAGTGGCAAGGATCTCAACCGCATCCCGGCGGCCGCCCAGTTCATCGGCGAACTGGCGCCCAATGAGAAAAGTGGCGACGAAAATCGCCGGCTCGGGTTTGAGATCCATGGCTACATCAGCCCCGACGATCCCGGCGATGTCGATGTCTACAGTTTCCGCGGCACCGCTGGCACGCCGATCTGGATCGACGTTGACCGCACCGATCCGACGCTCGATGCGATCGTGGAAGTGCTCAATGCCTCCGGCACCGTCGTCGCTCGTTCGGTCCGCTCCGGGGAACTGAGCCACGCCGGCAACCTGAACGCTGCGGATTTGACTCAAAACCCGTTGTTGGGTGGCGATTACTTCACCCACAACTTCCGCGACCCCGGGATGCACTACGTGTTGCCGGGCGAGGCGGGCAGCAGCGGGACCTACTTCCTGCGCGTGCGCAGCAACCCGCAATCTGGCCAAGTCACGGACTTGGCCGGCAAGAGCAGCGGCAAGTACCAGTTGCAATTGCGACTGCAACAGGTCGATGAGTTCCCTGGATCGACCGTCCGCTTTGCCGACATCCGCTACGCCAGCACCGCGATCGATGTGTACGGCTTGCCCAGCCATTCACCGCTGGTCGGTGAAGCCGGTGAGTTGGCCGAGAGGGCCAACGATTCCTTGGCGACGGCCCAGCCACTGGTCAACTTGCTGCAAACCGACATGGCGGCGATCTCGATCTCCGGCGAACTGTCCAGTGCGACCGATGTCGACTGGTATCGCTTCGATGTCAAGCACGTGGGAGTTCAGGAGATTGGCGGGGTCAACGATGATCCTGGCACCGTCGCCGTCGTGTTCGATCTGGACTATGCCGATGGGGCGACCCGCGGCGACACGACCGTCGCCGTTTACGATGGCGGCGGGCGGTTGATCTGGATCGGCCGTGAATCGAATATCGAGGATGATCGTCCGCTGGATTCCAGCGGCAATGTCGATGATTTGAGCCGTGGTTCGATCGGCAGCAAGGATCCTTACATCGGCCCGATTCACGTCCGCCCCGGCGGCACGTACCACGTCGCGGTGATGAGCAACCAGCAATTGCCGACAGCGCTGATGGGTGCGTTCCAAGCGGATCCCGGTCCCGGCACCGAGACCAGTCAAGCCAATCGTCTGGTCCGTCTCGAGCCGATCAACACGGTCCGCCGCGTGGTCGAGGATCACATCGGTTTTGTTGGCCACACTTCCTTGAACGCCTCGGTGCAGCCTGAGTCCGGCCCGATCATCGATTTAACCAACCTCGATGACCACGTGGTGCCGTTCCAGCTTGAGGATGTGGTGCTGTACGTCGCCACCGACAATGCCGGCAGCGCGACCGGAGATCACCTCTACACGGTCAACCCCTTCCGCAGCGAACGTTACCTGACGCGCGTGAACGAAGGGGCGGAGTTCACCTCCGGGGCCAACGACATCCAGGACATCGTGATCCGCTCCGACGGCCGGATGTTTGGCTACCAGCGGCTCGTCGATGCGACGGGCAGCGTCGGCGCGCTGGTCGAGATCAATCCGTCGACCGGCGCCGTGACCGTGGTCGGCAACGACAACATCCCCGGCCGCTCACCGACGCCCAATACGAACGGCTCCGTCTTCCCGGCGAACTTCGCAGCCATGCCTGGCGGAGCGACAACCCGAGCCAACGAATTCACGACGTCTGACGAGGTCGACGCCTTTACCTTCCATCGCCGCACAACCACCGGACCGGAATCAGCCCCGGTGCCGGTGTATGACACCTACTTGGTGGTGCGTGAGACGGACATTGGATCCGGTTCCAATTCGAAACTTTACCGCGGCCGAGCGGACGGGAATGCAGCCCCGGCGATCGCCGCCGGTGGCAATCCCGCCTACGGTTTCGTCGGTGACCTTCAGCCGCTCGGAGTCACGTTTGCTTCCAGAACGCTGACGGTGTCGGACAATGCGACGACACCCAATGAGACCAACATCCGCATCGAATCCAAGATTCCCGGGGCCGCGGGAAATAACATCAACATCAACATTTCGCGTCCCAACAACACCAACGCTACCGTCAGTGTCTCTGGCACAACGATTAACCTTAACATCGGCGGCACCGGTGGCCCGCCGGTGACCGGTGCGCCGACCGCGCAGGCCATTGTTGACGCCATCAACAACCACGAGGTCGCGAGAACACTGGTCACCGCTGTCATCATCAGCGGCAACGCCGGCAGCGGGACCGGAAACAATGGAACCGTAGCGCTCAATGTTCCGGGAAGCGGCAGTTTGAGCGGAGGAAACAACGGCACCGGCCCACTTCAAGGCCGGGTCACCGGCGTCTCGTTCGGCAACTTCCTCAACACCGGCTCGCTTTATGGAGTTACGACCGGCGGTCAGTTCATCTCGATCGACCCGAGCAATGGGCGGGCGATGGTTCTGAGCAACAATCCCGGAGTGAACTTCCAGGGGCTGACGCTGGGGCCGCAAAACGTCCAGGGTGGCGCGTTTGCCAACACCCTGTTCGCCACGGCCAGCAATGGTCGCTTGTACGCGTTCGACACCAGCGGCAATCAACTGCCGATCTTTGCCGGTGGAGCCAGTTCGATCGCCGTCGGCGATCTGGTCGGCAGCGCCATCGGCGTGGCCTTTTCGCCGCTGGACTTCAACCTCTGGCACCCGACGATGAAGCGGGGCGGCGATGCGGGCCACGGCGTCAACGAAGCCCCCGATGCCACGCGGTTGCCCACACAGCACCAGCACAATGTGGCGACTCCTGGGAATGCTCAGACGCGCCGGGTCAATGAAGGCCAAGGCGGCGTCAGCATGCACTTTGGTTTTGAGCAGTGGAGCCAAAACCAAACCAACACCCAGTCGGTTTACTTGCCGACCAGCGGGCAAAACGCCCAGCACGGCATCCGCGACGCGCGGCAGCACCAAGACCTCAGCAGCAACCCAAACATCGCCGGAACTTACAACTTCCCCGGCGGTGCCTTGGGGTCGCTGCAGACCAACAGCTTCTCGCTCGCCGGTTCGGTCGCCCAGGATCGTCCCACGCTGTACTTCAACTACTTCTTGCAAACCGAGAACCACGCCGGTTCGGACGTCACCACGGATGTGAATGATCCGTTCCGCGATAGCGCTCGGGTGTTCGCCTCGCGTAACGGCGGGGCGACTTGGGAATTGGTAGCGACCAACAATTCGCGGCTCAGCGGGGCGAATCCAACCACCGGTACCCAGCGCGCTGAACTGCCCGGCTTCCTATCGCACCTCTCCGATGCGGCGCTCAACAGCAACACCCCACGCAGCCAGTCGCACCAGATCGTCCAAGAACTGATGGATAACAGCGGCCAGTGGCGGCAGGCCCGCGTCGACCTGTCGAGCTTCGCCGGCACCCAGCAAGTGCTGCTCCGGTTTGACTTCAGCACCGCGGGAGCCATGCGCGACACGACGCTGGTGAACATCGATGACAGCTTTGGCGAGTTCACCAGCGGGAGCACACCGCGCTCGATCCGCAGCACCAACAACGCGTTCGAAGGGTTCTACATCGACGACATCATCGTCGGTTACGCTGAGCGGGGTGAAATGGTCACCGGTGCTCCGGTTGACAGCACGATCACCAACCTCGCCGTAGTGGGCCAACGGACACGCGATAACGTTCCCAACCCGCGGCCGAACATCTTGTCCGGTGCGTATCAGTTGGAAATCCGCCGCACCGACGATGTGGGGACTTGGGTCGAAGGCGCGGGGACTGCGATCTCCCAAACCTTCCACACCAATGACCGCCACCTTAACGAAATGGAGGTCATCTCGTCGCTTGGGTTCGAAGTCGGTGAAAGTTTTAACACCGCACTGCCGTCAGTCGCTGCGCTGCGCGAGGTGCTCGGCGCGTTGGGGATCAACGTTCCGGCAGGCGGGCTGATTGATAGCCAGTTGCCCAATGCATTTACTACTTGGAGTGCGACGGGCATCGATCCGCTCAGCGGGGCGCGCTCGTTGGCCTCGCCCACGAGCTTCCCCGCGATGCCGACGCTGATCCAAAACGCATTGCCGGGCTCTCCGGCCCAGCGTGTGGCGGCGATCTACCAAACCACTCCGGCCCAGCTCGGTGCGGCAGCAGGTCGCGGCCTGCTCCGCTTCCAGTACAGCGTCAGCAGCACAGAGGACCTGCACGGCTTGATGCTGCTGATCGACGGGAAGCCGCAGTTCCTCACCCCGCCGATGTCCAGCGAAACCGGCTACGGCGGCGCCAATGTCCTGGCCTCGGGTGAGCGCCACAACATCACGGTCGAACTGCCGTTTGCCAACGCAAACTCGACGCTGACCTGGATGTACCTGTTCGCCGACCAGCAGGGGCTGGCCAGCGGAGCCAACCGCGCCTGGATCGATGACATCGCCGTGCTGCAGGGCAGCGGCGCGACAGGTTACGAGGCGGACCGCAACCGGCATCGCCCTCAGGGGATGTTCATTGTCGAGTCCAACACGATCACCGGTTCGGCGGTGCGCGGCATCACTGTCCAGCCTGCTCAAGCCGAGGCCGTGGGCAGTCTGCCGCATCCGGGATCGACGATCAATTTCCCCCAGCTCAATCAAGATCGGCTGGTTCCCGGGGTGGTGATTCAAAACAACATCATCGCCGGTTCGTCCGCGATCCGGTTTGCCGGGGAACTCGTCGAGAGCCCTCAGCGACCGGTCCCCTTTGGCCGGATCGTCAACAACACCCTGGTCGGTCCCGGCAGCGGGGTCGGGGTGCAAATCGATGGGAACGCCGGCCCGACGCTGCTCAACAACGTGATCACGCGGTTCGGCACAGCGATCGCCGGTGCGACCGGTTCGACGATCGTCCGCTCGAACCACTTCCAGGACAACGGCAGCAACGGCACAAGCGGCACCGACGCGACCACCGCCGCCGCCGGGACGCCACTGTTTGTCGATGCGGGGGCCAGGAACTACTACTTGGTCAGCGGCTCGGCGGCGGTCGACAGCTCGCTCAACACGCTGGGAGACCGGTTCAACTACGCCAATTTCAAGCACGAAATCGGCATCCCCCAATCGCCGATCTTCGCTCCAGATCGCGACGTGTTCGGCCAATTGCGGGTCGATTCCGGCCAATCGCCCGGCGGCGGTGGATCGGCGGTGTTCAAGGACCGCGGGGCGGTCGACCGCGCCGATGGCGACGCCCCGTTCGCGGTCTTGCTCGATCCGATCGACAACGACATCACAGGGCTTGACCAAGATCCGAACCTGAGCGTCGTCTCCTTGCTCGATCCGATCGCCGGCGCGTTCTCGATCCTGCTGACCGACGGCCCCGGACCCAATGCGCCGTTCCAAGGCACGGGGGTGGACCCGCTGAGCGTCTCGCGCGACGTGGTCACCGTTCGCCGCAATAACCGTGGGCTGGTCGAAGGCGTCGATTACACGCTGGGCTACAACACGGCCACCGGCGAGATGCGATTGACCCCGCTGTCGACCCTGTGGGAACCGTCGGGGGTTTACGAAATCATTCTCGACAACCAGCAGATCACCGACCGTGCGGGCAACCCGCTGCGGCCCAACCAACCCGATGGTACCACGCGGTTCTGGATCGTGTTGCCGAGTGTCGGTTTTGATTTTGGTGATGCGCCGGCGAGTTTTGCGACCGCGCTGGCGGCCGACGGGCCGCGTCACGCGCTGATCGACGGCGCCCTGCCGCGACTGGGTGGGTATGTCGATGCCGAAAACGGCCTGAGCCCGGTGCCCGTGGATGATTTGGCGGCGGACATTTTCACCGCGGTCGCGTTGCCTGCCGGCGAGAGTGTGTTCGCGGTCAGCGGCGATGCCACGCCTGCCGTGGCGATTCAAATCCTTTCCGCTGCGCCGGCCGCAGGCGACCGGATCACGATCGACACCGGCAGCGGCTTGCACACGTTTGAATTGGTCCCCGTCGGCGTGGCGGCGGCAGCGGGCAACGTGGCCGTGCGGTTCGTCGATGGCGACACCCCGGAGTCGATCGCTGAGAAGCTGCGGGTGAGCGTGCTGGCGCGGCTCGGCTCCGTGGGCGAAGCCTTGTCGGTCACGATCGATGCTGCCGCCCCTGACACCCTCCTGCTGACCCATCACGACGACGAAGACGGCGTTGGCGTGACCCGGTTGCTCGGCGACAACTACCTTGTCTTTGTGCGTCCCGGTGATGCCGCGCACCCGCAGTACGCCGATGCGATCAGCGACAACGGCGAAGTGCTCGGGTTCCTCAACCCGCTCGACCCGGCCGGCGCTCAAGTCGCCCTGACGGTCACCGGCAGCGGTTTCATCGATGGCTGGATCGACTTCGACGGCAACGGCGTGTTCGACCCCGAGTCGGAACGGGTGTTCGACAGCATCGCGGTCAACGATGGTCTCAATATCCTCAATATTGCCACGCCGGTGGGCACCGCCGATGGCCAGCGATGGATGCGAATCCGCTTGTCGCCCGAAGGCGGTTTGCAACCGACCGGGTTGGCGGTCGGGGGCGAGGTCGAGGATCACTTGGTGGAGATCATCAACGTCGACCTGCCGATCCCCAGTGATGACCGCTACGCGCTGCGGGAGGACACGGTGCTCGATTCGCTCACCGCCAATCAGGCGCCTGTAGTCGACAACGATTCGTTCGCGACGCGGACCTTCACACCGTTTGAAGTCGTCGTGGTCGAGCGGCCAGAGTTTGCCGCCGACTTCTCGCTCGATCCGGCCACCGGGCATTTCGTCTACGAACCGCTTACGGACTTTGCCGGTATCGACACGTTCACCTATTACGTGGCGATTCAGCAAAGCGCGGTCGATGCCGACATCACGCTGACCCAACCGTTGATCGCCACCGTGACGATCGATGTGCGGCCGGTCAACGACGCCCCGCTGGCTGCCCCCCAGTCGTTCGTGACGCTCGAAAGCCAACCGGTGGCTCAGCCCGGTGACCCGCCGCAGGTCGGCCGTGGCACGCATCCGCTGACGATCTCCGCAGCGGAACTGTTGGCCGACGCGCGGGCGCACGCCAACCCGCAATATCCGGCCGGCGCTCCCGCCGCTCCCTGGGATGAGACCGACCAAAGCCTGCGGGTCGTCGAGATCGTGTTGCCCGATGGCACCGTCATCGATGCGGCGGGCGCCGGCGAAGCGGTGGTGTTCAACACGGTGCACGGCACGCTCACCGCGCGGTTCGTCACGGCTGACGATCCCGACGCGCCATTTGTCAGCTCGCTCGGCGCGCTGGTCGATCTCACCTACGTGCCGCATGACTACCTCAACCGCGACAACGTCACGTTGCAAAGCGTCGAGTACCGCGGCCAGCAAGTCAATGTGTTTGATTTCATCCGGTTCACAATCGAAGACGACGGTTTGTTGATCGACCCGGCGACGATCGATCCGGACACGCACGAGATCATCGAGGACGACACGTTCTTCACCACTCCGTTCAATCCGCTGGATCCCACCAACCCGCTGGGACGACTGCGCCACCGAGCGATCGCGCTGCTGGACGTGGCGCCACAGAACGATTATCCGCTGCCCGCGGACGACCGGATCACCGTCGGCGCGATCGGCGCCGGCTTGCCAACACCGGCCGGTGACATCACAGCGATCGACCCGGCGAGTGCCTGGAGCGAGTACTTCATCGGCTTGGGGCTGGAGGTGCCGGTGCCAACCGAGGATCAGACGCTGGTGATCCCCGCCGGGTTCCTTCTGAAAAACGATTTTGTCGGCCAAGCGATCTCGACCGATGAACGCGGCGGTATCAACGATGGTGACTTGCGGATCATCGGAGTGACGCTGCTTACCGAGCCGGCCTCCGGCGGCGGCAGTGTCTCGGTCAACGACGATGGCGATGTGGTGTTCGTGGCGCCGACCGATGTGTACGGCGAAGTCGTGTTCAGCTACGTCATCCAGGACAGCGGGATCGATGAAGACCGCGACGGCAACCGCCCTGTCGCCCCGTTGACGGCCACCGGGACCGTCACGATTGTGGTCCAGCCCGCTAACGACGCTCCCCAGGCCTTTGATCGTCAGTTGGCGTTTGCCGAAGCCGGCGAGCCAGGCGTCGATAGGTTCGAGTTCGCTGCTGATCAGTTGCTCGATCGCCTGCACGTGAGCACACCGGCCGTTCCCGGGTCGCTGACGCCCGAACTGCAACTGCCGTTCACCGAAGCAGAACAGGCCTTGCGCGTGGTTGCTTTCGCGACCGATCAAGGCGCGGTCGATGTCGCGCAGTTGGACGATTACACCGGGCCGGGAACCGGCAACGGCATGCTCGTGCTGCCCAGCGACGACGGCGGGTACTTCGAGTTCGACATCGTCGCGGGTGCCCTGACCACGGCACGTTTCTTTGCCGCAGCGGACTACAGCGAACGGACGCCGTTCGCTGCGGTCGAGCGGCTGCGGTTCACGATTGAAGATGATGGTCGCACCACCGACCCGCAGAGCGGCGCGGTGATCGAGCTGCCCGCGGTGCGCTCCACCACTGAGGCAACGCTGACGATCACCGTCGGTGAAAGCAACGACGCGCCGATCTTTACCCTGCCGACCGCAGGGCTCGTCATCGATGAAAATGGCGGGCAAACGGTCGTGCAATCGAATTTCGTCACCGTGGTCGCTCCCGGCCCGCTTACCGCCCTGGACGAACTGCAGCGACAGAACGTGGCCTTCAGCATCACTCCGGTGAATGTCCCTGAAGGGCTGATGATGGTCGATGGCAACGGCGTGCCGCTGCTGCCGAGCATCGACGTCACCACCGGCGAGCCCGATAACTGGACCGATGCCGCTGGCAATGGAACCGGCGCCGCTGCGCTGACCGTCTACCCCGCCGCCGATGCGTTTGGGTTCGCGGTCTACTTGGTCACCGCCACCGACAACGACCCGGACAACCCGCGTTCGACCAGCCAGTTGCTGACGATCACGATCAACCCAGTCAATGACGTTCCGGTCGCTTATGACCGGGCGCTGAACGTCGATGAAGCGGTCGAGGTCGATGGTGAAGTCGCGCTGATTCCGTTCGACGCCGCACGTTTGATCCAAGGGGCCGGTGAAACGCCGAGCGTCCCCGGTCTGTTCCCGATCGAATTGATCGATCCCTACAACGAGACCGAACAGGCCTTGCGCGTCGTCGCCTTTGGTGTTCCCGGAGCGGCCGATGTCGATGTTACGATCGATGAA
>Ga0182745_1002964_pt1 | contig 14865 bp, 11 predicted proteins | sample eDN3rd30CKraftBY_FD_128523 | JGI IMG/M metagenome (GOLD analysis project Ga0182745, IMG submission 128523) | Enriched backyard soil microbial communities from Emeryville, California, USA - eDNA 3rd pass 30_C Kraft BY (version 2) (version 2) | ecosystem: Environmental > Terrestrial > Soil >...
CACGTCATCGACCGCGGCCCAGTCGACCGAGGCGTTCCGCGCCATCAGCGCCTTCAGCGGGATCGCGCCCAGATCATCGGCCCGGACCGAGGACAAAGCGCCGCCAAAGCGGCCGATGGGGGTGCGGATATAGTCGCAGATGAAAACTTCGGGCATCTCAAAGCTCCGGGACGATCAGGTCGGCCACATCGCCGTCCAGATGCAGGGTGGCGCCGGTCAGGGATTGCAATTCGTCGAAGGACATCGAGGGCAGCTTCTCGACCAGCACGAAGCGGCCGTCCTTCACATCGACCACGGCCAGTGAGGTATAGACGCGGGTGACGCAGCCAACGCCGGTTAGCGGCAGCGTGCATTGCTTGACCAGCTTCGGCTTGCCGTCCTTGGTGACGTGATCGGTGATGACCGCGACGCGTTTCGCGCCATGGACCAGATCCATCGCGCCGCCGACGGCGGGAACGCCTTTCGGTCCGGTCGACCAGTTCGCCAGATCGCCTGTCTCGGCGACCTCATAGGCGCCGAGGATCGCGACATCCAGATGTCCGCCGCGCACCATGGCGAAGCTGTCGGCATGGTGGAAGAACGCGGTGCCCGGCTTGATCGTCACCGCCTTCTTGCCGGCATTGATCAGATCCCAGTCCTCCTTACCCGGCGCGGGGGCCTCGCCGAAGCCGAGGATGCCGTTCTCGGTGTGGAAGATCGCCTGACGGCCGGGCGGCTGGAATTTCGCCACCATCTCGGGGAAGCCGATGCCGAGGTTCACATAGGCGCCGTCGGTGATGTCCTGCGCCGCGCGCCATGCGATCTGGGTCGAGGTGAGTTTCGTCATGCTGCGGGCTCCGGGTAGACGGCGTTGGCGCGGTTCAGGTCTTCTTCCTGCGCCGGGTTCGCGACCTCGACGACGCCCTGAACGAAGATGCCGGGGGTGATGACTGCTTCCGGGTCGATCGCGCCCGGCTCGACCAGTTCGGAGACCTGAACGATGGCGGTTTTGGCGGCCATGCACATCAGCGGGCCGAAGTTCCGCGCCGCCATGCGATAGGTCAGGTTGCCCAGCTTGTCGCCCTTGTCGGCCTTGACCAACGCGTAATCGGCCTTGAGCCAGCGCTCTTGCACATAGGCGCGGCCGTCGAATTCCTCGACCGGTTTGCCCTTGGCGAGGTCGGTGCCATAGCTCGTCGGGGTATAGAAGGCGGGGATGCCCGCGCCGCCTGCACGAATACGCTCGGCCAGGGTGCCCTGCGGGACCAGCTCAAGCTCGATCTTGCCGGCGAGGTAAAGCTCGGTAAAGACGCGGGGGTCGGCCGAACGCGGGAAGGAGCAGATCAGCTTCGCGACCATGCCCTGTTCGATCAACGCGGCAAGGCCAACGTGACCGTTGCCGGCGTTGTTGTTCACCACCGTCAGGTTCTTCGGGTGGCCGGTCGCGACATGGCGGTCGATCAGCGCGTGGATCAGTTCGATCGGGGCGCCCGAGCCACCGAAGCCGCCGATCATTACCGTCATGCCATCTTCGATCCCCGCCACGGCGGCGGCAAGATCGGGAAGCGTCTTGTCCATGAATCCTCCTGTGCGGCGCAGGGCCACAAGATTTCCGCACCGGGTTACACAATCATCGCGGCTTCCGTCCATGCAGTTCGTGCGATATGCTGCATTTGTTCACATATCGCACAACGGGAGCCGGCATGAGCATCAGTGAGCGCGATACGATGGGGGGGCTCGCCAAGGGGCTGAGGGTGATCGAGACCTTCACCGCCGAGCGTCCGCGCCAGTCCATTGCCGAGGTCGCGGCCGCCTCGGGTCTGGACCGGGCGACGGCGCGGCGCTGCCTGCTGACGCTGGCCCATCAGGGCTATGCGGATTATGACGGAAAGTTCTTCACGCTGACGTTGCGCGTGCTTCGGCTGGGGACCGCCTGCCTTGCGACCATGCCCCTGCCGCAGATCGTCCAGCCCTATCTTGACCGCCTGTCGGAGGAGATAGGGGAAAGCTCGTCCGTTTCGGTGCTGGACGGGGCCGAGATCGTCTATGTCGCGCGCGCGGCGCAGCGCAAGGTCATGTCGATCGCGCTGATGCCGGGGTCACGACTGCCGGCATGGTGCACCTCGATGGGGCGGGTGATGCTTGCGGCGCTGCCCGAGGAGGAGTTGCAGCCGATCCTCGACCTTGCGCCCTTTCCGGCGCGGACCGTCCATGCCCTGACCTCGGCCGGGGATCTGCTGGAAGAGTTGGGGCGCGTCCGCCGCGATGGCCATGCGGTCATAGATCAGGAGGTCGAGATCGGCCTGCGCTCGATCGCGGTGCCGCTTCTGAACGCGCGGGGTAGGGTGGTCGCGGCAATCAATATCGGACTGCCGGTCGCCCATGCGACCATTGACGACCTGCGCAGCCGCTTCCTGCCACATCTGCTGCGCATACAGGCCGAGCTGCGGGCATCGGTTCACTAGGCGGGGGTGGCCAGCTTCAGGCCGTGGGCGGGGTATTCTGGCCGGATGGTTTGCCGGTGGTAATGCCCCGCGGGCCGGATTGACTCGGGGTGCGAATTTATTTACGAACGATCGTACTGAAAAAATCGGACGCCGAGATGGGACGCAAGCGGACAATCGACAGGGACGAGTTGATGCAGGCGGTCGAGGCCGTCGCCCGTCGCGATGGGATCGGCGGGCTGAGCATTGATGCCGTCGCGAAAGAGGCCGGCGTCAGCAAGTCCAGCGTAGTCTATGACTGCGAGAGCAAGGCCGGGCTTCTGGCCGCGTTCACCCGCCACCAGCTTTGCCAGCATCGCGCAAAATTCGACGCGGCCCATGCCCGCCAGCAGGGCAAGCCGAACGCATGGCTTCGCGCCGTGATCGAGGAATTTCGCACCGCGCCCACCGACGAGGACATTGCCATGGCGCTGCTGATCAGCGTCGGCATGGGCGCCAATGCAGAATGTCGCGACATCATGCGCGAACAGCTGCGCCGCGATGCCGACAATATCGCCGCCGAGGCTGACGAGCCAGACCGTATGCTGCGCACGCTGCTGACGCTGCACGGGATCGCTTTCCTCGAATTTTTCGACCTGCATCGATTTGACGATGTCACCCGCAACAAGATCCTCGATGACCTGATGGCCATCGTGGACACCGACAAGGGTGCGCCGAAACCCGAAGACTGACTTAATTCACTTCTCCTCCTCCCCTCCTCCTCCCCCCTTTTGATCCAAAGGTCAGACCATGCTTTTCGACAGATTGCCGGGCGGGCTTGCCTGCCTGTTGGCCGGATTCGCCATGATTGCGGGCCCCGCCGCTGCCCAACAACTGCCGCCCGCCATTGTCAGCGTCCAGACGCTGAAGCCCGAACCGCTGCCGGTGGTGAACGAGTTGCCGGGCCGCGTTGCCGCGACCCGCACGGCCGAAGTGCGTCCGCGCGTCGGCGGCATCGTCATCAGCCGCGTGTTCGAACAGGGCGCCCGGATCAAGGAAGGCGACATCCTCTACAAGATCGACCCGGCGACATTCGCCGTGCGCGTCGCCAGCGCCGAAGCGACCCTGGCGCGGGCCGAGGCGACGCGCCAGAACGCCGAGGACCAGATGCGCCGCGCCGAGGCGCTGCGCGAGCGCAAGGTCACGGCCGGTGTCGATCTGGAGAACGCGACGACCACGCTTGCGCAGGCCGAAGCCGACGTGGCCATCGCACGCGCCTCGTTGCAGGAAGCGCAACTGAACCTCAGCTATACCGACGTGACCGCGCCGATCGCCGGTGTCGTCGGCCGCGCGCTGGTGACGGAAGGGGCGCTGGTCAATTCGCAGACCGACATCATGGCGACGATCCAGCAGCTTGACCCGGTCTATGTCGACGTGACGCAGTCCTCTTCGGATCTGTTCGCCCTGCGCCGCGCGCGCGATGCGGGCGAGCTGGCGATGGCCAATTCCGACGAGGCGCGCGTCCGGCTGATCTTTGACGATGGCACCGAATATACCCATTCCGGCAAGCTGCTGTTCTCGGAGGCCAGCGTGGACAGCACCACGGGTCAGATCACCCTCAGGGCCGAGTTCCCGAACCCCGATGGCGACCTGCTGCCCGGCCTCTATGTCCGCGCCCAGATCGAGCAGGCCGTGCGCGAGAACGCCCTGACCATTCCCCAGATGGCGGTTCAACGCGATCAGGCGGGCCAGGCCTATGTCTATGTGATGAAGGATGCCGACACCGTCGAGCGTCGCAATGTCCGGCTGGGCCAGACCACCGAAGACCGCTGGCTGGTCGAGGAAGGCCTGAAGGCCGGCGACCGCGTCGTCGTCGCCGGGGCGCAGAAGCTTTATCCCGATGCCAAGGTCGTCCCCGAGCCGGTCGATGCCACCGCCGAAGCCGCGACGGGATCGCCCACGACGAATGAGGCAGCCAAGACCGAGGCGCCTGCCGAGGCTGCAAAGCAGGGTTAAGTCATCATGGCACATTTTTTCATCACCAGGCCGGTTCTGGCCTGGGTGATCTCGATTTTCATCGTGATTGCCGGTCTGCTCGCGCTGCCCTCGCTGCCCGTGGCGCAATATCCGCAGGTGGCATGGCCGCAGATCACCATTTCCACGTCGTATACCGGCGCCGCGCCGGGCGAGATCAACCAGTCCGTCGCCCAGCCGATCGAAGAAGAGCTGAACGGCGTCGAGGGCCTGACCTATTACGAATCCGTCTCGGACAGCTCGGGCGCGATGTCGATCACCGCGACATTCGAGCCGGGAACCGACATTGCCCGCGCACAGGTCGATGTGCAGAACGCCGTCGCGCGGGTCGAGCCGCTGTTGCCGCAAAGCGTCGTCGATCAGGGCGTGCTGATCGAGGAGGCCGGTTCGGGCTTTCTGATGATGGTCGCGCTGACCTCGGATGACGGGTCGCTCGATTACATCGCGCTGGGGGACTATATCAACCGCAACGTCGCCGGCGAGATCCGCCGGATCGAGGGCGTGGGCCGCGCGCAGGTCTTTGCGCCGGAACGCGCGCTCAGGATCTGGATCGACCCGGACAAGATGACCGGCCTCAACCTCTCCTCGGCCGAGGTGGTCGCGGCCATCCGCGCCCAGAACGCGCAGGTCGCGGCGGGCAAGGTCGGGGCCGACCCGAACCCCATCGCCCAGCAATTGACCGCGACCGTGCTGATGAAAGGCCAACTCGACGACCCCGAGGAGTTCGGGAAGATCGTCCTGCGGGCCAACCCGGACGGTTCGGCGGTGCTTCTGCGCGATGTCGCCCGGATCGATGTCGGGGCCGAGACCTACAGCTTCGCCTCGAACATCAACGGCAAGCCCGCGGCGGCCATCGGCATCCAGCTTTCGACGACCGGGAACGCGCTCAACACCTCGGAAGCGGTTCACCAGAAGATGGAGGAGCTGTCGAAGTTCTTCCCCGACGGCATCAGTTACGCCATTCCCTATGACACCACCCCCTTCGTCGAGGCCTCGATCGAAAAGGTGCTGCATACGCTGGTCGAGGCGATGGCGCTGGTCTTTGTCGTGATGTTCCTGTTCCTGCAGAACTTCCGCTACACGCTTATCCCGACCATCGTGGTTCCGATCGCGCTGATGGGGACGCTGGCGGTGATGCTGGTCGCGGGCTTCTCGATCAACGTGCTGACCATGTTCGCGATGGTGCTGGCCATCGGCATCCTTGTCGATGACGCCATCGTCGTGATCGAGAACGTCGAGAGGATCATGGCGACCGAGGGCCTGCCGCCCAAGGAAGCCACGCAGAAGGCGATGGGCCAGATCTCGGGCGCGATCGTCGGGATCACGCTGGTTCTGGCGGCGGTCTTTATTCCGATGGCCTTCTTCCCCGGCTCGTCGGGCATCATCTATCGCCAGTTCGCGCTGACGATGGTGGTGGCGATCCTGTTCTCGGCCTTCCTCGCACTCACGCTGACGCCCGCGCTTTGCGCGACCTTCCTGAAGCCGATCTCGGGCCATCATGAGCGGAAGGGCTTCTTCGGCTGGTTCAACCGCAATTTCGACCGCCTGACCAACCGCTATGCGGCCAGCGTCACCTTTGTCACGCGTCGGCGGCTGGTGATGATGGTCTTCTACCTCGTCCTTGTGGGTGTGACGGCGATGGGCTTCGTGCGCCTGCCGACCAGCTTCCTGCCGAACGAGGATCAGGGCTTCATCATCACGGACGTCCAGACCCCGCCCACCGCAAGCTCGAACCGCACGGACGAGGTGCTGGCGCAGGCCACCGCCATGTATCAGCGCAATGACGCGGTCGAGAACGTGGTCGCGATCCGAGGCTTCAGCTTCTCGGGGCAGGGGCCGAATGCGGGTCTGATCTTCGTGACCTTCAAGGATTGGGCCGAACGTGACCAGTCCGCGCAGGAAATCGCGAGCGCCGCGAATATGGAGCTGTTCACCTACAAGGACGCGCAGGCCTTTGCCCTGTCGCCGCCGCCCATTCCGGGCTTCGGCACCTCGGGCGGGTTCAGCTTCCGCCTGCAGGACCGTGGCGGCCAGGGTCAGGACGCGCTGAAGGCGGCGGCCCAGCAGATCATGGGCGAGGCGCAGAAGGGCGGCATCGTCACCGGCCTCAGGATCGAGGGGCTGCCGGATGCCGCGCAGGTCTTCGTCACCATCGACCGGGAAAAGGCCAATGCCTTCGGCGTGACCTTTGCCGATATCTCGGCCACGGTGTCGCAATATCTGGGCTCGGCCTATGTCAACGACTTCCCGAATGCGGGCAAGATGCAGCGCGTCGTTCTGCAGGCCGAGGACACCTCGCGCATGCAGGCCGAGGATATCCTGAAGCTGACTGTCACCAATGCGCAGGGCGGCATGGTCCCGTTCTCGTCCTTCGCCACGGTGAACTGGGAGCAGGGCGCGTCGCAGGTCGTGGGCTATAACGGCTATCCGTCGGTCCGCCTCTCGGGTCAGGCCGCTCCGGGCTACAGCTCGGGCGCCGCCATGGCCGAGATGGAGCGGCTGGCCGACGGTCTGCCGCAGGGCTTCGGCTATGAATGGACCGGCCAGTCGCTCGAGGAGATCCAGTCCGGTTCGCAATCGACGCTGCTTTTCGCGATGAGCGTGCTTTTCGTCTTCCTGCTGCTCTCGGGTCTCTATGAAAGCTGGTCGATCCCGCTTTCGGTGATGCTCGTGGTGCCGCTCGGGGTCTTGGGCTGCGTCGCGGCGGTGATCCTGCGCGACATGCCAAACGACATCTACTTCAAGGTGGGCCTCATCGCGATCATCGGGCTATCGGCGAAGAACGCGATCCTGATCGTGGAATTTGCCAAGGACTTGCGCGAAGAGGGGCGGACGCTCCTCGAAGCGGCGGTCGAGGCGGCGCGGCTGCGCTTCCGCCCGATCCTGATGACCTCGATGGCCTTCACGCTGGGCGTCGTGCCGCTGGCGATTGCGACCGGCCCCTCGGCCGCCAGCCAGAACGCGATCGGCACCGGCGTCATCGGCGGCATGATCGCCGCGACCGTGCTGGCGGTGTTCTTCGTCCCGGTCTTCTTCGTCTTCGTCCTCGACCTCTTCAGCCGCCTGACCGGCCGGGGTCGCGCCGAAAGACGTGCCGGTTCGGCGGGCTAGCTCCTGCCCGCCACCCGCGCGGGCGGCCGCGATGCGTCGCCGCCCGCGCCCTTTCCCTCCTGCCCACGGGCACAAGATCTCGAGTGATCCCGAATGACCCAAGCCTACAGACCGTCCCGCCGCCTGCTTCTGGGCGGGCTTGCATCGACCCTTGCGCTGGCCGCCTGTGCCCCCGGCGCCTATACCGCGCCCGAACCCGATCTGCCCGCCCGTTTTGCCGCCGACTCGCCCGCCCGCCGTGCAGGCTCCAACGTCTGGTGGTCGGCCTTCCGCGACAGCCAGCTTGACGGGCTGGTTGCTGCCGGGCTTGCCCGCAACCTCGACGTCCAGACCGCCGTGGCCGTGATCAACGAGGCGCAGGCCAATGCCCGTCTGGTCGGCGCGAATGACCTGCCGCAGGTCCAGCTTGAGGGGGCGGCGAACCGGGGCATCAGCGATGCCAATGTCTCGATCGCGGAATCCTCCTCGGCCACGCTGGGGGTCTCGTGGCTGATCGACATTTTCGGCGCGAACCGCGCCGCGCGGCGCGGTGCCGCGGCGCAGGTCGATGCCGCCTATCTCTCGGCCGAGGTCGCCCGCCTGACCGTCGCCAGCGCCGTCGCGCAGGCCTATGTCGACGCGCGCTATTATCAGGAGGCGGTGTCGCTGACCCGGCAAAGCCTCGAAAGCCGCAAGCGCACGCTGGCCCTCACGCGTGAGCAGGATTTCCTCGGCAGCGTCAGCCGGGTCGAGGTGCTGCAGGCCGAACAGCTGGTGACCCAGGCCGAAGCGGCGCTTCCGGCGCTGGAGATGGGCTTTGACCAGTCGGTGAACCGGCTCGCCACCCTGACCGCCGGGCGCAGCGCCGATCTGGGCGCGCGGTTGCGCAAGGGCGGCAGCCAGCCGCGCGCGCGCTACAGCGCCAGCGTGGGCGTCCCGGCCGATGTGGTCCGTGTCCGTCCCGATGTCCGCGTGGCCGAGCGCAACCTTGCCGCGGCGGTGGCCGGCGTGGGCGAGGCCGAGGCGGCCTTCTATCCCAAGCTTACGCTCTCCGGTTCGGTCACGCCGATCGACATTTCCGGTGGCGGCAGCGTCAAGACCTGGGGCTTTGGCCCGCAGATCTCGGTTCCGCTGTTCACCGGCGGCGCGAACAAGGCAAGGCTCTCGGCGGCCGAGGCGCGGGCCGAGCAATCGCGGCTGGCCTGGCAATCGGCGGTGCTGAACGCCGTCGAGGAGGTCGAGAACGCGCTCGCTGGCTATAACCGCGACGCACGCGCGGTCTCGGCCCAGTCGCGCCTGGTCGCGAATGCGCGCGAATCCGTCGATCTGGCCCGCACCTCCTATGAGTTGGGCGAGGCGGGCTTCTTCCCCGTCCTCGACGCCGAACGCACGCTGCTTTCGGCGCGGCAGGATCTTGCGAATGCCGTGCGCCAGCAGGCGCTGCATTTCGTCCAGCTCAGCGCGGCCTCGGCCGGGGGCGTGGGCGTTTCGGCGAAGTGACCTTCCGGGCGGGGCGTCCCCGCAGGACGCGCCGCCCCGACAAACAATGCAGAACGGCCCTTGCACCTGACCGCCGGGGCCGTTCTGAATGGCGCGCAAACAGACCTGAAGCCGAGCCTTGCGATGCGCCTCTCCTCCCCCGCCGATCCTGATGCCGGTCTGAGACGAACCCTGCGGGAGCTGTTTCCGGGCCTCGCCGTCTCGGTTCTGGTGGCGGCGACGGCGCAGTTCCTCTCCGAGCATTACGGCGCGCCGGCGATGCTGATGGCCCTGCTGCTGGGTCTGGCGCTGAACTTTCTGGCCGATGAGGGGACGCGGACCGCGCCCGGCATCGGCTTCACCGCCCGGACCGTGCTGCGGCTGGGGGTGGCGCTGCTTGGCGCGCGGATCTCGGTCGAGATGCTGGCCGGGCTGGGCGGGGCCGCGATCGGGCTGGTGGTGGCGGGGGTGATGCTGACCATCCTTTTCGCGCTGGCCGTCACCCGCCTCATCGGTCGTGACTGGCGCTTTGCGCTGCTGACCGGCGGAGCGGTCGCGATTTGCGGTGCCTCGGCGGCGATGGCGATTGCGGCGGTGCTGCCGCGCCATGAGAAATCCGAGCGTGACCTAGTTTTTACCGTGCTCTCGATCACCGTGCTCTCGACCGTGGCGATGGTGATCTATCCGATGCTCGCGCAGGTCTTCGGCTTTGATGCACGGGACAGCGGCGTCTTCCTCGGCGGCACCATCCATGACGTGGCGCAGGTGGTGGGTGCGGGCTTCTCGATCGGGCCGGAGGCCGGCGAGACGGCAACGCTGGTCAAGCTGATCCGGGTCTCGATGCTGGCGCCGGTGGTCCTGTGCTTCTCGCTCGCGATCCGGGCGCGGGGCTTGGCCGATCAGGTCGAGGGCAAGGCCCCGCCCTTGCTGCCGGGCTTCGTGCTGGGTTTCCTCGCGCTCGGGGTGCTGAATTCGGTGGGCTTGATCCCGGCGGCGCTGGCCGAGCTTGCGGGCATCCTCTCCCGCTGGGCGCTCCTCATCGCCATCGCCGCCGTCGGCATCAAGACCTCCCTCGGCCGTATGCTCGAGGTCGGGCCCGCAGCCATTGCCCTCCTCCTCGCCGAGACGATCTTCCTCGGCGCATTTGTCGTCACAGGGATACATCTGATCGGCTGAAGGGCATCTGCCCCTCAGACGATCCCGCCTCCACCGCCGAGAACGCGCGGGCGCGTTTCGGCGACCCGCGCCCGATAGCCCGAGGCGCGATAGGCTGCGACTGGGTCGATCGCCGCCCCGGCCCGCGCCCGCGCCATGGCGAGGATCGGCTCGACATCGGTGCGGAAGGCGGCGCGCAGGGTTGCCGCCGCCATCAGCGCATCGTTCTCCTCGCGGTAGCCGTCCAGCGCCGCGCGGTCGACCAGCGAAGCCTGAACATAGGCCCTCTGGATCTCCCCGGCCGAGACGATCAGGCTTTCGATCGGGTCGGTGACGTTATGGCTCTGGTCGATCATATGGGCGAGGTTCAGGCCGGGCGTATCCTCCAGCTCGACCAGCTCGTTAAAGACGAGGAAGAGGCGGAAGGGCTCGATCGTGCCCGCGTCCAGATCGTCGTCGCCATATTTGCTGTCGTTGAAATGAAAGCCGCCGAGCTTGCCTGCCCGGATCAGGCGGGCGACGATCATCTCGATATTCACGTTCGGTGCGTGATGGCCGAGGTCGACGAGGCATTGCGCCTTCTCGCCGAGTTCCTGCGCGATCATCAGGCTGGTGCCCCAGTCCTGCACCACGGTCGAGTAGAAGGCGGGCTCATAGATCTTGTGTTCCGAGAATATCCGCCAGTCGTCCGGCAGGGCGGCATAGACCTGCTTCATAGCATCCAGATAGCGGTCGAACTGGCGGCTGAGCGAGGTCTGGCCGGGGAAGTTCGAGCCATCGCCGATCCAGACCGTCAGCGCGCGTGAGCCGATGGCGCGGCCGATCTCGATGCATTCCAGATTATGCTCGACCGCCTGCTGGCGCGTCGCGGGGTCGGTATGGCTGAGCGAGCCGAACTTGTAGCTGTAGGGCTGGTCCGGCTGGTCCTGAAAGGTGTTCGAGTTCATGGCATCGAAGCCGAGCCCGACTTCCTCGGCCTTGGCAAGCAGGGCGGTGGGATCGGCCTTGTCCCACGGGATGTGCAGGCTGACGCGCGGGGTCGCATCGGTCAGCTGGTGGATGACCGCGCAATCGTCGAGCTTGTCCATGATGCCGCGCGGCTCGCCCGGACCCGGAAAGCGGGCGAAACGGGTGCCGCCGGTGCCCGTGCCCCAGCTTGGCACCGCGACGCCGAAGGCCGTGGCCCGGGCGGTCAGCGCCTCGATCTCCACGCCGCGACGGGCGAGGTGCGCGCCGAGCGCGTCGTAATCGGCCTGAAGAGCGGCCGCGCGGGTGGCATTTTCCGCCTCGATCAGGTGCTTGTCGATCATGGTCATCACCGGGGGAAGGATTGGACGTTGCCGGCATCCACGTTCAGGATGTTGCCGGTCGATTTGGCGGAAAGGTCGCTCGCGAAGAAATAGGCGGCCTCGGCGATATCCTCGGGCAGGACCGAGCGTTTCAGCATGGAACGCTGGCGATACATCTCCTCCAGCCCCTCCTTGTCGGTGCCATAGGTCGAGGCGCGCTGTTCCAGCCACTCGCCCTCCCAGATCTTCGAGCCGCGCAGGACCGCGTCGGGATTGACGACATTGACCCGGATCTGCGCCCCGGCGCCTTCCAGCGCGAGGCAGCGGGCAAGGTGGATCTCGGCCGCCTTGGCGGTGCAATAGGCTGCGGCGTTCGGGCTGGCGGCGAGGCCGTTCTTCGATGCGACGAAGATCACCGAGCCGCCGATATCCTGCGCGCGGAAGGCCTTGAACGCCTCGCGGCTGACGAGGAAATAGCCCGTCGAGAGAATATCCATGTTCTTGTTCCAGAGCGCCAGCGAGGTCTCCTCGATGGGCGCCGACGACGCGATGCCGGCATTCGAGACGAGGATGTCGAGGCCGCCATATTCGACCGCGAGTTCGGCATAGGCCGAGGCCACCTGATTTTCGTCGGTGACGTTCATGCGGACCTTGCGCACGACGTCCCCACCGTGGCGCGCGGCAAGCGCCTGCGCGGTCTGGTCGAGCGCGCCTGCGTCGATATCGGCCAGCATGACGCAGGCCCCTTCGCGCAGGTAACGCTCGGCCGTGGCCGAGCCAATGCCGCCCGCGCCGCCCGTCACCAGTGCGACGCGCCCGGCCAGCGACTTGGGTTTCGGCATACGCTGAAGCTTCGCTTCTTCAAGCAGCCAGTATTCGATATCGAAGGCCTCCTGCTCGGGCAGGCCCTGATAGGTCGAGACGCCCGACGCGTCGCGCATCACGTTGATCGCGTTGACGTAGAACTCGCCCGAGATCCGTGCCGTCGCCTTGTCCAGCGCGAAGGTGATCATGCCGACGCCGGGGACGAGGTAGACGACCGCGTTCGGATCGCGCAGGGCCGGGCTATCGGGCCGCTTGCAGCGGTCGTAATAGGCGGCGTAATCGTCGCGGTAATCGGCGATGGCCTTGGCAAGCCCGGCGATGGTCGTGTCGAGGTCGGGGTTCGCCGGGTCGAAATCGACGACAAGCGGGCGGATCTTGGTCCGCAGGAAATGGTCGGGGCAGGAGGTGCCGAGCGGGGCGAGGCTCTCCAACATCTGCGAGCCGAGAAATTCCAGCACCGCAGGCTGGTCGTCGAAATGCCCGACCTTATGGCGGTCCTTCGAGATCAGGCCGCGGATCACCGGCATCAGCCGCGCGGCGATGTCGCGGCGCTGCGCGGGCGGCAGGGTCGGGCGCTTTTCGCCGCCGAAGGCGGGCTTGCCCGCCATCCGCGTTTCAAGCCACGCGGCGGCCTTGTTGATGATCGCAAGCGTCGTCAGGTAGCAGTCCTTGGCGTCATCGGCCCAAGTGAAAAGGCCGTGGCTTTCGAGGATGCAGCCTTTGGCCTGCGGGTTCTCGGTCGCGAATTTCTCGAGCCAGAGGCCCAGTTCATAGCCGGGCTTTTTCCACGGCAGCCAGCCGATCTCGTCCCCGAAGATTTCCCGCGTCAGCTCACGCGAGTTGACCGAGGCGGCAATCGCGATGATCGCGTCGGAATGGACGTGATCGACGTGCTTTTTCGGCACATAGGCGTGCAGCGGCGTGTCGATCGAGGCGGCGCGGGGATTCAGGTTGAAGGTGCAATGGGGCAGGTAGCCGACCATCTCGTCCTCGAAGGCCGCGCCGCGATACTTGCCCTTCAGCGCGTTGAGCCTGTCCATGTAGAGGGTCGAGAAGCCGTCCATCTTCATCGAGCCGATATCGCCGCCCGAACCCTTGACCCAAAGCACCTCGACAAGCTGGCCGGTCAGGGGATCGGTTTCCATCACCTTGGCCGAGGTATTGCCGCCGCCGTAATTCGTCACGCGCTTGTCCGAGCCGAGCAGGTTCGAGCGATAGAGCAGCCTTTCCGATTCGCTCATGCCGGATGCGCGGGCGTCGTCCCACAGGTTTTCAAGCCGATTGGCCGCAACTGTCTCAGTCATGCAAAAAACCCCTCCCTGCCGCGACCGGGGCCGCGGGCTCTCCCCGCGAGTTAGACGCGGATTCGCGCAGGGGTCAATCAATTTCGATCATAAACGATCATTATGCAGATGCGGCAAACAGGTTTCGATCAATTATGATTGACAGTGAGCGGTAATGATGGAAACTCGTTCGGCAAGGGAAGGAACCAAGATGCTGGAAACCGAACGTCACCGGATCATCCTCTCTGCGGTGCAAGAGCGCCCGGTGGTGACGGTCGCCGATCTTTGCGCGCTGACCGGCGCATCCGAGGCGACGGTGCGGCGCGACATCGGCCAGCTTCACCTCGCCAAGAAGCTGCGCCGGGTCCGGGGCGGGGCCGAGGCGATCGCGCCCCCGCAATTCGTGGGCATCAATGCGCGGCCCTTCGCGGTCAACCAGACCATCCATATCGCCCAGAAGCGGGCCATCGCGCAGGCGGCGGTCGACCTTTGCGAGGATGGCGACGCGATCATCGTCAATGGCGGCACGACCACCTTCCAGATGGTCCATCCGCTGACGACGAAGCGCCTGCAGGTCTTTACCAACAGCTTTCCCATTGCCGAGCATCTGCTGAAGCATTCCAAGAACACCGTGCTGCTGCCGGCGGGGGCGATCTATCGCGAGCAGAACATCATCCTGTCGCCCTTCGACGCCGATGGCAGCAATCATTTCTATGCCCGGCGCATGTTCATGGGCTGCCGCGGCCTCGGTCCGTTGGGTCTGATGGAGGGCGACCCGCTGCTGATCCAGGCCGAGCAAAAGCTGATCGATCAGGCGGATGAGCTTGTGGTGCTGGCCGACAGCTCGAAATTCAACCAGCGCTCCAGCCTGCTTCTGTGCCCGCTGACCCGGATCCACACCGTCATCACCGACACCGGGATCGAGGATCGCGCTGCAAAGATGCTGGAGGCGGCCGAGGTCCGGCTGATCGTGGCGGAACCCGCCGCGACCGACCGAAGAAAACGCGCGCAGGAGGAGTGACGCGCTTAACAGCTCATAGGGGAGGAACGAATGAGCGCAATTGGAAAGGCACTGGCCACGGCCGCGATGGGTCTGGCCCTGATGACGACGGCAAGCCAGGCCGAGGAGATGCGCATCGCGCTGGTCGTGAAGGCGCTGGGGATCGGGTTCTTCGAGGCCGCGAACAAAGGCGCCGAGGAGGCCGCGAAGGAGCTGGGCGACGTCAAGATCATCTATACCGGCCCGACCGACACCACCGCCGAGGGCCAGATCGAGGTGATCAACAGCCTGATCGCGCAAAAGGTCGA
>Ga0182745_1002965_pt1 | contig 14858 bp, 15 predicted proteins | sample eDN3rd30CKraftBY_FD_128523 | JGI IMG/M metagenome (GOLD analysis project Ga0182745, IMG submission 128523) | Enriched backyard soil microbial communities from Emeryville, California, USA - eDNA 3rd pass 30_C Kraft BY (version 2) (version 2) | ecosystem: Environmental > Terrestrial > Soil >...
ATCAGGGGTGACGGGGGCTTCGGGCTGCACCTCGATGAGCGTGAGGTGGGTGCCCTTTGGGGCGGAGACCATGGCGACGACGGCATTGGCGACGTCGGCCGGCAGCAGGGCGCCGTTGTGGCGCAGCAGCCCCCACCGCTCCCACGACGGGATGATGCGCAGGACGGTGGCCTCGTCCCAGTCGGTGCCCTGCTCGGTGCTCGACGGACCGGGGCGGACCATGCCGACGCGGACGCCGGTGCCCTCCAGCTCCATCTGCATCGCCCGGGCCAGACCCTCGAGGCCCGCCTTGGCGGCGACGTACGACGCCATGTGGGTGCGTGGCCTCACCACCACGTCGGAGGTGACGAACACGAGGTCGCCGTGGCCGCGCTCGACCATGGCCGGGCCGAGCCGGGCGGCGAGCCGCTGGGTTCCGAGCAGGTTGACGTGGACGTTGCGGGCGAACTCGTCGGGGTCGGCGGCCAGGGCGGTGGCCGAGCTGATCCGGCCGGCGTTGGCCACGACGACGTCGATCGGCCCGAGCGCATCCGCGGCAGCTTCGGCGCAGGCGTCGATGCTGTCGGGATCGGCGAGGTCGAGGGTGAGGGCGAGGGCGTCGCCGCCACCGGCGACGAGCTTGGCGGCCAGGTCCTCGAGCCGATCGGTCCGGCGAGCGGTGAGGATCACCGGGTGGCCCGCGGCGGCCAGGGCCTCGGCCGTGGCCGCGCCGATGCCCGACGACGCGCCGGTGATGAGCGCCGGACGACGGTCGGGGTGGGGGTCGAACCGGGGCATCAGCGCACCGTCACCGAGGTCGGGAGCATCTCGAAGCCCCGCACGTTCACGGAGTGGACCCGGCGGGACCCCGACGGGTCGATCTCGTAGCTCCGGACCCGCTTGATCAGCTCCTCGAGCACGACTCGGGCTTCGAGCCGGGCGAGCGAGGCGCCCATGCAGAAGTGGCGGCCCACGCCGAAGCTGGCGATCCCCGCCTCCAGGTCCCGGTCGAGGTCGTAGCGGTCGGGATCGGCGAACGCCCGCTCGTCGCGGTTGGCCGACCCGGCGAGGAGCAAGACCCGATCGCCCTTCGGGATGGTCTGGCCGTAGAGCTCGAGGTCGGCGGTGGTGACCCGGGCCAGCATCTGGCTCGACGTGTCGTAGCGCAGCGTCTCCTCGACCCAGTCGGGGATGCGGCCCGGGTCGGCGAACGCCTTGGCCCGCTCGTCGGGGAACCGGTCGCCCCAGAACCAGGCGTGGGCGAGGAGCTTGGTGGTGGTCTCGTTGCCGGCCACCACCATCAGGAAGAGGAAGCTGGTGATCTCGTCGTCGGTGAGCCGGTCGCCGTCGACCTCGGCGGCGCACAGGGCTGAGACGAGGTCATCGCCCGGGTGCGCCCGCCGGTCGGCGATGAGGTCGGCGTAGTAGACGACCAGCGCGAACGCGGCCTCGACGCCGGCGGGCGGGACGTCGGTGACGCCTTCCTCCCGGTGGATCAGGAGATCCGACTGCTTCCGCAGCATCGCCCGGTCGGCCTGGGGCACCCCGAGCATCTCGGAGATGACGTCCATGGGGACCTTGCCGGCCAGGTCGCCGACGAAGTCGAAGTCGCCCTTGGCCAGGCACTCGTCGAGGTGCGCCACGGTGAGGGCGCGGATCCCGTCCTCCATGCCGGCGACGCGGCGGGGTGTGAAGCCCCGAGACACCAGGGCGCGCATGCGGCCGTGCTGGGGCGGGTCCATGGCGAGGAACGACATGGTCCGGTGGGCGTGGGGTCCCGACGCTGCTGGGTCGATCGACACGCCCTCGGCGTTGGAGAACCGCTCCGAGTCGCGGAAGGCAGCCATCACGTCGGCGTGGCGGGACAGGGCCCAGAAGCCGCGCTCGTCGTTGCGGTAGAGCGGCGCCTCCTCCCGCATGCGGCGGTAGGTCGGGTAGGGGTCCTCGTGGATCTCGTAGGCGTACGGGTCGTACACGAGGGGCTCGCTGGTGACGGTCATCGGGGGGTGCCTCCCAGCACCAGGCCGGCCGCATCGGCCAGGAGTCCGGGGATGGCGTCGTAGGCCAGGTGGCCGGTCCCGACCTGGAGCAGGGCACCGGTGGTGGCCAGCTCGAGCGTCTGGATGGCCGCGGGCGGGGCACCACCGCCCACGGCTTCGGTGAGGCGGCGGTGCATCTCGAGGCCGATGCGGAGCCGGAGCTCACGGACCTCGGGATCGTCGGCCAGCAGGGCGACGGTGCACGCGGCGGCCAGCTCCGTCTCGTCGGCCACCACGAGGGCGAAGCCCAAGAGCACGTCGGTGGCCCGGCCGGCAGGGGAGCGGCGCCGGTCGACGGGCGCGGGATCCTGGCCGTCGAAGCGCCGCCAGAACACCTCGGCCACGAGGTGCTCCTTGGACGCGAAGTACGTGTACGCCGTGGCGGGGGCGACACCCGCCCGCCTGGCCACGTTGCGGACCGTGAGCGCCGGGTAGCCGACCTCGATCAGCTCGGTGACCGCTGCCTCGGTGAGCTTGTGGACCGTCTTCGCCTGCCGGTCGCTCAGGTGGCGGCGGGGTGCCGCCGTCGGCAACTGGACAGCTGTGCTGGACACGAGTCCAGTTTCTACGCCCACCCCGGCGGGGTGTCAAGCACCTCCGCCCGCGCTGCGTCAGCGAGCGGCGCGGGCCGCGCGCAGGGCACCGGCCCACCAGACCAGGTCGTCGGCGGCCATCGTCAGGCGGGGGTCGAGCTCGGCGAACGCCTCGATCGTGAACGGGTCCAGCTGGCGGGCGGCGATGAGCACTGCGGGGAGGATGTGGACGGCGTGGCGGAGCGGCGCCATCTCCAGCTCCACCACCACCTGGCGGAGCTGCTCCACGGCCCGGGCGCCGCCGACTTGGCCGTATGCGGCGAAGGTCACCGGCTTGCGGTGCAGCTCCGGGAAGACGTGGTCGATCGCGTTCTTGAGCGACGCCGAGTAGCCGTGGTTGTACTCGCCCGTCACCATCACGTAGCCGTCCGCCCGGTCGAGCACCTCGCCGAACCGTCGGACCTCGGGCGTCTCGTACTCGCGGCCCCCGCGGGCTGGCGCGACGTCGAGCTCGTAGATGGGCAGCGGGTGGTCCCGGAGGTCCACCAGCTCGACGGTCAGGTCGTCGCGGCGTCTCATCCGGTCGAGCAGCCAGTCCCCGACCTTGTCGGAGAACCGACCCGGCCGGGTGGTGCCGAGGATGACCTGGATGTGCGGGACGGACATGTGTGCTCCTGGGTGCGATCAGACCACCGCAGCGAGTCAACCAGCACCGTCGCCGGGTTCCGACCGGCGAGACTGTCCCGATGGACGATCTCTTGGTGATCGGCGGTCCACCTGGATCGGGCGAGTCGACCGTCGCCGCGCTCATCGCCGGGGCGCTCCGGGTGGCGCGGTGACGCGGTGACGCGGGGGAGCCGTCGGCCGAAGGGGATCACCGTCGGCTCGATTCTCACCGGCATGGTGGTCGGGGAGGCGAAGAAGGGCGTGCTGGTCGAGCTGGGGTCGATCGAACTGCTCCTGCCGCGCCCTCGCTACGGCGCGGCGGCCGACCAGATCGAAGCGGCCGGCTACGGCGCGGCGCTCACCGTCGAGGTCGTCGCGGCGTCGGACGGAAGCGGTGTGGCCCTGACCCGAGTGCCGATCGAACGCTCGCTCCGCCAGCCCCGGGCCGTCGACGGCACCCTCCAGCGGTCTGGTACCGGCTTCCTGCTCGTCCCGAGCGACGGCTCGCCGAGCTTCGCCGCCCTGGTGCTCGACCGGCTCGCCCCCGACGACCTCGTCGGCACCGAGCGCCGTTGGCTCGTCGGCGCCCCGCACCGCGGCCTCCGCCTGGTCGAACCGGCCGATTGACACCCAACCCACTCGAACTTCGTATGCGAACGCTCCCATCTGGGCGAGCTGCCATGCGACGTTCGAGCTGCCATGCGAAGTTCGAGGCGTTCTTGCATAGTCATGCACGATTGCGCATAGAGTGGCGCCCATGACGGTACGGGTCGGCATCATCGGAGCATCGGGGTTCACCGGGGCCGAGCTGCTGCGCCTGCTCGCCGGTCACCCCGACCTCGAGCTGGTCGTCGCCACCGGCGACAGCCAGGCGGGCACCGCCGTGGCCGACCTCTACCCGAGCCTCGCCGCCGCCTACCCGGACCTCGTGTTCGCCGAGAACCGGGCCGACCTGGCCGACGAGCACGGGCTGGACCTGGTGTTCTGCGGCCTTCCGCACGGCACCTCCCAGGCCATCGTCCCCGGCCTCCTCGACGGCAGGCGGACCGTGGTGGACCTGGCAGCCGACTTCCGGCTGAAGGACGCCTCGCTCTACCCGCAGTGGTACGGCGAGGAGCACACCGTCCCCGAGCTCCTGCCCGACGCCGTGTACGGCCTGCCCGAACTGTTCCGCAAGGACCTCGTCGGCGCCAAGCTCATCGCCACCCCCGGCTGCTACGTGACGACGGCGACGCTGGCGCTCGCCCCGCTGCTGGCCGCGGGCCTGGTGGAGCCCACCGGCATCGTGGTCGATGCGGCGAGCGGCGTGTCCGGCGCCGGCCGGGCACCGAAGCCGAACACGACCTTCAACGCCGTGGACGAGGACTTCACCGCCTACGGCGTGCTGAACCACCGGCACACGCCGGAGATCGAGCAGAACCTGAGCTTCGCCGCCGGCACCGGTGCCCAGGTCATCTTCACGCCGCACCTGGCGCCGATGAACCGGGGCATCTTGGCCACCTGCTATGCCCGACCCACCCGGGCCGTCACCACCGAGTCGCTGCGGGCCGCGCTGCACGATGCGTACGACGCCGAGCCGTTCGTCGTGGTCCGAGACTCGCCCCCGTCCACCAAGGCGACCCTGGGCAGCCAGCAGGTCCACGTCACCGCCTACGCCGACGAGCGCACCGGCTGGGTCGTCGCCATCGCCGCGCTCGACAACCTCACGAAGGGGGCGAGCGGCGGCGCCGTGCAGGCCGCCAACGTCGCCCTCGGCCTCCCCGAGACCGCCGGCCTCCCCCTGGTCGGGATGTACCCATAACCCGATTTCGGGTCACCTGGGCACCACAGCGGTGTCCGCGTGACCCGAAACCGCGAGACCGCCCACAATCGGGTCACCTGGGCACCGCAAGGGTGCACTCGTGACCCGAAATCGAACGAACGGAGCACGATGAGCGTCACGGCAGCGAAGGGGTTCGTCGCCTCGGGGATCCACTGCGGGGTCAAGCCCTCGGGCGACCCCGACCTGTCGCTGGTGGCGACGGCCGACGGGCGGCCGGTGCCGGCGGCGGCGGTGTTCACCGACAACAAGATGACGGCGGCGCCGGTGCTCACGTCGGACGCCCACCTGGCCCGCACGCACGGTCAGGCGGCGGCGGTGATCCTCAACTCGGGCAACGCCAACGCCGCCACCGGAGCGCAGGGCAAGGCCGACGCCCAGGCCATGTGTGCCGCCGTGGCCGAGCGGCTCGGCTGCGATCCGCACGAGGTCCTCGTCTGCAGCACCGGGCTCATCGGGATCCCGCTGCCGATCGACATCATCCTCGCCGGGGTGCCCGATCTCGTCGCCGGCCGCCGCGCCGACGGCGACACCGCTGCGGCCGAGGCGATCCGCACCACCGACACCGCCCGCAAGGTGGCGGTGGCGCCGGTCGGGGGGAGCGGTGCCGTCGTCGGCGGCATGGCCAAGGGGGCGGCGATGCTCAGCCCCAACATGGCGACGATGCTCGCCGTGCTCACCACCGATGCTGAAGCCACCAACGACGAGCTGCGCGAGATCCTGCGCGGCGCCGTCTCCACCAGCTTCAACGTGTTGATGACCGACGCCTGCCGCTCCACCAACGACACGGTGATCCTGCTGGCCAGCGGCGAGGCCGGCCCCGTCGACAACGACGAGCTGGCGGCCGCCGTGGGCCAGGTCTGCGCGGACCTCGCCTCCCAGATGGCGGGCGATGCCGAGGGCGCCACCAAGGTCGTGAAGCTCACGGTCACCGGCGCCGCCAGCGATGCCGACGCCGAGGCCGGTGCCCGCCAGATCGCGGCGAGCGCCCTGTGCAAGTGCAGCTGGTTCGGCCAGGACCCGTACTGGGGCCGCCTGGCCAGCGAGCTCGGCGTCGCCGGCATCGCCATGGACCAGGAGAAGGTGTCGGTGGCCTACGGGGGCGTGACCGTCGCCGCGGGCGGGATCACCGTCGCCCACGACGAGGCGGCGGTGGCCGACCACCTGGCCCAGCGCCACCTCGACATCGTCTGCGACCTCGGCCTGGGCGACGGTCGCTTCACCGTCCTCACCAACGACCTCACCCACGCCTACATCGACGAGAACACCGGCGGTTCGTGACCGGGCGATGGAGATCGATCTGCGCACCCGGCCCTCGTTCTTGCATGAACATGCAGGTTTCTGCATAGACTCTCGGGATGGCTGACGAGAGGTACGTGGATCCGCAGACGCTGGCGGAGATCGATCCCGCCACGCGCGCCGCGATCCTGGTGGAGGCGCTGCCGTACATCCAGGCCTTCTCGGGCAAGACCATCGTGGTCAAGTTCGGGGGCAACGCCATGGTCGACGAGGCGCTGGCCCACTCGTTCGCGGCCGACATCGTCTTGCTGCGGGCCATCGGGCTGAAGCCGGTGGTGGTGCACGGCGGGGGTCCCCAGATCGGTGATCTGCTGGAGAAGCTGGGGATCGAGACCGAGTTCAAAGACGGGCTGCGGGTCACCGACGCGGACACGCTCGATGTCGCCCGCATGGTCCTCACGGGCAGCGTCAACGCCGACATCGTGTCGGCCATCAACCAGCGCGACCGGGTGGCGGTGGGGCTCTCGGGCGAGGACGCGGGGCTGATCAAAGCGGAGCAGCGCCACGTCGACCTGGGCTACGTGGGCGACGTGGTGGAGGTGGACCGGCGGATCCTCGACACCCTGCTCGCCGCCGACTTCATCCCGGTGATCTCGACCATCGGGTCGGACCACGACGGCCAGTCGTACAACATCAACGCGGACACGGCAGCCATCGCCATCGCCGCCAACCTCGAGGCCGAGAAGCTCATCTACCTGACCGACGTGTCCGGGGTCCTCACCGACGTGGACGATCCGGCGACGTTGGTCTCCCGGCTGTCCACCGCCCGCGCCCGGGGCCTCATCGCCGACGGCGTCATCTCCGGGGGGATGATCCCCAAGATCGAGGCCTGCCTCGACGCGGTGGCCGACGGCGTGGGATCGGCCCACATCCTCGACGGCCGCATCCCGCACGTGGTGCTGCTGGAGCTGCTCACCGATGCCGGTGTCGGCACCATGATCACCCGGGCCGACGGAGCGGTCGGATGAGCGCCGCCGCTACCACCACCACCGACACGACGGCCAGCACCAGCCCGCTGATGCCGACGTACCCCCCGGCGGCCGTCACCTTCACCCGGGGCCGGGGCACGCGGCTCTGGGACGTCGACGGCAAGGAGTACCTCGACCTGCTCGGCGGCCTGGCGGTCACCGCGCTCGGCCACAGCCATCCCGCGGTCGCCGAAGCGCTCGCGGCGCAGGCCCAGACGCTGCTGCACACGTCGAACCTGTTCGGCACCGTCCCCGGCCTCGAGGTGGCGCGGACGCTGGACCGGCTGCTGGGCGGCGGCGGCCAGGTCTTCTTCACCAACTCCGGGGCCGAGGCCAACGAGTGCGCCATCAAGCTGGCCCGCAGGTGGGGTGGCCGGGGCAAGCACGTCGTGGTCAGCGCGCTCGGGTCGTTCCACGGACGGACGCTCGCCACGCTGCACGCCACCGGCCAGCCGCAGAAGTGGGAGGCGTTCCAGCCCCTGCCCGAGGGCTTCCGGCACGTGGCGTGGAACGACCTCGAGGCCCTGGAGTCGGCCATCGACCCGTCGGTGGCGGCGATCCTGCTGGAGCCCGTGCAGGGCGAGGGCGGCGTGAACCCCGCCACCGCCGAGTACTTCGGTGGCGTCCGGAAGCTGTGCGACGAGCGCGGCCTGCTGTTCGTGGTGGACGAGGTGCAGACCGGACTGGGCCGGACGGGGGAGTGGTTCGGCCACCAGCACTTCGGTGTGGTGCCCGACGTGGTCACCATGGCCAAGGCCCTCGGCAACGGCGTCCCCATCGGCGCCTGCTGGGCCAAGGCGGACGTGGCCGCCGCGTTCGAGCCCGGCGATCACGCCACCACCTACGGCGGCCAGCCTCTGGCCGCGGCTGCTGCCCGCGCCGTGCTCGGCGTGATGGAGGAGATCGACGCGCCCGCCCAGGCCCGCGAAGCCGGCGCCAAGCTCACGCAGGTCCTCGAGGCCGATCCCCACGTGGCCGAGGTGCGGGGCCTCGGCCTGCTGCTCGCCGCACAGCTCAACGACGGGATCGACGCCCGCGAGGTCGCCGCCGCGGCGCTCGGTCGGGGCCTCGTGGTCAACGCCGTGACGCCCACCGCGCTGCGGCTCGCCCCCTCGCTGCTGATCACCGACGACGACCTGGCCGACGCCGGGGCCCGCCTGGCCCAGGCCTTCGCCGACGTGGAGGCCGCATCGTGACCCGCCACCTGCTCGAGATCGACGACCTCAGCGCGGAGGAGCTGCTCCAGGTCCTCGACCGCTGCACCTCGGCACACCCCATTCGGGTCCTCGAGGGGCGTGGCGCCGCCCTCATCTTCGAGAAGCCCTCGAACCGCACCCGCAACTCCACCGAGATGGCGGTCGTGGAACTCGGCGGCCACCCGATCTACCTCACGCCCGACCAGGTCGACATCGACGGGCGGGAGTCGGCGGAGGACGTCGCCCGCACGCTGGCTTGCTACCACTCGGTCATCGCCGCGCGGGTCTTCGACCACCGGGTGCTCGAGCGCATGGCCGGCTCGGTCAGCATCCCGATCGTCAACCTCTTGTCCGATCTCAGCCACCCGCTGCAGGCCATCGCCGACCTGCTCACCATCCGCACCGAGTACGGGCCCGACCTCGCCGGCCGGATCGTCACCTGGGTGGGGGACTACTCGAACGTGGCCCGTTCGCTCGGCTTCGCCTGTGCCATGCAGGGGATGGCCCTGCGGTTCACGTGCCCCGGCGGCTATGCCCCGCCGGCGGCCGATCTGGAGCGCATGGCGGAACTGGGCGCGCCCTGGGCCGAGCACGACGAGGACCCGGCCGATGCCGCCAAGGGCACCCACGTGCTGGTCACCGACGCCTGGTACTCGATGGGCCAGGAGGCGGAAGCAGCCATCCGCAAGCCGGTCTTCGAGCCGTACCAGGTCGATCAGGCGATGCTCGCCCAGGCCGAACCCGATGCCGTCTTCCTCCACTGCCTCCCGGCCCACCGCGGCGAGGAGGTCACCGACGAGGTCCTCGACGGTCCGCAGAGCCGGGTCTGGCCCGAGGCCCAGAACCGCCTGGCTGCGGCTCGGGGTGCCCTGGAATGGCTCGTGATCGCCTCCGAGGCCGGACGATGAGCAAGGCGCCCGAAGCGGTGCGGCCCACCAAGAACCAGCGCCAGCACCTCGTCGCCAAGCTGCTCTCCCAGCACGCCGTCGCCAGCCAGGAGCAGCTCGTCGCCCTCCTGTCCGACGAAGGCGTCACCGCCACCCAGGCGACGGTCAGCCGCGACCTCGACGACCTCGGTGCCATCAAGGTGCGGGCGGGCGCGGGGGAGACCGTCTACGCGATCCCCGAGCTGCCCAAGGACCAGCGGGCGCCTGAGGACCACCTCCGCCGGGCCCTCGGCGACTGGGTGGTGGAGGTCGCCTCGTCGGGCAACCTCGTCGTCTTGCGAACGCCGCCGGGCACGGCCAACGTGGTCGGCTCGGCGCTCGACCGCTCGGGACTGCCCGAGGTCATCGGCACCGTCGCCGGTGACGACACGCTCTTCGTCGTGGTGGCCGAAGGCCTCACCGGCGCCCAGGTCGCCGGCCGGCTCCGTGAGCTGGCCGGCCTGACCTGAACCGACCCAAGATCTGATCAACCCCGGGACGACTCGTCCCAAGAACGAAAGAGGACGAACGTGGCGAAGCGCGTGGTACTGGCCTACTCCGGTGGTCTCGACACCTCCGTGGCCGTGCGCTGGATGATCGAAGAGCTCGGCGTCGAGGTGATCTGCCTCGCCGTCGACGTCGGTCAGGCCTCCGACGACTGGGAGGTGGTGAAGGAGCGGGCGAAGGCGGCTGGCGCGCTCGAGGCGATCGTCGTCGATGCCCGCAAGGAGTTCGCGGAGGACTTCGTGGCCCCCGCCCTCAAGGCCAACGCCATGTACGAGGGCCGCTACCCGCTGGTGTCGGCGCTGAGCCGGCCGGTGATCGTGAAGCACCTCGTCGAGACCGCTCGCTACCACGGGGCCCAGGCCGTCGCCCACGGCTGCACCGGCAAGGGCAACGACCAGGTCCGCTTCGAGGTCGGCGTCCGCTCGCTGGCTCCGGACCTCGAGGTGATCGCCCCGGTCCGCGGCTGGGGCATGACCCGCGAGGACTCGATCCACTACGCCTACGACCACGACATCCCGATCGTCGCGACGAAGGAGAAGGTGTACTCCATCGACGACAACCTCTGGGGCCGCGCCATCGAGTGCGGTGAGATGGAGGACCCGTGGGCCGTCCCGCCGCAGGGCGTGTGGCTGCTCACGAAGCCGACCGAGACCGAGCCGCGCGACGTCGTCATCGGCTTCGAGGAGGGCATGCCCGTCTCGGTCGACGGCGAGCAGCTCGGGATGCTCGAGGTCATCGAGAAGCTGAACGCCGTCGTCGGCTCGTACGGCTGGGGCCGCATCGACATGGTCGAGAACCGGCGCGTCGGCATCAAGAGCCGCGAGACCTACGAGTGCCCGGCCGCCCTGGCCCTGATCCTCGCCCACAAGGACCTGGAGTCGATCTGCCTCGAGCGCGACCTCGAGCGGGAGAAGTCCCGCTTCGAGCCCCGCTACGCCGAGCTCATCTACGACGGCCTCTGGTTCAGCCCGCTCAAGGAGTCGTTCGACGCGTTCGTCGACAAGAGCCAGGAGTTCGTGACCGGTGAGGTGCGGCTGCGGCTCAGCCCCGACTCGTGCGTCGTCACCGGCCGCCGCTCCGAGCACTCGCTCTACGACTACGAGCTGGCCACCTACGACGCCGAGGACTCGTTCCGCCACGAGGACTCGGCCGGCTTCGTGCGCCTCTGGGGCCTCGGCCTCCAGACCTGGTCGTCCCGACAGGCCTCGAAGCGGCCGACCAGCTGATGACCGGCCTCACCGAGGGCGACGGCAAGACGCTGTGGCACGGGCGGTTCGCCGACGGCCCGGCCGAGCAGTTGCTCGCCTACACCGTCTCGCTGCCCTACGACCAGCGCCTGGCGCCCGACGACATCGCCGGCTCGCGCGCCCACGTGCGCGGCCTGGTGCGCGGTGGTCTGCTCGACGGTGACGAGGCGTCGGCGATCCTCGCTGCGCTCGACCAGGTGGAAGAGGAGCTGGCCGGGGGGACGTTCGAGTTCGGTCCGGCCGACGAGGACATCCACACCGCGGTCGAACGGCGCGTCACCGAGATCGCCGGGGCTGCCGGCGGCAAGATCCACACCGGCCGCAGCCGCAACGACCAGGTCGCCACCGACCTCCGCCTCTACACGAAGCGGGCGCTGAGCCAGGTGGCCGAGGCCATCCTCGCCCTGCAGGAGGTCCTGCTCTCGAGGGCCGATGCTGCGGGTGATGCGTACCTGCCCGGGTACACGCACCTCCAGCGGGCCCAGCCCGTCCAGCTTCGCCACCACCTGCTGGCGCACGGCTGGGCGCTCGCCCGTGACGTCGACCGCCTGCTCGACACCCGCAAGCGGGCCGACGTCTCCCCGCTGGGCGCGGGCGCACTGGCCGGCTCGTCGCTCCCGCTCGACCCGTCGGGCACCGCGGCCGACCTCGGGTTCGAGAACGTCTTCGAGAACTCGCTCGACGCCGTGAGCGACCGGGACTTCGTGGCCGAGGCCCTCTTCGACCTCGCCCTGCTCGGCATCCACCTCTCCCGCATCGGCGAGGAGGTGTGCCTCTGGGCCTCCGACGAGTTCGGCTTCCTGAAGCTCGACGACGCCTACTCCACCGGCAGCTCGATGATGCCGCAGAAGAAGAACCCCGACATCGCCGAGCTGGCCCGGGGCAAGAGCGGCCGGCTCATCGGCCACCTCACCGGTCTGCTCACCACGCTCAAGGGCCTGCCGCTCACCTACAACCGCGATCTCCAGGAGGACAAGGAGCCCCTGTTCGACGCCGTCGACCAGATCGTCCTCGCCCTCGCGGCGATGAGCGGCCTGCTGGCCACCTCGACGTTCGTCACCGACCGGATGGCCGAGGCGGCCGACTCGCCGTACGCCGCCGCCACCGATCTGGCCGAGCTGCTCGTGGAGGGCGGCATGCCGTTCCGCGAGGCCCACGCCGTGGTGGGCGAGATCGTCCGCCGGGCGCTCGACGGCGAGGCGTCGATGGCCGAGCTCGTCGCCGCCGACCCCCGGCTGGGGGAGGCCGGCGCCGCCATCCTCGAGCCCGGCGTCTCGGTCACCCGCCGCTCGACCCGGGGCGGGGCCGGCCCGGTCCCCGTGGCCGCCCAGCTGGAGCGCTTCCGCTCCCGCCTGGCCGACGATGCCGCCCGGATCGCCCGTGCCTGACGAGGTCCCCTGGCCGTTCCGAGAGCGGATCAAGGTCCGCTACCAGGAGGTCGACCTCCAGAACGTCGTCTTCAACGCCCACTACCTCGGGTTCTGCGACATCGCCAGCGCGTCCTGGATGGGTGAGGCGATCGGCTGGACCGGCGTCGGCGACGCCATCGACTGGATGCTGGTGAAGGCGACCGTCGAGTGGCAGGGCTCTGCCACCTACGGCGACACCGTCGACGTCGACTGCGGCATCGCCCGCTGGGGCACGTCGTCGTTCGACATCGCCTACCGGGGCACCGTCGCCGCCGAGCCGGTCTTCACCGCCCTCATCACCTACGTCTGCGTGGCGCCGGGCACCAAGGACCCCACGCCGGTCCCCGCCCGCATGCGCGCCGCGCTCGCCATGGTCTCGTCGCCAGGCTGACGACGGGGGTCGTCAGCCCGGCGATGGCGAGCCCGCCGGGCCGGTGCTCTCTAGGATCGACCGACCATGCTGTTGCTCGAGAACCCCATCCGCGCCTACGCGTGGGGCGCCCCCGACGGACTGGCGCCCCTGGTCGGCACACCGCCGACCGGCGGGCCCGAAGCCGAGCTGTGGGTGGGTACCCACCCCGGAGCCCCCTCGGTGGTGGCAGCTGGCGAGCACGAGGGCCGGACGCTCGCCGAGGTGATCGCGTCGGACCCCGCCCGGTGGCTCGGGCCCGACCTCGCCGCCCAGGGTCGCACCGCGCTCCCGTTCCTGCTGAAGGTCCTGGCCATCGGCCGGCCGCTGTCGCTCCAGGCCCATCCGTCGGCCGACCAGGCCGAGGCCGGGTTCGCCCGCGAAGCGGCGGCGGGGATCCCGCTCGATGCGTCCGAACGGAGCTACAAGGACGCCAGCCCCAAGCCCGAGGCGCTCGTCGCCCTCACGCCGACCTGGGCGATGTGCGGGTTCCGCTCGCCCGGCGAAGCGGCCAACCTCCTCTCCGGTCTCGGCATCGAGGCGTTCGACCCGCTGGTGGAGGCACTGGCGTCCGGTGGTGACGGTGGCCTGCACAGCGCCTTGGGCTGGTTGCTCCGACTCGCCGGCGCCAGCCGGTCGCAGGTCGCGGGCGAGGTGGCGGCCTCGGTGGCCAGCGTCCGAGGCGACGACCTCGCCGACCCGCGCTCGTGGGTGAAGCGGCTCGTCCGCACCTTCCCCGGCGATCCGACGGCCGTGGCTCCGCTGCTGCTGAACGTCGTGCGCCTCGAGCCCGGCGAGTCCGTGCACCTCCCGGCGGGGAACCTGCACGCCTACCTCGACGGCGCCGGGATCGAGATCATGGCGGCGTCGGACAACGTGCTCCGCGGGGGTCTCACCCCCAAGCACATCGACGTCGACGAGCTCCTGGCCGTGCTGCGCTTCGAGCCGGGCGTGCCCGACGCACCGAAGGCCACCGACCTCGGTGGGGGCATCACGACCTACGACGCGGGCGAGGACGCCTTCGCCGTCGCGCTGGTCGACCCCGGCGACGGCGCGGCCGAGGTGACGGCGTCCGCTCCGTCGCTGCTGCTCGCCACGGGCGGCACCGTCACCCTCACCGGCGTCGGCGCCTCCGTGGCCGTCGACCACGGACGGGCGGTCTACCTCCCGCCCGGGGCCGTGTCGGTGTCGGTGTCGGGGAGCGGACGACTCTGGTGGGCCACCACCGGAGCCGGTCTGCCCCGATGAGCCGGGGCCGGCGGCTGCGCCGGTCGTTCTACGGCCGCGATCCGCTGGTCGTCGCCCCGGAGCTGCTCAACAAGGTGCTGGTCCACGACGGTCGAGCTGGGCGCATCGTCGAGGTCGAGGCCTACCGCGGCACCGACGATCCGGCCAGCCACGCCTACCGGGGCCCCACGCCTCGCACCGAGGTGATGTTCGGGCCGCCCGGCCACCTGTACGTGTACTTCACCTACGGCATGCACTGGTGCGCCAACGCGGTCACCTCCCGCGACGGCGAGGCGGGGGCCGTGCTGATCCGGGCGCTGGCGCCGCTCCAGGGCATCGCCGAGATGCAGGCCGCCCGTCCTGCGGCCCGTCGGCTGGTCGACGTGGCCAACGGCCCCGCCAAGGCGTGCCAGGCGCTCGGCATCGACGGCACCCACAGCGGGGCCGACCTCGTTGCCGCCGAGCACGGCCTGTCGATCGTGGACGACGGCGTGCCCCCGCCCGATGTCCCGATCACCGGCCCACGGGTGGGCATCTCGGTCGCGGCGGACCGCCCGTGGCGCTTCAGCGTCCCGGGCGATCCCCACCGGTCCAAGCCGTGGTGACCAGCGGCGGTCGGCCCGGTGCCGCCGCC
>Ga0182745_1002969_pt1 | contig 14849 bp, 12 predicted proteins | sample eDN3rd30CKraftBY_FD_128523 | JGI IMG/M metagenome (GOLD analysis project Ga0182745, IMG submission 128523) | Enriched backyard soil microbial communities from Emeryville, California, USA - eDNA 3rd pass 30_C Kraft BY (version 2) (version 2) | ecosystem: Environmental > Terrestrial > Soil >...
CCAGCTTGGTTCTCGCAAGGCCGCACCCCTTGTTCCTTCTACCTTTTACGCCGGGGAGGGTTTTCCCCCGGCAACCGGCAAGGTCGAGTTTCCAAAGAGCGATCCCCGAAGGGACGATTTAAGATTACGGGACACCTGTTCAATTTCCAAGAGAGACACGCCTTATATCCCCACCGATAAATCCGGGGGCTTTACGGCTAATTTCGGTAATGCGCGGGACGCAAGGGGATTTCGGCGAGGGCGGGTTGGGGGTAGTCTTTGAATTTTCTCGGGTCCGCCGGAATTCAGCCGCCTTACGGGAAGGCGCATCGGGCCGCATTGTACTCGATTAGGAATGGAACCGAATTCAAATGAAGTGGCAACTCGGAGTGATCCTGATGGGTTTTGCCTCGGCTGCGATGGCGGAAGCGGGAGGAAGTCCCACGCTCGACCCTTCGACCCTTTCCAAGGTTCGCGTCTACGTCGGCACTTATACGGATGGCTCGGGGCAGGGGATCGTCTTGCTCGACCTCGACCCGGCCACGGGGGTCTTGACCTCGCAAGGGGTGGTGGGTGAGTCGCGCAGCCCGTCGTTCCTGGCGATCGACGCGAGCAAGCGGCACCTGTACTCGGTCAATGAGCTGACCGGAGAGGCCGGCAAGACCAGCGGCGGTGTGAGCGCCTTTGTCATCAACCCCAAGGATGGCAAGCTGACCCACCTGAATACCGAGTCGTCCGCCGGGGCCGGCCCGTGCCACCTGGTGATCGACCGTACCGGCAAGAATGTGCTGGTGGCCAACTATAGTGGTGGAACGGTCGCCTCGCTGCCGATCACGGCCGACGGAAGCCTGGCCGCCGCCACCTCGACCATCGAGCACAAGGGAAAGGTGGCCGACCCCAAGCGCCAGGGGAAGCCGCACGCCCACTCCATCAACATGGACCCCGCGAACCGGTTCGCCATCGCGGCCGACCTTGGGCTCGATAAACTGCTTGTTTATCAGTTCGACCCGGAGAAAGGGATTCTGACCCCGAACGATCCCCCTTCCGTCTCGACCGCCCCTCGCTCGGGCCCACGCCACTTCACGTTCCACCCCGACGGCCGCCATGCCTACGTGATCAACGAAATCAACTGCACCGTGACGGCGTTCGAGTACGACCCTGATCGCGGAGTCTTGAAGGAGACGCAGACGATTCGCACTCTTCCCGAGGGAGTCGAAGTTAAGCCCAGCGACTCGACCGCCGAGGTTGTGGTGCATCCTTCCGGCAAGTTCCTCTATGGCTCGAACCGGGGCCACGACAGCATCGCCATCTTCTCGATCGACCCGGCGACCGGGAAGCTGACGCATGTTGGGCATCAGAAAACCGAGGGGAAAACCCCACGCAACTTCGCGATCGACCCCACGGGCCAGTTCCTCCTGGCCGCCAACCAGGGGACCGGGAACATCGTCGTCTTCCGCGTCGATCAGAAGACCGGCAAGCTCGAGCCCACCGGCAAGTCGATCGAGGTCAAGTCTCCGGTCTGCCTCAAATTCGTTCCCATCCTCAAGTGACTCCGATCGGCTGGCTCTCGATCAGAGAGCCGCGTTAGATGGATGAGATGGACTGGATGGACCGCTCTCGACCCAACCGAGGTCGGGAGCGGTTCACTTGCCTTGGAGGCCGTGACGAATTTTCCTGAAACTCCATGGATGGGGAGCACGAAGCTTATTTTTAGGAGATTTTTGGAAATTGAAATCTTTGTTATTTATATGATTTAGATTCGTGTATTCGGAGCGAGTGACTGATGCGAGGAAGATTTGGGAGTTTGACGATGGGTCGGACGTTGGCTCTGCTTGCCGTTTTGGGTTGGCCCGCGTTGGCGCAGGCGGGGCAGGTCGAGGTGAACGGTCATACGTTCTCCCTGGCCGACGGGTTCGAGATGGAGTTGGTGGCGGGGCCGCCGCTGGTCGATCGGCCGATCACGGTTGACTTCGACGAGCAAGGGGGCTTGTACGTCGCCGACTCCTCCGGATCGAACGACCCGGTCGTCAAACAGGTGGTGGAACGGACGCACCGAATTCTTCGCCTCGAGGATACCGACGGAGATGGCAAGTACGACCGGCGGACCGTATTCGCCGACCGCATGATGTTTCCCGAAGGGACTCTCTGGTACGACGGTTCCCTTTATGTGTCGGCTCCGCCTAGTATCTGGAAGTTGACCGACACCAATGGCGACGGCGTGGCCGACGAGCGTGTCGAATGGTTCCAGGGCAAGACCCTTACCGGCTGCGCGAACGACCTGCACGGCCCTTACCTCGGTCTCGACGGCTGGATCTACTGGAACAAGGGGGCGTTCGCCGAGCAGACTTACGAACGCCCCGGACGATCCCCCTTGGTCACCAAGGCTGCCCATATCTTTCGGCGGCGGCCCGAGGGAGCGCTGATCGAACCCGTCATGACTGGAGGGATGGATAACCCCGTTGATACCATCTTCACGCGAGGTGGTGAGCGGATCTTCACAACCACATTTTTGCAGATTCCAGGTGGAGGTTTGCGCGACGGCCTGATCCACGCCGTCTATGGCGCTGTTTATGGCAAGGTTCACCCGGCGGTGCTCGACAGCCACCCTCGGACTCACCCCGAGCTCATGCCCCCCATGACTCACCTGGGAGCGGCGGCCCCGAGCGGCCTGACCCGTTACGAGTCTTCCGCCTTCGGCCCAGCCTATCGCGACAATCTGTTCGCCGCTCTCTTCAACATGCACAAGGTGACCCGGCACATCCTCGAGCCCACTGGGGCGACGTTCAAGACGAAGGACGAGGATTTTGTGGCCTCGGCCCAGGATGGAGGGCACGACTTTCACCCCACCGACGTTCTTGAAGACGCCGATGGAAGCCTACTCGTGATCGACACCGGCGGGTGGTACAAACTCTGTTGCCCCACCTCGCAAATCGGCAAGCCCAGCGTTCTCGGCGCGATCTACCGTGTGCGTCGAACCGACGCGGCACAGGTGGCTGATCCGCGCGGCCTGAAGCTTGCCTGGGATCGACTCCCGCCCGAGAAACTGGTCGAGCTCGTGGGCGATCCGCGTCCGGCGGTGCGTCGCCGCGTGCTGCACCAGATTGGCAAGGTCGGCCTTCCGGCTGTTGCGCCTCTCGCCGAGGTGATCCGCCAGGGAGCCGAGGCCGACCGGCGCGAGAACGCCGTCTGGGGAGCGACCCGAGTCGAGCATCCCGAGGCCCGCGCATTGGTTCGGTTGGCCCTGGCCGACCCGGATGAGCATGTTCGCCAGGCCGCGGCCCATTCCGCCAGTGTCTGGAGAGACCAAGGAGCCAGGCCCGCATTGCTCCAACTCCTCAAAACGGGCACGTCGGCCAACCGACGAGTCGCGGCGGAAGCCCTCGGCCGGATCGGCGATGCCGAAACGGTCTCCGCGCTCCTGGAGGCGGCGGGTGAACCGTCCCTTGATCGCCCACTCGAACACTCCTTGATTTATGCAATGATCGAGATCGGCAAGGCCGAGGCCATGGCGCCGGGACTCAAGAGTAAAAACCCGCGCACGCGCCGGGCGGCCCTGGTGGCTCTGGACCAGATGGAAGGGGATGGGCATCTCAAGCTTGAAGACGTGGCGACCGACTTGACCTCGAGCGACGCCGCGAGCCGGGAGGTTGCAACCTGGATCGTCGGCCGGCATCCCGAGTGGGCTTCGGGGTTGGTCAGCCGGTTCCGCGACCGCTTGAAGGAAGCTCCGGGCACCTCGGGCGACGCGGACGAACTGGTCCGGCAACTCACCGCGCTCGGCCGCGCCGAGCCGATCCAGGCCCTGCTGGGGGAGTGCTTGGACGATCCGCGCACCCCTCGAGCCGTGAAGCAGGTGGTGCTCAGGGCCATGGCGGACCTGAAGTTGCGTCAGACGCCCGAGACCTGGGTGCCGGGCCTGGTTCGTGCGATCGAAGGGGACGACCTGGACGTGACCCGGCGGGCGGCGAGCCTGCTCCGGGCGATGGGAGTCTCCCGTCCCAGCGCTCCCAAGATCGCGAAGGCCCTTTTGCAAGTGGCGGGCCGCGACACCACGCCGGCCGAAGCTCGGCTCGAGGCCCTCGCCGTGGTGCCGGGAGGACTGACCGAGGTTGACCCGCCTCTCTTCGCGTTCCTGGTCGATCAGCTCAAGCCGGAGCAGTCGGTCGCGGCGCGGAGCGCTTCGGCCGAGGTGGTCGCCAGGGCCCGCTTGTCGCTTGGTCAGCTCTCCACCCTGGTCGAGTCGGTCAAGTCGGCTGGTCCGCTCGAGATCGATCGGCTGCTCACGGCGTTTGATCGCGTGCAAGACGAACCCTTGGGCCTGAAACTCGTCGAGGCGCTCGGCCAGCCGAAGGCGAGGAGCTCGCTTCGCGAGGAGACGCTCAAGCCTCACCTGGCCCGATTCGGTGGCGAAGTTCCGAAGGCGGCGGACGCGTTGTACCAGAGCTTGAATGCCGACAAGGCTCAGGAACAGGCCCGGCTCGAGAGTTTCCTGGCCAGGCTGTCGGGGGGTGACGTGAGTCGCGGGCAGTCGGTCTTCAACAGCACGCGGGCGGCCTGCGTCTCCTGCCACGCGATCGGCTACCGAGGTGGAAAAGTGGGGCCCGACCTCACCCACGTCGGCAAGATCCGCACCGAGCGCGACCTGCTCGAAGCGATCCTTTACCCCAGCGCCAGCTTTGTTCGGAGCTTCGAGCCCCTGAGCATCGCCACCCAGGACGGCAAGGTCCACAACGGCCTGACCCGCTCGGAGACGGCGGACGAGATCGTGCTGGCCACCGGGCCCGACCAGGAGGTCCGCATCGCCCGGTCCGAAATCGAGGAAATCGGCCCCAGCGCCGTCTCGGTCATGCCCGCCGGACTCGACCAGCAACTGAGCCCCCAGGAGCTGGCCGACCTGATCGCCTTTCTCAAAGCATGCCAATAAGTGGTGTGCGACGTGTTATGCACTTTGAACCGCCTATGTAAATGGAATCTGTTTACGGGAGGCGACCGAACCTGGTTCGAGGAATCCTGGTTTTTGTCGTTTGACTAATTCTTGATTAGAGTTGTGCAAGCAGGCGATTAGGCTACCTAGGTGCCCGTCTTCGTGGAGACCTCTTCTCCATCCACGGATGGCCTACGGTGAGGCGTCCCGTCACATCGAAGGGACGCTTTCTTTTTCGATAGTCGCAGGGAAGACGGGTTGAGGCGGCGGACTGCTTTCGGAGGGTTTAAGCCGTCACGCACTTGTTGCCGCTCAGGTCGATAGGGGCGTTCTAATTGGGCATGTTTGACGTCTTCCGAGAGCCGATTTTGTGGATGCTTCTCGGCGGCAAGGATTTGTTGGCTGGAATTTAGCTAAAAAAGATTGAATTCCTGGCTGAATTTTCCATAATCATGGTAAGGAGGAACTCGCGTGGCCGCCAAGCGAACAATGACCCTGAATTTGACCGACGCCGAGATGGGCGCACTCGAAGAGCTTTCCGAGAAGAAAGAGCTTTCGAAGACAGCGATCCTTCGGCAGGCCCTTCGGCTCTACCAGATGGTGGACGCGCGGATCGAACGGGGTGATAAGTTTTTCTTCGAGGACGAGACCAAAGCGAAAGCGGAGGTCATGGTCCTGTGAGCAGCGAAGTCGTACAACTCCAGCGACGATTGGATGGTGTCTTCGTTGAAGCGGCCTTGCTCGGCGGCATGGTTCCCAATGACTTCGTCCTCGTGGGAAACGAATGGTCGGCGGAGCGGTCCGTGGTGATGCAGGAGCTTCTGCAATCAACGCTTCCGCGTCAGCAGTGGCCCCAGAGTCTCCATTGGGACTGGCGACGCAAGGCTCCCGAGTTGCGGTTGCTTGAAGCGGCTGGATTCGGCATCGTGTGTGAAAGGCAGTGGCAAGGTGTGATGTTGACGAAGTCGGCGTCGTATGTCGCGAAGCTCGCTCCCGATAAGGGTAAGCCGCTGGTGTACGTCGACTTTCTTGAGGTTGCCCCCTGGAATTGGGCAATCCCGGAGGTTGGTGGATCGGGCCGGTTCCGTTCCGTGGGTTCTTCGCTGCTCTGGAGAGCGGTGGAACAAAGCGAAGAGGAGGGTTTTCGGGGACGTGTCGGGCTTCATTCGCTGCCCCAATCCGAGGTGTTTTACGAGCGGGTCTTCGGAATGACACCACTGAATCGCGACAGTGCCAAGCAGAACTTGCTCTACATGGAACTCTCGGCGGATCAGGCGGCGAAGCTTCTTGAGAAAGGAAAATGACAATGGTAAATATAAATAAGTCGCGAGGTCCATCGCGTGACTGGCTGCTCGGGGCGGCGGACATTGAGGATGGCTGCCGTTCTGTCTCTGTCGGCGGATTGGCGGCCGAACTTGGCATGCTGTCTTCGGGCACGACTCGTATTAAGCCTGCTTTCGGGCGCTTGATTGAGTTCGCCAGGAGGAACCAGGGACTCACGGTCGAGAAACTGGCGGAGCGTGCCGACGTCGACCTTGCGGCGATCCTCGAAATCGAGACTGACGATAGGGCGGTGCCGGAGGAGAGGACCGTTTATCAACTCGCTCAGGCCCTGTGTCTTCCCCAGGCCAAGCTGATGGAGCTTGCTGGATTGGCGACACCAAAACCTGAGACCAGCCGTGCGGCGTTGAAGTTCGCCGCGAGATCGGAACCGGCCTCGAAGCTGACTCGCGACGAGCGAGAGGCGTTCGAGGAATTTGTCAAAGTGCTCGACGAATCGTCCGATGGAGCCTGAGCAGGTTTGCCAGACCGCCTTTGACGAAATGGATGGAACTGGATATCGACAAATGCGGTTCCAAGATCCTCAAGGGGCTTGGGGGCCGAGCCGTTTTTACACCTCTATGATCGGCACGTGGCGGCAGCAATAGACTTTACGTTCTAATGACTCAAAGCATGCCAATAAGTTGTATGCATGTGTGCCATGGGTCTTGAAGTCTCGGTGAGCCAATGACCGGCACCTGGCTGATTGGTTCGCTGGCGGACCTGAGCGAGGGAGATTCTCCAGGAAAGTTGCCCGTCGGACCTGGGCCCGGTGCCGCGCGGGGATTTGAAAACAAGGAGTCTTAAGCACCATGTCGGCCGAGATCGAGCAAGCGGAATCGTCCAGGGTCGGCACGGGGGTATCAGGCGCGGCGCCCATCTGGGACCGCCCTTATCGAACCTTCTGGATGCGTTTGCTTAATGGAGCGGGTGGGACCTTACGTACCTTGGGTCTTCGCACGCCCCGGCTCGACCCGGACCGGTTGCTCGCTCGGGCCGAACGGAAGGCCGGGCTCTCCGACTGGGGCGCCCCTTGGTTTCGGGAAGGGCTTGAGGAACTGGTCCGCTCCTTCGAGCGGCAAGACCTCGCCACCACGTTCGGGCGCATCTTCTTTCGGGAATACTGCGTGAACCTCCTGGTGAACCGACTCCGGATCCAGGACGAGCTCAACCAGCACCCCGAGATCCTTGAAACGCCGATCCCACGCCCCCTCATCATCACCGGGCTACCTCGGAGCGGGACGACCTTCCTCCACCGCTTGATTTGCGAGGATCCGAAGGGTCGCCCCCTCTACTTCTGGGAAACGTTCGAGCCGGTTCCGTCCCCTCGGTATGAAACGCGCCTGACCGACCCCCGAATCGCCCGAGCGCGGAAGGCGGTCGACCTCTTGAACCAACTTGCCCCTCGGGTCAAGGCCGCTCACCTGTTCGACGCCGATAGCCCGGAAGAGTGCAACAACCTCTTTGCTCACGGGTTTATCGCGGGGATCAACGGATTCTTGTTTGACGTTCCTCAGTATGTGGAATGGATGAACGAACAGGACCTGGTTGAACCCTACCGTTATTTCCGCGAGCAGCTCCAGCTCCTCTCGTGGAAGTGGCCCGGCACCCCCTGGCTGCTCAAGGCCCCCGCGCACCTGTTCGGGCTCGACGCCCTCCTGACCGTGTTCCCCGACGCCTGCATCGTGCACCTGCATCGCGACCCCCTTTCGGTTCTCCCTTCGCTCTGCAGCCTCTCGGCCGCGATCCGCGGGATCACCTCGGACCAGGTGGACCTAAGACGCCTTGGGGAGGAGTTTACCGAAGCCATGGTACGCGGGACCGACCGGGCCATGAACGTCCGCGAGACCGCCGACCCCGCCCGCTTCTTCGACGTCTCCTACAAGGCCCTCTTGGCCGACCCGATCGGCACCGTTCGCTCGATTCGCTCCCACTTTGACATGGGAGATAGCGCCGAGATCGAGGCTCGGCTCCAGCGCTGGCTGGCCGAAAATCCCCAGCACAAGCACGGCGTCCATCGCTACAGCCTCGACCAGTTCGGCCTGACCCCCGCCTCGGTCAACGAACGCTTCTCACGCTACCGCGACTGGGTTGCGCAACGCGGCATGGGGTTCGATGCCCGCTGAGCCAGGCGGGGAGAGGAGAAACAGGTTACCTTCTCTGAACCGCGAACGCGTCGTGGTAAGATCAAAAGGGGCGATAGGAGGAGTCGCGGGCGCGGGCTCGTTGAGTCCTGGTCGGACGAGCCGCGTTTCGGATGGACGTGACGGCCGCGACTTCGGTTTCAAGTCCCTTTGGGAGAGCTGGATCCAATGCTGGGTGTGACCCTTGGAGTGAGAGCGTATCTGGATCGGGTCAACCGAGAGATCCAGGAGCTCGACGTCGCCCAGGTGGAGACGTTCAGTCAACTGGTCGAGTCGGCCTACCGTGAAGGCCGGTTCGTCTTTCTCTGCGGCAACGGAGGGTCGGGAGCCAACGCCTCTCACCTCTGCGAGGACTTGGCCAAGTGCACCTTGCGCGATTTCGAGAACCAGAAGCGGCTCAAGGTGCTCAGCCTTACTGACAATACCCCCTGGATCACGGCGGTGGCCAACGACATCGCCTATGAAGGGGTCTTCCTCGAGCAGTTGAAGAACCTGGCGTCGCCCGGCGACCTCCTGATCGCGATCTCCGGCTCGGGCAACAGCCCGAATATCGTGCGCGCCGTGGAGTGGGCGAATGCCCGCGGGTTGGTGACACTCGGGCTGACAGGCTATTCGGGGGGTAAGCTGAAGGAGCTGGCCCAACACAACTTGCATGTGGGAATCGATGACATGGGCATTGTCGAGTCGATTCACCAGGTGGCGTTCCACTGGGTCATCGACGATCTCTTTCGGCGCATCTCCGGCCCCGGCGTGACCATCGAGCCGATCGGCCTTCCGGCGGGTGTGGCGTCGGAGTGAGTGAGTCCTTGGAACGGGCCAGGTCGCGGTTCGGCTCGGCACCAGCATTCGTCTCAAAGCACGTCCGCGGAAGCACGAGACGGTTGAGTTTCATGGCGTAGTCATTCGCCCGAGGAGGCTTCCATGCTGGCGTCGATGCCTCAGGCTTCGGCCTCGCCTCCTGATCAGGGGGAGGGCCGAGAGCGGCTCTTGATCCTGATCCCAGTTTATAATGACTGGATCGTGTTGGGCAGGCTTCTGCCTCGGCTCGATGTCGCGCTGGCCGATGCGCGGTTGGTCGCCGACCTCCTCGTGGTGGACGACGGCTCAACCCAGGATCCGTCGGACTTCCAGGTCCCCGAATCGCTCGAGCGTCTCGGGAAGCTCTTCGTCCTCTCGCTCAAGCGCAACCTGGGGCATCAGCGGGCGATCGCCATCGGCCTGGCCTATGCCGAGGCCCAGCTCGAGCCCGACGTGGTCGTGGTGATGGACTCCGACGGCGAGGACGAACCGCTCGACGTACCGAGACTCGTCGAGCGCCTTCACGCCGAGCAGGGGAAGAAGATCGTCTTCGCCGAGCGAACCCGGCGATCCGAGTCCTGGATGTTCTGCATCTTTTACGCCTTGTACAAGGTTTTGCACTTCGCGCTGGTGGGCCGAGGAGTTCGGGTGGGAAACTTCAGCGCGATCCCCCGGCGCCGGCTTTCGAGCCTGGTTGTCGTGGCCGAGCTCTGGAACCACTACGCCGCGGCGGTCGTCCGCTCGAGGCAACCCTCTTGCGCCATCCCTACCCGCCGGGCGAGGCGGCTGTCGGGCCGGTCCAGCATGGACTTCGTCGGCCTGGTCACCCATGGCCTCAGCGCCATCTCGGTCTTCGGCGACGTGGTGGGGGTCCGGCTTCTGCTCGTCTCGATCGTTCTGGCCGGCTCGGCCCTGGGGGGAATCGTTGGCGGGGTCGCCATCCGGCTCGCGACCAACTGGGCCATTCCTGGCTGGGCCACCCTGGCGGTGGGACTTTCGATGGTCTTGCTCGCCATCGCCATCATGATGATGTTCGTCTTCAGCTTCGTCGTACTGGGCTCGCGCCAGAGCCTTGGGTTCATTCCCTGCCGCGACTACGCGCTCTTCGTCGAAGAGGTACGCTCGATCAACCTGTGCCAGGTCGGCTCCTCTTGAAGCGTGGGTCAGAACGGTTGATTGTCAAATTAATCAATTACCAATAGAAGTAAGCATGACAGATTTTCACTACGTTGGTTCCGAGCTCGACCTGTTCGCCGAGGCCAAGGTGTGGAAGTCGTACGTGGGCAAGCAAATTTCCCCTTACCTGGGACCGGCTGTGCTGGAGGTGGGAGCAGGGCAAGGGGGGACGACCCGCTTCCTCGCGCGGCCGAACGTTCAGCGCTGGGTTTGCCTGGAACCCGATCCGGCGTTGGCCGAGCGGTTGGGCCAGGTGATCGCCGACGGTACTCTGCCAGCAACCTGCGAGGTCGTGGTGGGCACGCTCGACCAGGTTCCCGAAAGTTCTCTGTTCGACACGATCCTCTACATGGATGTGGTTGAACATATTGAGAAAGACCAGGAAGAACTTGCTCGCGCGGCCGCGCACCTGCGACCAGGCGGGCATCTCGTCGTTCTCTCCCCCGCGCATCAGTGGCTTTACACCCCGTTCGATCGGGCCATTGGGCATTATCGCCGGTATACCCGAGCCACCTTGCGCGCCCTGACACCGCCCGGTCTTTCGTTGGTCCGGCTGTCTTATCTCGACTCGATTGGCATGGCCGCTTCGTTGGGCAATCGACTCGTGTTGCAAAGCGCCATGCCGAATGCCCGCCAGATTGCGTTCTGGGACAAGTTCGCCGTCCGTCTTTCCCGGGTATTCGACCCCCTATTCGGTTATCGGCTGGGCAAGTCGGTGCTGGGGGTCTGGCGGAAACCGCCGGAATCGGCGAGGTGGATTGACTCGGAGCGGAGCGGATCCGGAAGCCATGTTTCCTGACCCGTTTTTTTTGTCCCGTCCCTATCTTGGCTTGAGGAAGAAGTGTATTTCTTTGAAAAATACAAATTATGATTAATTGTTGAATTTTAAAAGAGCGTTAATTTTTTTGGAGATGATGTTTAGGCCGAATCCAAGGAGTTTGTGGGCAAGTTGTGCGACTCCTTGAAGTCGGCCTTTCCGCGATTCGGGCGTGTCCCGACGAGGGCTAACATCCTCGGTTGGTGCCAGTGCCATGCTTGCGCGGCGTTATTTGCCCGCGAGTTTGGTGGCGAGCTGGGCGATGTGCCGCCCCTGGAAACGGGCGATCGCAAGCTCGTTGGCCGTGGGAACGCGCTCTCCTTGCGGGCCGGCGATGGTCGAAGCACCGTAAGGGGAGCCGCCGGAAACTTCGCGCAGCTCTTGCAGCTCGGGGGCGGAGTAGGGGACGCCAGCAACCACCATGCCGTGGTGATAGAAGAACGTGTGCATGTGGACGAGCGTGGTTTCCTGGCCGCCATGCTGGCTGGCGGACGAGGTGAAGGCGCTGCCGAGCTTGCCGATCAGGGCGCCCTTGGCCCAGAGCCCGCCGGTGGTGTCGAGAAAGGCTTGCATCTGGGCCGTGACGGCTCCGAAGCGGGTGGGAGAGCCGAGAATCACGGCATCGGCTTCACCCAGTCGACGCGAGTCGGCAATCGGAACATGGGCGAACGACTTCTTGGTCTCGACCGCTCCCATCTTCGTCAGGATCTCATCCGAGAGGGTCTCAGCCACCTGGGCGAGTTGGACCTCGACCCCCTCAACCTCGCGTGCCCCCTCGACGATGGCCTCGGCGAGCAAATAGACGTGGCGGTATAGGCTGTGGAAAATGACCTGGATCTGGGTTGGCATGGGTTCCTCTTCCGTGGTTCATCCGTGCGATCGCGTGTTGGAGGAAAGAATCAAGACCGAAGAAAGGGCAAGGACGATGTCTAGCATCGCTCGCGAAGTCCATGGAACATCACCCAGCGCCCAAAGGCAAGCCATTTGAGTCGCTGGGATCGATTACCTGACCCTGAACCTACTGTGAGGAAGCAATGCCGACACGTAGCACCGGTTCCTTGCGATTTTCTTTACCAGCCCGAAGCGCGAGCGAGTGAATCGTATTCTACCAGCCCGAAGCGCGAGCGAGTGAATCGTATTCTACCAGCCCGAAGCGCGAGCGAGTGAATCGTATTCTACCAGCCCGAAGCGCGAGCGAGTGAATTGTATTTTCATGACATGAATCAATTCAGAGGCATGCCAAAGTGATTCACTCGTTGGCGCTTCGGGCTGTTTGATTTAAACGTGAATGGAAGATATTCACTCGCTTGCGCTTCGGGCTTGTGAAACACGATTTATAAACTGGAGAGGAGGAATCTTTGCATTTTAGGTGATATTAATAGTGCTAAAATATACAGATGTATTGTTGTTTTGTTGAACCCTTCCGGTTCGACAGGGCCAAGACGGCTGTTGTCGAACCAGAAGGGCCGATGGATGCGTCGAGGTGGTGAGCTCTTCGCCAATCAGAATCAAGGCAGAGACCGCGTAATCATGGCGTCTCTTACCAATGCTTCGCGGCAATTCTCAGAAAGAGTCGGCCGAGATGATCTCTCCCTGGCGCACCGATCCCAAGGCCCAGACGGTGGGAGCACTCGTGCTGTCCTTGAGGAACCGCACCGAGCCGTCGAGCAAGAGGATATTGGCTCCTCCCGCATGGTAGCTGCTGAGCCCGAAGAGGCCGGGGTTTTGGATGCCACCATCAGCCGTGTTGCAGTTCGGTGTTTTGGGGTTCGGAGCTGTCAAGACGTTCCCTTGGGAGTACCCGACGAGACCGAACGCCCAGCCTTCGCCCAGGGTGGGTGTTTTGGGTTTGCGACCTCCACCCGACTGCCAGAGGTCCGCGCACTGTTGCAGCCAGGCGGGGAGCGACTTGACCAGCGCCGAGTTCGGCATATTCAAGGTCCCGTTGTTCCGCTTCGTTCCCGCGGGAAAAGACCCAACGAAGATCACATCCTGAATCGAGTTGATCTTGTTCTGACCACTGCCGATTCTCCACTCGCCAAACCCGATGGTGTTGCTGGTGCCATCGGATACATCGGCGAGGGAGGTGGGCCGACCCTTGGTTCCAATGTAGGGGAACGGCCCGTTAGGAGGTCCGTTGGCCTGCTGGGCCGCGAATTCCAGGGTGGAGCCGAGCGAGGCGAAATAACTGTTTCCCGTCGCCTTATGCCCATTCAGGCCTGCTCCCGCCCCTTGAATGGTCCAGTTCGGCGTTGGCGCTGACGGGCATAGAAAGGTCTGGAGGGTCGAGGTCGAGACCGTGGTGTTCATCAGATTGCCCACCGCGTTCGTGTCGTTGAAGACCGGAACGTGGAAGTTCAACGCGTTATAGAGCGCGGACTGCTCGAGATGTTGAAGAATGCGGGCATGAACACTGGGACCACGGTTGCCCGCGAAGCTGTTGGAGTTAATGTCCCCATTATTGTAGAGCGCTAGCGCACCAGGTGGAAAACAGTCGTTGCTAGATAAGTAGTTGTGTAAACCCAAGCCGATCTGTTTGAGGTTATTCACACACTGCATGCGGCGAGCCGCTTCACGCGCGGCTTGAACCGCGGGTAAGAGCAAGGCGATCAAGACCGCGATGATCGCGATCACCACCAAGAGCTCGATCAGGGTAAAACCGCGTCGTCGATGCCCTGATCGGCGGAATGCGGTGGAAACGGCCAACTTCCGCGTTGATTCGGTTTGACGGAACAGATTCCTGAATTGCATCTGAGGAACGCCTTTGAATCCACAATGCCTCTGATAAGGATCAGTCAGCAGAGAGTGGAACGGAGAATCAAGACGCCTCTGGGTTCTCCAGTCGGCACCCGCAAGAGATGCGGTCAGTTCGGTTGGGCCTGGGACCGATGGCTTTTGCTTGCCGCCGGGCTATCGCAATCGCTGCTTCTCAACCCGCTCAATCTGGATGACCACGCCATCCTGGATAATCACGCGCACTTCGCCGTAGCGAATCGCCCGCACGGCCAGCCGGATCTGTTCGAGCTCATGGTCTTCCCCAAAATCCTGGCGATGGTCAATGGACCCATCCTCCGCGGCTCTTGCATGACTTGGCCTCCTCGCACCCATTCGCTCCATTGTGGAAGACCCTTCCTTCAAAACGACCCGGCCATCCGAATCTCACGCCTTTCAGGGCACATTATTTCGACGTCCAACCGACGCGTCAAGATGATTATCGATCTTCTCGATCAATCTAATCAAGAATAAGGCCAGACAGCCTCGGTTTTTGAGAATAAGAGACGTCGAGCGGAGTGGGCCGGGGGCGTCGAAGGGTTAGCGGAACAATTCCAGGGTGACCTGAGAGATGACGTTGGGCTTCACGGTGACGTCGGCCTTGGCCTTGGTGAGCGAGGCTTCCTTGCGCGTGTTGAGCGTGTAGGAGCCGGGCGCGACGTTCTCGAAGCGGAACGTTCCGTCGGCCTCGGTGGTGGTCTTGGCGATCTCGGTCGGCTCCTGGTCTTTCTGGGCGGGGGCGCTCTTGGCCTGGGCGTCCGGGGAGGAGGGATCCTTGGGAGGTTGGGTGAGCCGAACGACGAGTCCCGGCTGGGGTCTTGGGCCTTCGAGGACTCGGCCTTGGATTTGGCCGGGGGTGATCGGGTCGGTCTCGGTCAGCTCGATGTCCGTGCTGGCATAGGCGAATTGCCCCGCCCCC
>Ga0182745_1002971_pt1 | contig 14841 bp, 9 predicted proteins | sample eDN3rd30CKraftBY_FD_128523 | JGI IMG/M metagenome (GOLD analysis project Ga0182745, IMG submission 128523) | Enriched backyard soil microbial communities from Emeryville, California, USA - eDNA 3rd pass 30_C Kraft BY (version 2) (version 2) | ecosystem: Environmental > Terrestrial > Soil >...
ATGTCGTCGCTCAGGCGGCCCATCGAGAAGGACTCGATATTGTTGGCCAGCATGACGTCGCGGACCGAGCCTGGCAGGAAGGCGTTATCCCGGAAGATAGTGAATGCCGTACCACTCAGTTCAAAAGTCGGGATCGAGTTGAAGGCGATGAAATTGCGTGAGCCAAGCACCTGCACAAAGGCCGAAAAATTATCGCTCACGTCATAAGAGACGTGCGAGTAAATCTGATCGCGATGCTGTTTGGCTTGAAGCACGAGCAGCAGATTGGGGTTGAATGTGCCCGGATCGCTGCCCTGCATCTGCGAGGAACTGACGAGTGAGCCATATTGGAAGGCGCGCGCAGTGCCGCCCGGATCAAAGGTGGTTCCGCGCAGCAAGGTATTGGTAATGAGGCCGCCATTGGCCGCAATCGACGACATGCCATCCAGCACGACGAGTTGCTTGGGATTGGTCGGCGATGCCGGATTGCTGGCCGTCACATTCGGGTTGGTGATAGCCACCTTTGCCCGGTCGACCCAGTGACGGTCAGCATATTTGGGCACGCCTCCACTGTAGGAATCCAACGCGCTGACGACGATGTGCAGACGATCGTCAGCCAACGAAGCTCCCCAGGTCACGTCGACCTTATAATTTTCATTGTCACCATAGGTGCTCAGGCCGCCCTGTGCATTGACGCGCAGCCCCACGAACTTGTTGTCCAGGATGAAGTTGGCGACACCAGCAACAGCGTCTGATCCGTAGGCGGCCGATGCACCACCCGTGACGACATCGACGCGCTTGACCAGAGCCTCGGGGATCATCGCCGCATCGACGGCGCTGGTGTTCTGATTGGGCGCAAGGCGGCGGCCATCCATCAGAACCAGCGTTCGCGAAGTGCCAAGGCCGCGCAAGTTCAGATAAGCAGAGCCGTTGCTTGCCGTCGTGCCGTTAGCCTGATTCTGGACGCTGACGCTGCCACGAAATTGCGGAAGCTGAAGGACACCGTCGACCAAGCTGCGCGGAGCAGCCAGTTGAAGCTGCTCGACCGAAACGACCGTAACCGGGGTCGGAGCATTGATCCCACTGGTCACCACGCGAGAGCCGGTGACGACGATATCGCTCGCGGAAGCCGATTGCGCCTGAGGCGCCACGGCCGCCGGGAGAGCAGAACTGGAAGAATCCGTGTCTTGCGCTGCCTCCTGAGCTGAGGCGGCGCCGGGCGCAGCCAGGCAGAGCGCAAGGCAAGTCGTTATGAAAAGAAGCGACGTCCCCTTGCCGGTATGAGCTTCCAGCATCCCAATCTCCCAATGGTTATTTTTATATATTCTATATTATATTTCAAAATACCCTTGTCAAACATATCTTCCGTGCCGCGCGACCCTTGTGACTGCGGAGAATCCGCGCAGCCAAAAACCTCCCTCACGCAGCGGGAGCGTGAGAAGACCCAGTTAAAATCCCTATATTTCAGCTAGTTAAATATCCGCGAACGGAACCAGACGCGCGTAGGAGCGCTCGATATGGAAGCTCATTGCCGCTTCCGCTTCCGCCGGACTACGTCGCACGAGGGCGTCAATCAGCCGGCTATGTTCTGAATATGCCTCGGTCGTAACCTCGCTGTGGAAGCGCAGCCGGAATATATGGAGATGGACATGAAGGCGCTTCAGAGCGCCCTCTATCAGCGCATTGCCGCTAGCCCGCGCGATCCTCTCATGCAGTTCGGCATCCTGATCCGCGAAGAGATCGTAGGATGCGCGCGTTTCGCCAGGCTCCATCTCATGCGCCAGGGCACAAATCTCTGTGAGCTCCTGGTCACTGATCTTCTCGGCCGCGCGACGCGCCGCAAAAGGCTCGATAAGCAGCCGCATTTCGAACAGTTCATCAAACTGCCTGCGGTTGAGCTTGGGAGCGGTACAATATCCAACGAACTGCTTTTTCGTAACTAAACCAGTCACTTCAAGCATACTCAACGCTTCACGAATGGGGGTCTGGGATACACCCAATTCGCGCACGAGGCTGCCAATTGGAATGCGGGTATCGGGCGGAATTTTGAGCGACATGATGTCGGCGCGGATGAGGTCGAAAACCTCATCCACGAAACCATTGGACCGCCGGACGCGCCCCTCTTCACTGTTTTTTTCGTCAGTCACAGCCATTAACGCTCAAACATCCCCATCATGCGCTCCACTTTGGTATATGAAATAGCCCATCTTCGCGCGCAGCTCAACTATCCCGGCCTGCCCGCTTTGTTTTTGGCTTGACGGTCGGTGAGAGGCCGTGCACCATCCGGGAAGATAATATATGATATGTGAAAATGATGAAAATCAGAGCTAGCGAAATTGCATCCCTGGCGGAAACCGTGTTGATCAGGCACGGCGTCGCACCGGCCTATGCCGAGACACAGGTCAATTTATTGCTTCAAGCGGAAATGCGCGGCTTTGCCTCGCACGGCCTGCTGAGGCTTCGCCGGATCGTCGAACGGATCGCGTCGGGCGTGAGCGCACCCAACGCCACCGGCACGCATGAATGGCTGGGCCAGAACTTCCTGGCCGTTGACGGCCAGGGTGGACTGGGCCCCATCGTGGCTCTCGCCGCACTGGACACCATTGAGCAACGCGCCCGCGAGAGCGGCATTGCACTCACCGCCATCCGCAACAGCAATCATATCGGCATGCTGGCCTGGTATGGCGAGCAGATGGCCGCCAAGGGCCTCATCCTGATCGCCATGACCACCAGCGAAGCGCTCGTCCACCCCTGGGGCGGGCGCAGCGCCATGCTCGGCACAAACCCCCTGTGCATCGCTGTTCCGGCCAATCCCGAGCCACTTGTGCTCGACATGGCGACAAGTCTGGTCGCGATGGGCAAGATTCACGATTATGCCAATCGCGGCGTCCCTATTCCGGCTGGCTGGGCGCTTGATCGCCAGGGCGATCCCACCACCGATGCGGCCGCGGCCAAAGCTGGCGCGATCGCTCCTTTCGGCGGGGCCAAGGGCTATGCACTCGGCCTTGCGATCGAGGTGCTCGTGACCGCCCTTTCCGGCGCGGCGATCGGCACCGATATCGTCGGCACCCTCGATTCGGACAAGGTCTGCAACAAGGGCGACGTCTTCATCCTCATTTCACCGCAGCAAGGCGCGGCGATCGAGGCCCTGGTCAGCGCCTATCTCGATGACATCCGGCAGTGCGCACCGGCCAGCCCGGGAGAACCGGTCAGCGTTCCGGGCGATCGGGCGCGGCGCGCCTGCGCGAAAAGCCTGGCCGATGGCGTCGAGATTGACGCCGGCCTGTGGCGCGACCTGCAATCCCTCGACCAGATCTCCATTGGCAAGGTTAATCTCTTATGAGCCTCTTCGGCGTCATGCGCCTCCCCTCCTCCGTCGTCTTCGGCCTCGGACAACGCGCCATCCTTGGCGCGACAGCCCTCCAATATGGCAAGCGCGCCCTGATCTGCACCGATGGCCGCCTGTCGGGCCTGGCCATTTTTGCGGAGATCATGGCCGATCTGGAACGATCGGGCGTGACGACCCATGTTTATGATCGCACGCAACCGGATCTGCCTATCACGAGTATTGAGGAATGCGTGAAAGAGGCGTCAGACTTCGGGCCACAGATGGTGATCGGCATTGGCGGCGGCAGTTGCATGGATCTCGCGAAAGTGACGGCACTGCTGCTCACCCATGGCGGCACGCTTGACGTCTATTATGGCGAGAATCTTGTCCCCGGCCCGCTCATCCCCGTCATCGCCGTGCCGACGACGGCCGGCACAGGGTCGGAGGTCACGCCTGTGGCCGTGGTGGCTGACACCGCGCGCAATACCAAGATTGGCATTTCCAGCCCTTATCTCATCCCGTCCAGTGCCGTGTGCGATCCGGAGTTGACGATCACCTGTCCACCCGGCCTCACCGCCGCCTCTGGCGCGGACGCATTGACGCATGCCGTGGAGGCGTTCACCGCCGCGCCGCGCCCGCTGACCAACGACCTGACCGTCAAGAATGTGTTTGTCGGAAAGAATATCCTGTCCGACAGTTTCGCGACCCTTGCAATCTCGAATGTCTGGATCGCCTTGGAACGCGCCTGCACGCACGGCGACGATATCGAGGCACGCGAACGGATGATGCTGGCAGCGCTCGCCGCCGGATGCGCTTTCGGGACCGCGGGTACGGCTGCGGCTCACGCAATCCAATATCCGGTGGGCAACGATACCCACACCGCGCATGGCGTCGGCGTCGCGGTGCTGCTGCCCTATGTGATGGAATATAACCGGCCCGACTGCATCGGCCCTTTTGCTGACATCGCCCGCGCTATCGGCCTGTCCAATCCGGACAAGACGGACGAGCAACTCTCCCATGACGTGATCGATGCCATAGCCGGTTTACTCGCCCGGATTGGCATACCGCGCACGCTGGCGGAACTGGGCGTCGCCGAGCATCAGCAGACCACGACCGCCGAGCGGGCGATCGCGGTGGCCCGCCTCGTCAACAACAACCCTCGCAAGATTGACCTCGATGCCATGCAGCGCATCACCCGCGCCGCATTTTCGGGCGATCGGGCCTCATTGCGCCTCTGAACCAGGAGCTATCATCATGTCGAACAGCTTCCTTATTCCCCATGCGCCGGCCGGCTCCTCTTCTACGGTGCCGACGAACCTCCTCATTGGCGATGCCTGGCGTGAAGCGATCGGTGCAAAGCGCCTGCAGGTCGATGATCCCTCAACCGGTGACATGCTGACCAGCGTTGCAGACGGCAGCATCGAGGACGGCATTTCCGCTGTCGACGCGGCGGAGCGGGCCGCCCCTGGATGGGCGGCCACGCCGCCACGCAGCCGCGCCGAGATCTTACGCAAATGCTATGAGGGGATGATTACCAATATCGACTGGCTGACTCATCTCATTTCACTCGAAAACGGCAAATCACTGACCGATGCGCGCGGCGAGGTGCTCTATGCAGCGGAATTCTTCCGCTGGTATTCTGAGGAAGCCGTGCGCGTGTTAGGCGAATTTACCGCCTCGCCCAATGGCGCCAATCATATTCTGGTTCGCTACCAGCCGATCGGCATCTCTCTGCTGGTCACCCCCTGGAACTTTCCGGCAGCGATGGCGACCCGCAAGATCGCCCCGGCCCTTGCCGCGGGCTGCACCCTGATCCTGAAGCCGGCTGCGGAAACACCGCTGACGGCGCTTGCTGTCGGAGAGATCATGCGTCAGGCGGGCACGCCTCCCGGCGTCGTCAATATCGTGACCACCTCTACGGCCGGTCCGGTCTGCAGCGCGATCCTGCATGACGCACGCGTCCGCAAACTCTCCTTCACCGGCTCGACAGCGGTCGGCCGGCACCTGCTGCACGAAGCCGCCGATCAGGTGATTTCCAGCTCGATGGAACTGGGCGGCAATGCGCCCTTCCTCGTCTTCGACGACGCGGCGCTGCCCGACGCGCTGGACGGTGCGATGATCGCCAAGATGCGCAACGGCGGCGAAGCCTGCACCGCCGCCAATCGCTTCCTCGTCCAGCGCGGGATTTACCCGGCCTTTACTCAGGGCATTGTCGAGCGCATGTCACGGATCAAGCTGGGCGTCGGCTATGATGCGAGCACTGATCTTGGCCCGATGATCAATGCCAAGGCCGTGGACAAGATTAGATCGCTCGTCGACGACGCGGTCGCGAAGGGCGCCAATGTCCTGCTTGGCGGCCAGCAGCTCAATCGGCCGGGCTTTTATTTCCCGCCCACCGTGCTGGGCGACGTGCCATCCGACGCACAGATCTTGCGCGAAGAGGTGTTCGGGCCGGTCGTCGCGCTCCAGCCATTCGACGATCAGGACGAGGCGATCCGTCGTGCCAATGCCACCGAACTGGGCCTGGCGGCCTATGTCTACACCTCCGACTTGAAGCGCGGCCTCCAAGTTTGCGATCAGATCGAGAGTGGGATGATCGCACTCAATCGCGGGCTGGTATCGGATCCGGCAGCGCCATTCGGCGGCGTCAAGCAGAGCGGGCTTGGTCGCGAGGGATCCCATCATGGCCTGATTGAATTCTGCGAGGCCAAATATGTCGCGACAAGCTGGTGAGCGTCGCGCGCGGTGACATCAGTGTGCCGACAGTTCAAATATAAACCATAAGGGGAGAGAAAAGCATGCATAGACGGGAGTTCCTCAAGACGGCCTCGATGGGCGCCATGATGACGCTGTTCTCGACCGCATTCAGAGCCATGGCAGCGACCGGCCCCGCCCCCACCAAGTTCAAGATCACGGACATCCGCTCGATCAAACTCCGCCTCGTGAAGGAGTTTCCGACGCTGGAGCAGATTTCATCCTATCCGCCGCTGCGTTATCGCTCGGCGACGGGTGGCGGCAGCGTCACGGAAATCCATACCGACCAGGGCGTCGTCGGGATCGGGCCAGGTGTCGACGATGCGACCATTGTCACGGCAAAGGAATTGTTGATCGGCAAGGATCCGTTCGACATGAACGATCACGCCTTCCGCCTCTACAATCCCGGCAAGCGCGGCGGGGGCAGCATCGAGCTGGCCTTATGGGATCTGATCGGCAAGGCCCTCAACCAGCCGCTCTACAAACTCTGGGGTGGCGCGATCGCCGGCATCCAGACGACGCCGGGCCTGCAACGCGTCATGCCCTATGCCAGCCAGTGGACGGTTGGCACGCCGGAGGATCGCGCCCGCGAGGCACTGCTCATCAAGGCCGAGGGCTGGAAGGCGATGAAGCTCAAGCTCGGGCTCGAAACGGTCAAGCAGGATGTCGCCCTCATCGAGGCCGCGCGCAAGGCCGTGGGCGATGATTTCATGCTGATGTGCGACGGCAACAAGGCCGGCCCCTATGGCCCGGTCGGCTGGCCCAAATATCCATGGAGCTTCCCGCGCGCAGTCGAGACGGCACGCGGATTGGCGCCGCTCGACCTTGTCTGGCTGGAAGAGCCGCTGCCGCGTTTCAATTATGATCAGTTCGCGGCGCTGAACAAAATGGGCCTGGTGCCGCTTGCCGGCGGTGAAAATGACGTGGGCGTCAACGCCTTCCTGACGATGCTGCAAAAGGGCAGCTTCAGCTATCTCAATCCGGAAGTTCTGGCGATCGGCCCGACGATGCTGCGCACCGTCGCCGCGCTCGCAGCCGCCTATGATGTGCAGGTGGTCCCGCATGGCGGCTCGGGCGGCGTATGCTGGGTCGGCATCATGCATCTCATCGCGTCGATCCCCAACGCACCGATGATGGAGCTGATCCACGAGCCGCCAAACGCTCCCTACAGCGCCTTCATGGACATATTCGAAGATCCACCCTTGATGAAGAACGGCTTCATCACCGTGCCCGATGGTCCGGGGCTCGGTGTCACCATCAAACCGGATCTTATCCTCAAGAGCTGACTCGCCAAAAGGCGAGAAAGGCACGTGACGGCACAGTTGAAGGAGGGTGGCCATGGTCAGGATTGGGAAAACGGCACTGGGGGTCATCGCACTGGTGCTTGCCAGTGGAGGCACGTCCCCGAAGCAGCAATGCGCCACCGATCCGCAGATCGCCTCTGCCGCCAGGGCGTGGGCGGCACGCATCCAGCAGCCCCCTCTCACTGTCGCCTGGGCAGATGCGCCGTGCTTTCGGAATGCCCTGCTCGCTCGCCTCACGCCCACCCTTGGCCCGATCGTCGGCTATAAGGTCGGGGTGTGGACCAAGGCCGCCCAGGTCACCAATGGTGCCAGTGGCCCCGTAGTCGGCGTGCTTCATAAGGGCATGATGTTGCCGGAGGACAAGCCCGTGCCGGTCAGCTTCGCCTTCTCGCCAATGGCTGAAGCCGATTTCCTCGTTATCGTCGGTGACGAGGGCATCAATATGGCAAGCACCCGCGAAGAGGCCTATCGCCACCTGCGCGGCTATCGCCCGTTCATCGAGCTTCCAGACAATCATTATCCCCCCGAGACCAAGGCCGACATTGCACGTCTGGTCGCCCTCAACGTCAATGCCCGCGCCGGTATCATGGGCAAAGAGATACCGCTTCGGCAGACACCGGAAGGATTCGCCGGGCTGGCCGGTCTCAGTGTGTCCGTCACGCTTCGCACGCCGGCCGGCGTCCAGCTATCCAGCGGCAAATCAGCCGAAACGCTCGGCGATCCGCTCGATATCGTTTTAACAACGCGCGACCTTCTCCGCGACGAAGGGATCACCCTCAAACGGGGCGATGTGATCAGTCTGGGGACGCTGACGCCGCCCCATCAGCCCGTCGCGGGAGAAACCATGTCCGTGCGTTATTCATTGGGCGACCAGACATCCGATATAGAGGCAAGCTTTAAGCCGTGATTTTCCGGAACGCCGAAATGCCGATGAATCGGCAGCGAACGATCCGCCGCGTTGAAGCGAACACGCCAATCCTCCACGCCCGCCACGTCGGGCTCGGCTGACTCACACAAATATCTGCTCATCGGATGCCGAAAGGCGCAAGTCGCCAAGTGCCACCTCGACGCCTGGTGCCGTTATCACGCATGGCCCAAATGACGCAGGAGCCGGTCAAGCCAGCCCCTGCCCTCAACTATTTTGTCGCTTCTTTCGCCCAGAACGGCACGCCCGATCAGGGTGCGACAGCCCCGTGCGGCGGGCCCGCAATGGATCGTGGCGCACCGGCTTTCATGCTGCCTGTTGGCCAGTTGATCGGGCCATAATGCGGCAGTGGCTGGCCATATTCGAAAGCACCAAGATCGGGGGCACGGCCGGTGAAACCATCGGTGATATTGGGCAGCACCACCCCCTTGTCGATCGCGACCGAGCCACGCGCGAGGGTGAAATCATAATCCTCCGGATTCAGCAGGCGCTGGGGATCGTTCGGATCAGGCGCACTAACTTTCTGGAACACGTCATAGTCGACCAGCACGCTGTGTGCGTCCTGTCCTGTCGCCTTGCTGTAAGCAGACAGGCTGTTGAAGGATCTTTTGACCAGCGACTTCACGTCATAATTTACGGCAATTCCTGCCTTTGGAGAGGTCCATACAAAATTATCCTTCACACCAGAATTGATGCGAAAACCATTATAATCTGAACTGGAATAATTCGTGAAAGTAGCAAAATCAAAAACGGGCTCTTTCCAATCATCCCCAATGAACAGATTATTACGAAAATGGACATTGCTCGATGGCCTCATCATCGCCCCCTGCCCGATAAATGTATTCTGATAAATGATAACACCGCTCGGCGTATCAATCAGCTTCAAGGGACCGCCCGTGGTTCCTCCGAAGGTCAGGTTTCTGTAAAAATAAACCGGCCCGCCAAAAATTGGCTGCGCGCTCAGCGCTCCAACCGCTGAATTCACACATCTATTATTGAATATCCGGATATTATGCGATGCTCCATCCGCCTCGATGCAGTTATCTGACATATTATATAGATCATTATTGTAAAAATCATTGGAAGTCGGATTCTTCGACGGGTCGCTGCTCGGCGTTCCATAGGTCGAGAAATCTATGCCGTCGTGCCAATTGGCAACGTAATTATGCGCGACCACATGGCCCTGCCCATAAACTTTCACCGCATATTCCGACGTGACCGGCGCCGGAAACCCGGGAAATTTCGACCACACATCGCCCCGATACCAGGTCTGCAACTTCTCAGGATCATGCCCACCGATGAATACGTTATTTGCGATGTAGAAGTCCTTGGCCCCCGCCCACTCGGCCTGAACGACCCTGCCCAAATGTTCGGCATAAGAGTTGACCAGTGTAAATCCACTGGACCCAGCGATATTCTTCCAGCCCAGCAGAAACCCGATTTGCGTATTCCTTACCGTAATGCCGTCAAAATAATTATAGTTTGCCGCCATCAAATTGAAGAGATTGAAGTTGCCGCCACCATCGAAAACCACTTCCCCGTCACCAGCAGATTTGATCACGATGGGTTTCTCGGGCGTCCCGCTGGCCGTCAGATAATAAGTGCCGTCGAACGGGGTGCCGTAGGCAGCAGCCGTCATATCGAAACCGGAATAATTGTGCCGCGCATCCTTGTAGACGCCCGCATGCACCAAAATCGTATCGCCCGGCTGAACCCGCGGCGCATAGGCGATCGAATGATCAGATTGGTCGGCACCCAGATAATAGGCGGCCATCAAACTATAAAAAGCCGGCTCCTGCACCGGCCCCTTATAATCGAACGGATACACATGGTAGACATTGCCGCCAGCGGCCGGCGCCGGCTCCTTGCGCGTGCGCACTGTCACATTCTGCTCGCTCGGACCCGTAACGCCGTCCGCGTCACTCAGCACGAACCGGCACTCATATTCCGTGTCCGGCTCGAGGTTCAGAATGCTGCCCGAGAACATGTTCGGCGCCGTATAGTCGTAAATCGTCGCCGCCCGCACGCCGTAGCGGCTGGGGCCGGCATCATAACCCGTCACGCGCTCACCGCCTAGGCGAAGCATCGGCAGGCCCTGCCGCCATTCGTTTTCGCCTTTCTTGCGATAAGATACGGCAACAGAAGCATTCCGATTTTCATCATCGCCAATGCGCCATTCGAACCCCAGCGACAAGAGGGTCGGGCGCTCCACCGTAAATGCACCGGCAACGGTCGCCTCACCCGCATCAGCCCCCGTGGGCACCATCAATCCCAGTGACAGGATCGGGGCGAATAAAAGCTTCCTCAACATCTCATCACTCTCCCCAGTTGGCGACACCACAGGTCAGGCGCCATTAGCCCAAAGCATTAATCTGGCGCCACGAACAAGTCTCGTGGCGCCATCTGCATTACATGTTTAAACGAATTCCCAACCTGACGGTCCGACCCAACACATCATAGAGTTCGGGGAACGTCTGGAGAGAAAAATATGGCGGAACGCCAGTCGGCGGCAACGGGACGATCGGCGGATCCTTATCAAACAGATTTCTGACGTTCAGATAAACCTGGAAACCACCGCGATCTCCGACTGTGAAATTATAACTTGTCGAGGCATCAAAGAAGAAGGCCCCTGGTCGATGCGCATTGTCAATCGTCGGATTTGACAGGGTCGACACCGGGCACCCACTCGCGCATTCGACATAGCTCGAATCCATTGTTCCGCCGCTAAGTCCACGCGCAGTCAATGATAGCCTGAACTTATCCGCAGAATATGCCGCAGTGATATTGTGGCGCCATGCCGGCAACGTCCGTCCCGCCGTCTCATTGGGGGGCGATACCCGATTGTCGGTAATATTCGTTATATTGTAAGTCCCGAGATAGCGCAGGTCGATCGCCCCTGCCCAGCCTTGGACAACATCGGCCAAGTTCAGCTTGTAGCCAGCTTCAAAATCGATCCCACTGACCTTTTGCGAAGCAAGATTAACGGGAGAATTTATGATGTCATAAGAGGCGGGAGCCACTGTAATCGCGGAAGGATCAGGAAGGATGAACTTGCAGTAATCCTTCAACCCCTGAAAACAGAAGTCAAATCTCTGCTGTGATCCAATTGTTCCGATCGCTCCACTGATATTGATCCGCCAATAATCGGCAGAAGCGCTAAACCCGCGCATGAACGACGGCTGCAACACCACCCCAAGGCCAATGGCATCGGCCTTCTCCGGCTTCAGGCCAATGCCTCCAGACTGCACGATCCGATAGAGAACCGGATCGCCGTCGCGGAAATGATCCTGAATCTGCCCGGTTCCGCCCGCGCCAGCCTGAAACAACTCCCCCAGATTCGGCGCGCGAATATCCCGGGACCGCGTTGCGCGGAGGCGAATATCGGGCGTGACATCCCAGGTTGCGCCAATCTTCCACGTCACCACCGCGCCGGACGTCGAATAATCCGTGAGCCGCACAGCCGCATTCAAATCGAGCGCCTTTGCCCAGGCCGCGTCCTTCGCAAGCGGCACGACGGTCTCAAGCGCCCCTTCCGTCACGGAATAGCTGCCGTTGATGGGCGAATAATTCGCTGCGAACCAACTGCCAGACATCGCATCTGCGGTGGCCGTCACAGATTCGCGCCGGTGTACGACGCTTGCGGCAAGCGAGATCGGCCCGGCCCAGTTCGACAGCGGCTCGCCGGATAATGAGCCTGCCCACACATCCTGCCGCAACGCCATATCCTGCGTCGGTGACGATGGCTCAATGTAATTGATCGCCGCCTGGCTATTCACGCCGGTGCCGAATAGGTTATAGGGCACGCAGCCGTTGGTTGGATCTGCAAGGCTGGATCGGCATATAATCGCATTCGTCACCGGATCACGCACGGCATCAATGGCCAGCATGTATCTCTGTCGGTTACTGACACCGACGGCCTGGAACTTCGAATCCATCTCCCCTCTCTGGAAGTAGACGTTCCACGTCCAGTTGGACTTCAGGACGTCAAAGTCCCCCGATGCACCGACGACATAACGCCGGGTAATACGAGACGCATCATTTCCCCAGTCCGGAAGATCTCCGTTCAATGTTCCCATGTTGAACTGCTTGATATCGAGGGATTTCAGCTTTTCAGCAATCGCATCCGGAATGAAGGCATTGTCGGATTGGACGACCAGATTGCCCAGATAAAAATTCGGTTCGTTATATCCCAGTGATTTCGATTGCGCCCAACTGAACTGGCCGAAGATGTTGATATTGTCCGTAATATCATAACTAGCTCGCACGAATATCCGCGCGCTACGCTCTTCAGGCGTCAATGATTGGAGTGTATTCGACTGATTTGAAGCCCAGTCTCCGCCCACAGTATAAGGGTTGGACACAATCGACCCCAGATGAAACTGACTGGGAATCCCGCCCGGCCCGAAGGTCGTATTGGCCAGAGCCGTATTCGTGATGATCCCGCCCCAGGTCGCGGTATAAAGCGATGCCTGGCTGACCCGGATCAATTGGGGCGCGCCATTTGTCGGCGTGTAGGCTGGATTGTTGATGATCGCCTGGCCGGCATCGTTCCAGTCGCGCGGAACGCCATGAATACCGTAATCCTTGGTCAGTTCACCGCTTGCAATGAAGTGGCCGCGACCACCCAAAAAAGAAAAGCCATGAGTGAGGCTTGCCTTCCAGTTATAACCATCGCCATGTGTCGTCCCGCCGCCTGACAGCTCCGCCTTCGTGCCCGTGAAGCTTTTGTTCAGCACGAAGTTTACGACACCAGACAAAGCATCCGAACCGTAAACTGCGGAAGCGCCACCTGTCACAATGTCGACCCGAGTCACCAGATCTTGCGGTATGTTATTCACGTCTACAAGTCCGGCAACACCAGACCCGACGGACCGTTGGCCATCAATCAAAACCAGCGTCCTCGACGAACCGATGTTACGCAGGTTGAGCGTATTCACGCCCGCAGCGGCATTACTGCTGTTATGATAACCGGATATCGGGGTCTGGCTACCCGAAAATACCGGAATTGTATTCACATAATCGGCAATATTGCTTGTCGCAGAAGATTCGAGCCGCTCCATACCGACAACAGTCACCGGCGTTGGAGCGGAGAACCCATCTCTAACGATGCTGGTGCCGGTGATGACGATTTCCTGAGGCGCGCTCCCCTCATCCACTGACTCTTGGCCAAAGGCGACGGAAGGACCGAGCAACCCCGCAGCCGACAATGCAATCAGGGCGGTTGACCGAAAAATTCGGGTACGGAGACCTATCTGCAAGTCTGCGGCATCCGGCCAAGATGGAGCGTCCATTGACGAAGAGCCACGCGCGCGCTGCGAGGACCAGCTGACCCGCCCCAGGCCGATGGCAACCGGTCCCTGGAAATGACCTCCGCCCGCGGATGATACTGCAAATGACTGCCGATAACGCTTCATCTGGCCCCTCCTGTGTCAGCTATTATGCTGCATTTTCATATTTCATATATAATATTATATTCCCAAAGCCATTGTCAAACGGAAACCTCAAGGCGGAAGGCTGCGCGTCAGCGTGCCCCCGCCCAGACCGTCGGAACCGACGCGCATATGTGTCTTATGAGAGCAATCCGAGCAGGCGAGCTGTCTCCCACCCTCGCGCACGCTCGACCGTGGGGACGAGCGCGATTATCCAGGAGCGAACGTGCGCAATGAGTGCAGCGACAGCACGACAATAGAACGGCGCCGTCCCTTTCACCCTCTCACAGCGAGCTCCCGGAAACTCGCCACCCTCATAAATCATATATGATTCAGGCGATCTCGCATGCAGCACCTTAGAATTCTTTACATAGATCCCACTGTCGCATGTCCTTGCGTTGACCGTAGCTCGGGCTCATTCAGTTCAAGCGAGTGAAGCGGGATAGCAGCGCGTGATCGCCTCTCGTCAGGGCACTTGTCGCCTCGTTGGCAAAGCAGCACGGGGCGACGGAACGCCGGGATACTCCGAAAATTACTAGCATTGGCCATGAAGGTTGGCGCCTGTGCGGATGGCGAATGCCCCCGGCGGGCCGACCTCATTTGCCATATTTTCAGGATATAGGCCGGCGGCCTGTCGCTCGAACAGAGGCACCTTCGCCGCGGCCGGACCAATGAGCTGGCGCAGAACCAGCATTGGCTGGGAGCGTCCGCACGTCGAGAGCAGCAATAGCAAGGGCGGTTTCCGACGACAATGATGTCCGTCTCTGGACGGTCTTCGCCATGCCGAAGGCGAGTGTAGCGATAACCATGCCGCATCAACGCCCGCACGGGGCCCCTGCCTGGAACAGACGCGCGATCAAGACGACGAGTTTGAGGAACGGGGGCTGGCCGAGGACCACAAGAGGCGCTGATCCCATGCTGCGCTCACCGCCTTCAAAGGAGATCGACCTGGCCGACGAGGAACGCGGTCGTCCACCGAATCGAGGAGGCGGAGGCCCAAGGCGCTGGTGCGTTGCCTGACGGCGCTGGCGATGGCGGAAGAGCGGCTCGCAGCCCTGATCCCGCCACGCCTGTGTCCCTGGCCGGCCGCGTGCTCGCCACCGATGCCGCGACCGACCGTCA
>Ga0182745_1002972_pt1 | contig 14837 bp, 13 predicted proteins | sample eDN3rd30CKraftBY_FD_128523 | JGI IMG/M metagenome (GOLD analysis project Ga0182745, IMG submission 128523) | Enriched backyard soil microbial communities from Emeryville, California, USA - eDNA 3rd pass 30_C Kraft BY (version 2) (version 2) | ecosystem: Environmental > Terrestrial > Soil >...
ATGAGTGGGAAAGACATGCTTCTTGGCTCAAGTAAAGAAGCAGCTTCCTATGGTGCATCTACATTTATGATCTATACAGGGGCACCTCAAAATACTCGTCGCAAACCAATTGAAGAGTTAAATATTGCAGCCGGGCTAGAGCATATGAGAGAAAACGGTCTTTCAAATATTGTTGTCCATGCCCCTTATATTATTAATATTGCGAATACAACAAAACCAGAAACTTTCGCTCTAGGCGTTGACTTCCTTCAAAAAGAAATTGAACGTACAGCGGCTATTGGTGCCACACAAATCGTGCTGCATCCAGGCGCCCATGTAGGTGCAGGCGTTGAAGCGGGAATTGCGAAAATTATTGAAGGCTTAAATGAGGTGTTATCATCTGACTACCCAGTTCAAATTGCCTTGGAAACAATGGCAGGGAAGGGTTCTGAAGTCGGAAGAACTTTTGAAGAACTAGCTCAAATTTTCGATGGCGTCAAAAATAACGAACGTCTTTCCGTATGCTTTGATACTTGCCATACACATGATGCAGGCTATGATATTATCAACGATTTTGATGGAGTACTAGCGAAATTTGATCAGTTAATTGGCATTGACCGCATTAAGGTAGTCCATGTCAATGATAGTAAAAATGTATGTGGTGCCGCTAAAGACCGTCACGAAAATATCGGCTTTGGCCATATTGGTTTTGATGCACTGCGCTCTATCGTTCACCATGAAGCATTAAAGGATGTCCCAAAAATTCTTGAAACGCCATGGGTAGGGGCAGACGCGAAAAACAAAAAAGCGCCTTATAAATTTGAAATTGAAATGCTTAAATCTGGTGCCTACAAACCAGAACAAATCGAAGCACTACAAGTTTAATAACAAAGAAGTAGAGACACCAAGCGAAAGTAGCTTGGTGTCTTTTTATGGTGTGCCGATCATATCGAACCTGTCTATGGGACAAAATTAGGTTCCAAGCATGTGTTACGGTCGTATAAAAGAATTCTTTCATAGGATGATAAAGTATTTCCTAACAGATGACGACAATCAAGTCTTCCAACCTGAGGAAACAGTAGCAAAAAAACCCTCATTGCGACGAATCGGCTCCTCACACTGCACAAACGGTAGCAAAATGCCTAACATTGCGACGAAGCAGCTCCTCACCCAGCACAAACGGTAGCAAAAACCCCACCATCTCCACGCTATCCCACTTAACAATGTAAATAGCTTGTCCTACAAGCAATCCCTCGAACATATAGTTGGTGTAGAATCTACTTATTTTCAGTAATTTCAGGATTTTTATTAAGTCCGTAAAGATTATTTGCTTGGCAAGCTTAAGGAAATAAAAAGAAGTTCATACTAATACTATCTTAACTAATTTGGAGGAATTAATGAAAACGAAACTAATTCTTTCTATGATTACTGTTTGGTTGTTTTTTGCACCAGCACAACTTGCAAATGCAGCAGAATTTGATATTGATGGTGTCGTACAGAGACTTTTAGGAAACACGGATATTAGTGTATCGCTCCGTGAAGTGGATAGCGGGGAACTTCTTTATGTGAAAAACGGTGATGTGGGAATGAAGCCAGCCTCAACTTTAAAGCTATTAACTGCGTCTGGGGCACTCGAGCTGCTTGGACCAGATTACCGCTTTCAAACGAAGCTGTTTATCGACGGGGAAATTGAGGGGAAGGTTCTGAATGGAGACGTCTACATAAAAGGGGGAGGCGATCCCACCTTGCAAAAGAAGGATTTCAAGTTCATGGCCAGTCTCCTAAAGCATTATGGCATCCAACAAATCAACGGAAATCTTTATGGAGATGATACGTTATTTTCAGGAGAGCAACTAACACCTGGCATTTCCAAAGAGGATGAAAGCTTTTATTTTGCTGCTCGCACTTCGGCGTTAACGATGTCGCCGGATAATGATTACGATGCAGGAACCATTATTATTAACGTAAATGCAGGCAATGTTGGCGGCACACCGACTGTAAATGCTGAGCCGAGTACAAGCGGTATGGTTGTAAAAAACTATGCAGCAACTGTTGATAAAAACCAAAAAAATACGATTGAAATATTGCGCCATTATGGGACAAACCAAATTACCATTACTGGCAACATCCCATATGGTACAAGCTTTAAGGATTGGGTAACGCTAAACGACCCGACAAAAAATACACTGCTTGCCATAAAAGAAACCTTTGAGGCTGGTGGACTAGTCTTTTCCAATCAAGCAAAAATTGAAAGCAAAATTGTCCCCAAAAAGGCGGTCTCCATCTATACAAAGCATTCCCTGCCTTTAAAATCCCTTACGTACCAATTCTTGAAACTGAGTAATAATAGTATGGCTGACATATTGGTCAAAACTTTGGGTAGGGAGTTGAATGGGAAAGGGGATCTTGCTGAAGGGCTAGCTGCCTTGAAGGAATATGGGATTTCAATAGGGTTGAATATGGAAAATTGGAACTTAGAGGATGGGTCCGGTATGTCACATGCCAATAGGGTGACAGCAAATGAACTTTCTCTAATTTTAACGAAGATTAATGAGCATCCGGACTATAAAATTCTTCAAACAAGTTTACCGATGGGTGGACAGACCGATCGATTGATAGGTGGTTCGCTGAAAAACCGGTTTAATGATGTAAAGTACCAAAATCGAGTGATCGCTAAAACAGGCCATATATCGGGCGTCTATACTTTAGCTGGATATGTTACAGCTTACAGTGGACGTAAATATGCTTTTGCCATCATGACGCAAAACCAGACATCCATCAGACTAAAGCAAATCGATGAAGTTGTAAAAAATGTCATTTTACATTATTAAAGAGGTTTCTAAGGAAGGAAACCTCTTTTCTCGTAAATTCAACGTATCAATAACTCTCTAGATAGCGTAAAAGTCTTTTAAGCTTCTTTTTTCCGATAATGGATTCAACGTCTCTTAAGAATGAATTGGGTATTCCTGTGAATAACCAAGTAATCGAAGCTTGTTCCGAAAGAGGTCTCAAACGTTGTACTTCTTCGAGTGTTAAATCAATGCCATATTCTCTTGAAAACTTCACAATTTCTTTATCCGACTTAGATAAAAACTGTTCGATAAATTCAACCTGTCTCAAAATGTTAACATTCCTTTCAAAGAAAAGATGATTACTATTTACAAGGGAGTTCTTCCTACATTCAAAGATTACTTACTTTACTTTTTGCTAAGAATCAACTATACTAACAAGTTGTAAATCGTAATGATTATGAATTAGAAAGAAGAGAAAAAATGAGTCAAACTTTAATAGATATAAAAAATGTGTCATTTCAATATGAATATACGCAAGTATTAAAAAACATTTCGTTAAGAGTGGAGGAAGGCGATTTCCTTGCCATTCTAGGGCCAAATGGTTCAGGTAAATCCACACTGCTAAAATTATTGCTGGGGCTGCTTAAACCAATGGTTGGGGAGGTTCAACTTTTTGGCCAATCAACTGAAAACTTTCGTCATAGAGAATGGATTGGCTATGTTTCTCAAAAATCCAATGCCTTTAACTCTGGATTTCCTGCAACAGTGGAGGAAGTTGTTAAAAGTGGATTAACAAAAAAAGTTGGCCTATTTAAAAAAATGCCCAAGGATGCAAGCGATATGGTAGAAAAAGCTTTAAAATCAGTAGGTATGGAGCAATTTCGATTACGTAATATAGGACAGCTATCTGGTGGTCAGCAGCAACGTGTGTTTATAGCACGAGCACTGATTTCTGATCCGAAAGTTTTAATATTAGATGAACCGACTGTTGGAATCGATCACGAAAATGTTCAATCATTTTATGATATGTTAGCAAAGTTAAACGAGGAACAAAATAAGACAATTATTTTAGTTACGCATGATGTGGATACAGTTTCGAATCGAATCAGTCATGTTGCCTGCTTAAATCAAACAATCCATTTCCACGGGTTTAAAAAGGAGTTTGATACGATTTCTCAAACTCAACTAGACAATTGGTATGGACATTCGGTTAGAAAGATTCACTAAAGAGGAGAAGGCAAAATGATTGAAGCTATTTTAAACTATGAATTTTTACAAAATGCCTTTATCTCGGGGCTGATTATTGGAGTTATTGCACCATTATTAGGTGTTTTTATTGTTGTACGAAGAATGTCACTAATTGCAGATGCCTTATCACATGTAACTTTAGCAGGGATTGCAGGAAGTTTATATTTAAGCCAAAGCTTTTCGGCATTGCTCTTTTTAAATCCCATCTATTTAGGGATTGTGGCAGCAGTTAGCGGTTCGATCTTAATAGAACGTCTGCGAAGACTTTACAAGCATTATGAAGAGCTGGCCATTCCGATTATTATGTCGGCAGGTATTGGTCTAACGGCAATATTTGTTTCGTTGGCAAGCGGCTTTAACACTGATTTAATGAGTTATTTGTTCGGATCGGTATCAGCAGTGTCAAGGCAAGACTTATGGGTTGTCGTGAGTATTGCAATCGTTGTAATCCTATTCTTATTTTTATTCTTCAAGGAAATGTTCGTTCTGGCCTTTGATGAAGAATATGCCAATGCAAGTGGGCTACCGGCTAAATGGATTCATTTCTTATTTATGCTTGTTGTGGCATTAGTAATAGCCGCAAGTATGCGAATCGTTGGAATCTTATTGGTCTCGTCTTTAATCACATTACCCGTTGCGGCAAGTATGCGAATTGCAAAAGGGTTTAAACAAACAATTCTATATTCCATCCTTTTTGGTGAAGCAGCTGTAATCATCGGATTAGCATCTGCATATTATCTAAATCTTGCACCAGGTGGTACAATAGTAGTTACATCAATCTTGATTTTATTAATCGTCATTCTAGTGAAAAAATTAGTGCTTAAAACAACTGTGAAGGAAAGGGGATCCGTTCATTGAACTTAACAAAAGCATGGGAAATACTAAAAGAAAACGGTTATAAGAAAACTGATAAACGCGAGTTAATATTGAATATGTTTGAAGAAACTGAGAAATATTTAACGGCTAAGGATCTCTTATCTGTGTTGAAAAAAGATTTTCCTGGCATGAGTTTTGATACAATCTATCGTAACTTAGCAACCTTTGTTGACCTTGGTATTTTAGAAGAAACCGAGTTAAGTGGAGAACGAAATTTCCGCATGCAATGTGAATCCGATCATCATCACCATCATTTTATTTGCAGGGAATGTGGTAATGTAAAGGAAATCGCGATTTGCCCAATGGAAATGCTTTATGAAAAGCTTCCAGGCTATACGATTGAAGCCCATAAATTTGAAATCTATGGGAAGTGCATGGATTGTAATTAATCTCATTGGAAATTTGCTAGTATTTTCTAAATAAAAATATTATTATTTTAAAAAGTATGCTATATTGCTTTTAAGTGAATATTGTTTGCAGGAAAAAGATGCGTATTTAACGCTTAATTGGGAATTCGGTAAAAAGCCGAAGCTGTATCCGCAACTGTATGTGTTAGTTTCAAGAACTTGCCACTGTCTATCATTAGATGGGAAGGCTTATTGAAATGGTATACACTAGCCAGGAGACCTATCTTTTTCTGATCGTAACGAACCTCTTCGGATTTAAAGAGAATGTACGGCATAATTGTATGAATATCTTCAAACTATTATATTCTGTAATTTTCTGCCATCCATTCCTGGGTGGCATTTTTCTTTTTCTCTTGAAATTTGAACAGGTTATTCACTATTTTAATAAGGGGGGTGTACAGTATGCGAAAGGACAATCGCTTCAGCTGTTATCCATTTATGCGTGAAGAAATCAGTTTGGTGGATTTTGAAATCCGAACAGATTCTCTCACAACAAGGGTTGGGGCTGTTTTACCTAGTTTGCGCGGCGTTGAAGGGTGCCAAATAGTCTTGGAGGACCTGCAAGCCATTCAGCCGCTAATGTACCATATAAATGGCTCTGTTCGAGGGAAATTAGCTATTTTTGATAAGGATTTACAATGGCTAAGTGAACGCTACGATTATTATGTGGAGCATGTTGGGGATACCATCAAGCAGTTTTTATTGCCTCAAGGATGTGTTGCAGGCACTTTACTGCATATTTGTCGAAGTGAAGCGAAAAAGTCTTATCGTGCACTGCACAAAGTAAGTGAAGAGAGAGAAGTGCCAGAAATTTTATTTGACTATTTAGGGCTTCTCGCAAATGTGTTTTTTGTAATGGCAGTCTATACAAATGCTGTTTTTGGGGTAGAGGAAGTTCCATTTGTCAGCAAATCTTATCCAACAAAGAAGAAACGAAAAGAGGGAATATGATGAAATCTCTAAAGAAAAAGTGGCTAGCGCCACTGGCAGTCTCATTATTTTTAGTTGGTTGTTCTGATTCGGAAAAAACAACAAACGACAAGTCGGCAACTGAGGACAAAGAATCAACCGAACAATCGGGACCATATACGGTGGTAGATGACCTTGGGACGGAATTAACGTTTGAAAAAGTACCGGAAAAAATCATTTCTTTACAGCCGAGTAACACAGAAATTCTATTTGAACTGGGTGCTGGAGATCAAATTATTGGCGCAACAGATTATGATACATATCCTGAGGAAGCACTTGACATTGAACGTGTCTCAGATACAATGACCATTAATACTGAAAGAATTATCGAATTGCAGCCAGATGTAGTATTTGCTTATACAGCAGGTGAAAAACCTCAAGTAGAGCAATTAGAAAGTGCTGGTTTAAAAGTTTTTGTTATAAAATCAGCTACTACAATTGATGATGTTTATGGAGATATTGAACAAATTGGTGAAGTTTTAAATCTTGACGAGAAGGCTGATGAAATTGTTTCAGACATCGAAGGGCAAATTAAGTCAGTACAAGAAAAAACAGCTTCAATCGAAACAAAGGAAAAAGTTTACTTTGAAATCTCGCCAGCTCCAGACATCTGGTCGATTGGCTCAGGCACTTTCCAACAGGAGTTAATTGATGCAGCTGGTGTGGAAAATATCTATGCCGATCAGCAAGGGTGGTTTGCAGTAACAGAGGAAGATCTAATCACGCGTAAACCAGAAGCGATTATCACAACTGTCAGCTATAGTGAGGATCCAAAAGGGGAGATTTTAGCGCGCGAAGGCTGGTCGAATATTGCTGCTGTACAAAATAAGGAAGTATTCGAATTGAATGCTAACATCTTAGACCGTCCAGGCCCGCGTATTGGTGAAGCCATTGAACAAATCGCATCAACAATTTATCCTGAAATTTTTAACTAAATAATGCAAAACGAAAGCCCGGGATTCTTCTATAGACGAGAATCACCGGGCTTTTAATTCTTTGTTATTTTGCTTTACGATCTTGTATAAGGGATGGCAGATATTGATCTGTATAGTAGAAATACGCAGCATCACAGCATTTTTTAATCATCTGTGTGAAAGAGGCGGTTTCACGCAACTCTTTTACGGCTGCTTTGACAAACTGTGCTTGATTTTCGATGAAAATTTGAATTTCTTCAGCAGTACCGTTTAACACATCAAAATAACCTCGATTATTTTTCCGCTTAATGAGATCTTGTAATTGATATTTCTTTAATACATATACGATCCATCCGTATAAACCTCTAGCAAGATAGAGCGATGTCAGATAGAACAACTCAGGTGTAGCAGAAGTTCTTTCTTTTAAATTTTGAAAATAAGTATCGTCCTTGAGGGCATTATAAATGAGAACATTTGCTGTGTAGTATAAAGAAGCCTCGTCAGTTTTAATGATTAGGTCATCATCTGGCTGTAGCAGCAGCCAAATGTTAAAGACAATAATCCAGCTGTCTAATTGGTTAAATTCGCTTTTCTTTATAGAATCAGAATGTGGATCTAATTTTTTTGCCAATATTTTAAAAGTGTCAACATGATGTTGGTCAATGTATAAAATACTTCGCTCAATCGTCATTTCTTCATACATCAATAAACACCTCTTAAGTAGAATAAACTGTATAGTATAGCGTTTATATATATTTTAAGGAAATTATCTAATATTGACAAATGGAAAGTAGAAAAAGTCGATAAAATAAGTAAATGATAATAGATTGGGTATATACAAGTAATTATTTTGAAACGATATAGAAAAAAACTCTCCTCTTTAAAGAATTAGAGGAGAGTGTGTTTTTTATGATTCACCGAGTTCTTTCATCACAGAGTTATTATAAATGTCTTTGTCTAGGTCACCAGTTATTCTAGCTGTTGTAACACCAGCCACCATGGAACCACTAACATTTAACGCTGTACGTCCCATATCAATCAACGGTTCAACAGATATTAAAACACCTGCAAGAGCAACAGGTAAATCAAGTGCTGACAATACGATGATTGCTGCAAATGTTGCACCTCCACCAACACCGGCTACACCGAAGGAACTAATAGCAACAATCACGATTACCGTAGCTATAAAACTAATGCTCATAGGATTTATGCCAACAGTTGGTGCAATCATAATTGCCAGCATAGCAGGATAGACACCGGCACATCCATTTTGGCCAATCGATAACCCAAACGATCCCGCGAAGTTTGCAATCCCGTCAGGAACACCTAAGCGCTGTTCCTGCGTTTTTAAATTCAACGGTAGCGTTCCTGCACTCGATCTTGATGTGAAAGCAAATAGTAAAGTTTCACTTGCTTTTTTAAGATACATAATAGGACTTAGCCCTGTAATTGAAATAATGATTAAATGAATGATAAATACAGTAATTAGTGCAACGTAAGAAGCGATTACAAATTTTCCTAGATTATAGATTGCACCAAAATCACTCGTTGCAACTGTACGGGCCATGATAGCCAATATTCCATAAGGTGTTAATCTTAATACGATAGACACAACACCCATTACCAACGAATAGATCGCCTCAATTGCTTTATTAATCGTTTTTGAAGTATCTTCATCTTTACGAACAATGCTTAAGTAAGAAAAGCCTAAAAATGCGGCAAAGATTACAACTGCAATTGTTGAAGTTGAACGTGCGCCTGTTAAATCCAAGAATGGATTGGCAGGGAACAGTTCAACAATTTGTTCTGGTAAGGATGTAACTTCGGCTGTTTTCTCTTCTAGAGAAGCACCACGTTCTTTTTCTGCGTCTCCTTGAACCAATTGAGTAGCATCAAGGTCAAAAATAGTTGCCGATAAAATTCCCACACCAGCAGAAATTGCTGTAGTTCCTACTAATATAAGTAAAATGAGTCCAGCAATTTTCCCTAAATTGTTGCCAAGCTTCATTTTCGTAAAGGCAGCTAGAATCGATATGAATACTAGTGGCATAGCAATCATCTGAAGAAGTTTTACATAACCTGTCCCGATAATGTTATACCAAGGAACAGTATTGGTTACAACATCTGAAGTTGCACCAAAAATCAGCTGAAGGGCTAAGCCTAAAAGAACACCTAAGCCTAGAGCTACAAAAACACGGTTGGAAAACTTAACCTGTTTCTTATTCAAATAGCGTAAGAATGCCATAAGAGCAATTAATATAGCGATATTAATTATTGTAATTATTGTCATAATGTTTCACCTCGAAAAGTAGTATACCAGAATAATAGCCAATTGGGGAGAAAAATGTTTATTTAGTTTATAGGGATTATAAGTTTTGTTGGTTATTAAAAAAATTGAATTCCATTTTTGCTTATTTTGCTCGAATGCAGTTTTTCTAATACATAGTTTTGAGAAAATCCTTGATAGAAAAGCTACAACTGTAAACATTTTCATGAAAGTTTGATACAATACAAATGATTCAAGGCTTGAAACAAAGAAAGGAATTTTAAAAATGAAATCACCTTATACCTTTAAGCATATTGCACCAACAAATGCGAACGATGTCCATCAACCAGCCATATTTTTATTTCATGGCTTAGGGAGTAATGAAGAGGATTTATTACAATTAGTAGGGGAATTTAAAGGCCAATGCCATATCTTTAGTTTAAGAGGACCTATTACGCATTCTCCTGGCTTCGCTTTTTATACATTTGAAGAGGAAGGAAAACCATCAAGAGAAGTCTTTGATAAAGTCATTACCTTCAGTCAAAGCTTCATATTGGAAGCAATTGAAGAATTCAATTTGAATATCAATAAGATTTTTTTAGTTGGGTTTAATCAAGGGGCTGCTATTGTAGAAACACTTACGTTAACGCTAGGCAATATGATTGCTGGTACAGTAGCTTTAAGTGGCTTTTTACCTGAATTTGTAATGAATGAGTATAAAAAAGTGCCAGTAGAGAAAACGAAAATCTTTATCTCCCATGGAGAATATGATTATGATTACCCAATTCAATGGGCTGAAAATAGCAAACATAATTTCCAAGAGATTGGTGTACAAGTTATATTTAAAACCTACCCAGTTGGCCATGGAGTTTCACCGGACAATTTAAAGGATATGGTTGCTTTTATCGCTGAAAATCTAGTAGACGCAGTGAATTAAGAAAAGAATTAGTAATAGAAAAGGTGATGGCAAACGAGTTGTTTTCCATCACCTTTTTCGATTAATTTGTATCATCTTGGAGAGTGTAATCAGCATCTAATCGTATTCAGTAAGCACTCTGCATCCTCGAGCGGCATGGGTTTGTGAAAGTAAAATCCCTGGCCGGATTTGCAGCCTAGTTTTTGCAGGATGTCGTATTGCTCAAGAGTTTCAATTCCTTCTGCTACAACATCCATTTTTAGCTCTACAGCAAGCTGTACAATTGTTTGTACAACAGCATGCATTTCACTGTTATTAAGATCGTTAATGAAGCTACGATCGATTTTAATTTCAGTAAAAGGTAATTTCTGCAAATAGCTCAAGCTTGAAAATCCGACCCCAAAATCATCAATAGAGCTTTCATATCCTAAGTTCTTTAACTCCAGTAGAATCTCTTTCGCCTTTGAAAAATCAAATAACTCAACGCTTTCTGTTACTTCGATTTTAATATAGTGCGGAAGAATTCGGTATTCCTCCACTAATGTCAGAAAGTCCTTTACAAAAGATTCACTATAAAAGTGGACAGGTGAAATGTTGACTGCGATTGGAATCATTTTCATGCCACTTGTCATTCTTACATTTTGAAACTGTAAAATTTTTCGCAGAATCAAATTGTCGATTTCGTTAATCTTGCCGCTTTTTTCTGCAATGGGAATAAATTCAGCAGGGGATACCGGTCCCAATACCGGTGAAGTCCATCTCGCTAAAGCTTCAAAGCCTTCAATCTGAGCGGAGGCTAAATTGATTTTTGGCTGAAGGTGGACTGTAAACTCTTCATTTTGAATGCCAAAGCGTAATTGATTTAAAATATTTAGCTCTCGTTGGATCATTTCGTCAGTTTCGGTTGCGAAATAGGATACAGCTGTATTTTGTAGACGTGACTTTGTTAAAGCTGTATCTGCACGTCGAATACTTTCATCTAAAGTTAAAGCGTCATTAAAATGAGAGACACCAATTTTCAATGCGATGAAGAACTCTCTTTGGGCAATGGTAAAAGGGGCAGCTGTAATTTGTATAATTTGATTGATAAATAGTGTTAAATTCTCTTCATTGGGCTGTTTTATGCCCAAGATAAAGGATGAATTCGAAAAACGCCCATAAATGAAGGCATCCTTGTTATCATAAATAGAGAGGAATCTACTAACCAGCTGCCCGATTAACTCATCTCCCAACTTCCTGCCATATAAGTCCACTATACTTGAATACTCACTTGGTTGAACGATTAAAATCGCGCCTTTTACACCTTCCGAAAGCCATATTTCTAGATCACTATAGAAGTTATGGTAATTTGGCATACCTGTACTCATATCAAAAAATGCTAATTTTTTTAGATCCTGCTTTTGTTTAACGTATTTCATAGAAAGTGCGACAATGGGGGATAGTTTTTTAAGAAAATCCATATCCGCCTGTCGTAATTGCAGGTCTTCTTTTATGTATATTGAGAAATAGCCAAGTAAAACCTGTTCTTTTGTGAAAATCGGTTTAGACCAGCAAGCAGATAAATTATATTTTTTAATCAGCTTATTGGATTTATAATTCTTAATGGACAAATCATTGATGTAAATAACACTTTCGTTATATCCAGCTGAATCATAAATTTTGAATTGATTCATGGATTTGACCAACGAGAGGGGGAGGGAGCCGCTTGCAATTGCTTGTATAATTTTATCCTGATTAACAACATGGATTGCACAGTAAATATCCCGTATATAATATTTTTCTACTTTTTCTGTTATTAACTGCAGTATATCTTTTTGTTCACCGTTCTCTTCTAATTCTATATAAACCTCATGCTCCAGTTTTGAAAGCATCTTGTCTAACATTTGTTCTGTAATATCTTTACAATGAATGACCGCATAAGAAGAATTGCCATTACAGTCTTTAATGGGCTGATAAGTAATGTGATTCCAAAAGGCCATTCCATCTTTTCGATAATGTATAATATTTTTCTCAAAGGGATTTTTAAGGGAAAAACGATAGAATAATTCCTTCATTTGCTTGATGTCTGTTCTTTGGCCATTTACCAAGTGGAAATTTTTTTCGAGCAATTCGTTTTGTGGATAGCCAGTTAAAGCAGTAAATGCTTGATTGACAAAGACAAAGGGAAAATCACTTTTTTCCAAGCTGATCATCGCGATACCGATATGAAATTGCTCACTCATATGACAAAGAATTTCAAATTGGTCATCCTTTGTGAGGGGCATTTCCGTATTGTACATGCTTGTTCCCCCTATACAATAGAATATTTAAAGAAAGTATAACAAATTAAATATCAACATAGCAGATTTATTTTCGAATGGTTTTAAAAATTATCTATATTCAGATTTCATAGTGTCAAAAATGATTTTTCTTTAATGCGATTTTTCAATCGTAGGGATAAGTTTTGTAAAAGTTCGTTTTTCATATTCATCAACATTGTTGCGTACAATAACTCAACTAGAAAATTGGAAAAGCCATAACAAATTTAATAATTACATACTCATTCTATCGAATATCCAATATTTTGAATGTGAGATTAAGCACACAAAGGGAGCTATGCGAAGAAATACTATATAAAAGAAAAGCGAAGGGAAGTGTGGATGAAGATTGATGATGTCGTTTTAGAGAAGCTAGGCGTCTATTTTGTATATCATGATATCTATAATCGATATGGCATCCATTTTGAGACTTTTGTAGATCGCTGGAAGCGTGGGATTTTGGAAATATAAAAACAGGCAGCTGTTATATACAGTTTGCCTGTTTTGTATTAGAAGTGTTTAAGTATCCAATGATTGGCTTCAGTCCAGTTATTAATGCGAACGACATTTGCTGGAATCGTTTTGCGATTATATGGTGTATCGAATAATAATACTGGAATGTTAAGTTCTTCAGCTAACATTACTGCATTATCGTGTTTATCTTCAAAGAAGACATCTACTTTGTGTTTTTTTGCGACAGACAGTTTATCGTGGCTGCCGATTAGTTCGATATGATGGAAGGGAACCGAATTGTCCTCAAACCATTTTTGTGTAATATCGAATACACTCGTATCACGTGCAGAAATATAATAGAGCTCATAAGTATGCTGCCATGTCTCTAGAATGGTTTTCGCATCCTGGGCAATGGCACTGACTGAGTACATATAGGCTTCATTTTCCTTAAACCATTTTGCAAATTCTTGGCGGTCAACTGGATGAGGAAAAGCACTTAAAAAATCATATTCAATCACATCATCTAATACGATATTTGTCTTATACTGCTTGTTAATATGTGGAATGAGTGTATCAGGTGTTGTCACTGTTCCATCGATATCTATACCAAACCGTGGTTTTTGCTTGGATGTCATAAAAAAACTCCTAGCTTATTTAGACTTGTGCTTCGTTCTTTTCACGTTCTGCAACCATTTCTGCAGCCAATTTATCGATCTCTTTTTTCAGTTCTTCTACCATTGTTTCCTCAGGTACTTTGCGAACCGTTTTTCCTTTCATGAACAATAATCCCTCACCACGTGCACCAGCAATACCGATATCTGCTTCACGAGCTTCACCAGGACCATTTACCGCACAACCAAGTACAGCAACTTTTAAAGGAACATTTAGTTTTGAAATGTACTCTTCTACTTCGTTGGCAATTGAAATAAGATCGATTTCAATTCGGCCACAAGTAGGGCATGAGATTAAAGTAGCCATATTAGAAGCAAGGCCAAATGATTTTAATAATTCACGTGCCACTTTTACTTCTTCTACAGGGTCAGCTGATAGAGAAATACGCATTGTATTTCCGATTCCTTTAGAAAGAATCGCTCCAAGACCCGCAGCAGATTTAACTGTTCCAGCAAATAGAGTACCTGATTCTGTAATACCTAAGTGTAGTGGGTAGTCAAATGCTTTTGCCGCTTTTTCATATGCTTCAATTGCAAGGTTTACATCAGAAGCTTTCATAGAGACGATAATGTCGTGGAAATCTAAGTCTTCTAGAATTTTAATATGATGTAATGCTGATTCAACCATACCGTCAGCAGTTGGGTAGCCGTATTTTTCTAAAATGTGGCGTTCAAGTGAACCTGCGTTAACCCCAATACGAATCGGGATGCCTTTTGCTTTGGCAGCATTTACTACAGCTTCAACTTTCTCACGACGGCCAATATTCCCTGGGTTGATACGTACTTTATCTATTCCATTTTCAATCGCTTTTAAAGCTAACTTATAGTCAAAATGAATATCCGCTACTAACGGAATATTAATACGTTTTTTAATATCAGCAATCGCATCTGCAGCACGTTCATCTGGAACGGCTACACGGACGATCTGACAACCCGCTTCTTCTAATCGTAGAATTTCTGCAACTGTTGCTTCTACATCATGTGTTTTTGTTGTACACATACTTTGGATGAATAGTTCATTACTACCACCAATCGTTAAATTACCTACA
>Ga0182745_1002973_pt1 | contig 14829 bp, 14 predicted proteins | sample eDN3rd30CKraftBY_FD_128523 | JGI IMG/M metagenome (GOLD analysis project Ga0182745, IMG submission 128523) | Enriched backyard soil microbial communities from Emeryville, California, USA - eDNA 3rd pass 30_C Kraft BY (version 2) (version 2) | ecosystem: Environmental > Terrestrial > Soil >...
AGATTGAATATTTTTACACGCTGCAGTAATTGTAGTTGGGTGACGTAGCACGACTTCCTCTGCATGGCTTGGTCCAGAAAGTACAACGATATCTGAAACCACGCTCGCAGCTAGGCTATTTTCCAAAATCTCAGAAATTCTTAATAGTGAATCTGGTTCAATTCCTTTTGATACATGAATAAATAAAGCCTTTTTGTTTAAAGTTTTCATCATATTTGCACATACTTCACGTATTGCTTTTGTTGGAACTGCTATAACAAAAATCGATGAATGATTGAGTGCAACTTCTAAATCACTAGTCGCAGTTAATTCGTTCGGTAAATTAGTCTCTGGTAAATATTTTTTATTTGTATGGTAGTCATTTATTTCGTTTGCCTGATCTTCTCGATGTGTCCATAGAAGTGTTTGATGTCCATTCTCGGCTAAAACAACTGCTAGTGCCGTTCCCCACGAACCAGCCCCAAAAACTGTTACATTTTCCATAGTCCTTCACCTCGCATTTAAATCAAAGTTCTAATCTCTAGCACGAGCAATTAATCGTATTGGAGTGCCTTCAAAATCAAATGTCTCACGAATACGATTTTCAAGGAATCGTTCATACGAAAAGTGCATAAGCTCAGGGTCATTTACAAATGTAACAAATGTTGGTGGCTTCACAGCAACCTGTGTTGTGTAATAAATACGTAAGCGACGACCTTTATCTCTTGGAGCTGGGTTTCTTGCTACTGCATCTTCAATAATTTCATTTAAAATTGATGATTGAATACGCATTGCATGATTTTCACTTACTCGTTGGACTAATGCTAATATTTGATGCACACGTTGTTTTGTTTTAGCAGACACAAAGATAATAGGCGCATAATCTAAGAACAAGAAATGTTCTCTTATTTGTTGCGTAAATAAGTTCATTGTTTTTTCGTCTTTTTCAACAGCATCCCATTTATTCACAACGATAATAATGGCTTTCCCTGCTTCATGAGCATACCCAGCGATTTTTTTATCTTGCTCTTGAATGCCTTCTTCTGCATTTAAAACCACTAAAACAACGTCGGATCGTTCAATCGCTCTCATTGCGCGAAGTACAGAATATTTCTCTGTAGATTCAAACACTTTTCCTCTTTTACGCATACCTGCTGTGTCGATAATCACATATTCTTGTCCTTCATAAGTATAAGGAGTATCAATCGCATCCCGAGTAGTACCAGCGATATCACTTACGATTACGCGCTCTTGACCTAAAAATGCATTAACTAAAGAACTCTTTCCAACATTTGGGCGTCCAATCAAACTAAATTTAATTGTTTCTTCTGAGTATTGATCTTCATCTTCTTTAGGAAAATGCTTTGCACACTCGTCTAATAAATCACCTAGTCCAAGACCATGAGATCCTGATATCGGGAATGGCTCACCAAATCCTAATGCATAGAAATCATAGATCATTTCACGCATATCAGGATTATCAATTTTATTAACAGCTAGTATGACTGGCTTTTTTGTTTTATACAAAAGTTTTGCTACTTGTTCATCTGCCATCGTTACACCTTCACGACCATTTGTCATAAAGATGATTACATCAGCTTCTTGTATGGCAAGTTCTGCTTGTGCACGGATTTGATCTAAAAAGGGTTCGTCACCCATTTCAATTCCACCCGTATCTATTATATTAAATTCATGTGTTAACCAATCTGCCGAACTATAGATGCGGTCGCGTGTTACTCCTGGGATATCTTCCACGATAGAGACGCGTTCACCGACAATACGATTAAATATTGTGGATTTTCCAACGTTCGGACGACCTACGATGGCGATTACTGGTTTTGTCATCTGTACTTCATCCTTCCAAAATCTTATCATTTTGTATTATACATTAGAAAAACACATTTCGCCCTAAAATAGGTAGAAATGATATTTTTTCTTAAGCAAAATTACAATATAACCTAACTTTTCTTATCCGTCAAAAATAGGGATATCCCATTTTTGCACAAATTATTAACGATTCATACATTTGCTATGTAATGTTAGTTATGCTTGAATACGGATTTAACTATGCAATGGACTTGTAAAATATTAGTTTGAAACGCACATTGATCAATATGCAAAGGAGAGTTCAATCGTGCATTTCATGTTGATGTTATTCATAAACAAATAAAAAACAGGTGTGTTATTATACACACCTGCGCGAATATAAATAGTGTTATTTATTTGTGAAACCTTTTAAACGGTCACCAATTACTTCACTAAGAGAAAATCCAGATGTTTCTTCAGGTAATTCATATTCAAATTCTTCTTGGCTTTCAGGATTTTCTAATAGATCTTTAATCGAAAGTGATAAACGTTTTTCTGCACCGTTTACATCAAGTACTTTAACTTGCACTTCTTGACCTTCTTTTAACACTTCATGTGGTGTATTAATGTGTTTGTGAGAAATTTGGGAAATGTGAACAAGACCTTCTATTCCATCAAACACTTCGACAAATGCACCGAAGGAAACTAAGCGTTTTACTGTACCATGCAAGATTGAACCTTTAGATACTCGTTCTTCTATGTTCGTCCATGGTCCAGGTAATGTATCTTTTATGGATAATGAAATTCTTTCATTTTCAGGATCCACTGATAACACTTTCACTTTTACAGCTTGACCTTTCTTAAGTACCGTATTAACGTCTTCTACATGGTCATGTGATACTTGAGAAATGTGTACTAAGCCGTCAATACCACCAATATCAACAAAAGCTCCAAATGGCGCTATGCGTTGTACTGTACCTTCTAATACTTCCCCTGCTTTAATGCCAGTAAGAACTTGCTTTTTCTTAGAAGTTTTTTGTTCTTCCACAACAGCACGATGAGATAATATTAGTCTTCCTTTTTCTTTGTCTAATTCAGTTATTTTAAAACTTAAAGTTTTGCCTTTATAGTCTTCAAAGTCTTCAACAAAATAGTCTTCTACTAAAGATGCGGGAACGAAACCACGTACACCTAAATCAACTACAAGGCCACCTTTCACAACATCTTTTACTTCTGCTTCAAAGCTTTCGCCTGATGCAAATTGTGCTTCAAGCTTATCCCATGCTTTCATTGCATCTACTTTTCTTTTGGATAAAACAAAGTTTTCTTCTTCTACTTTCGTGATGATTAGTTCTAACTCATCACCAACTGATACAACATCAGAGGCTTTTTCAATATGCAAACTAGAGAGTTCGCTGATCGGTACAATTCCGTCAAACGGTGCTCCCTCTATTGAAACAGTTACTGCTTTGTCTTCAACTCTAGCAGCAACACCCTTCACAATATCTCCTTCTCGAAATTCCTGGCCAAGCTCTTTGTTCATTTCTTCAGACATATGTAACCCTCCTTCGCATCTTCCAATTTCTATTTTATTAAATAACTTCTATAAAGACAAAAAATATCCTTTTCTTTTTTGGAAAACTAAGTTAATCTCTTTGCTACTTGGGATTTTTTTCTTTTATTTCATATTGCAACATAAAAATAAAATTCTAAATCTTGTAAATAAAATTATCTATATATTGAAAATACGTTAAACTCTTAAAATTATTCCATTTTTTCTTTTGCTAATTTTAAAATTGCATTTGCAGCTTCTTCTATTGTTAGTTCCGTTGTGTCAAGATAGATTGCATCTTCTGCCTGAATTAATGGAGAAGCCTCTCTTTCACTATCAAGTTTGTCTCTTAGTGCAATTTCCTGCTTTAACGTATCCATATTCGACGGTATACCGCGTTTTTCATTGTCTATAAAACGTCTTTTAGCACGTTCCTCAACTGTTGCTGACATGAAAATTTTAAGTTCTGCCTCTTTTAAGACATGTGTTGCAATATCGCGGCCATCCATCACAATTCCACCGTTTGAGGCTAATTGTTGTTGTTTTTCCACAAGTATTTTTCGAATATTTGGGTGTGCAGAAACTTCTGATACATTTGCAGTTACATGATTGGTGCGTATTGCATGTGTTACATCTTCTTGATCTACAAAGACTAGTTGTCCATTTTTTGATGGTTTCAGATCAATAATTGTGTTTAATAGCATATTCTCTAATGCTTGTGCATCGTCTAATTCTATGTTTTCTTTCAGCGCTTTATACGTTACGGCTCTATACATTGCTCCGGTATCGATGTATGTAAACCCAAGATTTTCTGCTACAATTTTCGCAATTGTACTTTTACCAGCCCCTGCTGGTCCATCAATTGCAATTTGAATTTGTTTCGACATAATATCCCTACTTTCCTAACTTCATTTTACCATAGGTAATCGTTTTACCATTAATATCTTACCTATAGAATCAGTGCTTTAAGTATATTTAAACAAAAGAAAAAGCCACTATTATCTAGGGCTTTTTAGCAATTTGAGATAACAGCTAATATCTAATTTGCGTTTAAATAGTAATTTTCGAACATTTAATTCTTATTGAATAATTTTTTGTTCATTTCGATGATGTATAAGCTGTCTTTCAAAACAGAATCGTAATATATGCTGTTTATCAGTATCTTCTGTATCAACAAATTGGATTGAAGCGAGTCTTGTCCCATCCTTTTCTAAGATCCTCACAACAAATGCTTTTGTTTGGACATAATGAATATCACCATTTGTAAATGGTAATACAACGGTTAATTTAATAACGTCACCTTCGCGGAATGGGACATTCGACTCTACTTTTAGCGCAAGACCACCTGCGCTAATGTCAATTGTGACAAATTGAAAATATTGATGATCAAACTCAACTGCTACATCAACCGGTGTTTTCACACGAACAAACTCTCTTCGTTGAATTTTAAAGATTTCATCATCTGGTGGAAGTAATAACATAATCATTGGTATATTGTTCATTTTTCGACCAATTACTTCTGTATTAAAGGCATAACTATTATTTTCACCTTGTACAAAAGTTACACGAAACTGTGAGCCATCAATTAAATAGGCGGTTTTATTCGTAAGACTATTAACAGGATAATCAATGAAAATTACCCGTTCTGTATGCTCAACCACTTTACAATGAAACCTTTCAGATTGCTCCATAACTGGAATGGGTTCTAATGTTAGGACGGTTCCAATTTTAATTTCCAATTATATCTCCACCTCGTACAATAATCTATTTCTATTATTGCACGAATTTACGGTATTTTCTATATGTTCCAATTGTCTTTCATCTATTGCATATATTCTACTTTGATAACATCATGTGTTTCTGCATCAACTACAACTCTAAATGTTTCATTAAATTCACTGTCAAAACGAGCAATAACTTGATAACACAAACGTAGTTCAAATAATTCGTTTTCTGTGTAAATCATTTTTACTTCTTCTACAATAGTTCCTGGACGGAAGAATTGTTTCCAATCCACTGGATTTACAGGTTGTTCTTTAATTGTTTCTTTTTGAACATATTCCATTGCATTGAATCCTAAAAGTTCCCCACTATACTTTGAAACTTTAAATTGAAGACCATCAGGATAGACAAATGCATTATCATATACACGTGCTGCTGAAATGTGATAGACTTCATGATTTTCTCTAAATTCTACAATTTTTGCATCATCATATCCTGCATTTTCCATAAACTTATTTGTCAATTCTTTAATATCCTGTTGTGTCATATTTTTATCTTCTTGTACTGGACGTTCTGAAAGGAATGATAAAATATGACCGCCTTTAACAGTTATGTCTGCATAACCCATACGGCTTCCTTTGACAAATTGAATATGATAAAACGGATAAGGAGCAGTGTCTTTACTTTTAGTAACTGTGTAAGATGCATCTTTAATATTAGGAATTAATAATTCTAACTTATCGATGGCTTGTTCTTTTGTAATTTCTTTATCCTCTAAATTTTTTAACTCTCTCTTTTTTAACCAATCTGATTCACTAGCTGTTAATGGGAAATCGGTTTCAGAGTAACTTTTTAAATTTTGTGCAATTTTACCAAAGTTTTCTTGTTCAGTATCGCTATCTATCGTTCTTTGCCACTTCGAGAAATCTCCATCATTTTCGAAATATCTAGAAGTAGCAACCTCCCATTCATTCGATAAATTTTTCAAATTACCAGCTACAACGCCCATTTTATCGTGCCAACTATTATAATCACCTGTTTGCGCGACTAATTTTGCCTCGTCGCCAATTTTTCCAATGTATTTCATCCAATTGTTTGCAACTTCCCTATTTAAAGGCAATCCACTAATAGAGGAGCGTAGTTGATCGCTTAGACGCCAAATATTATCAAGTTCTTTATTCAAAGCACTTTTATCTTGGAACAGCAATGACTGATTGACCGAAGTTTGTAATGTTGTTAAAGTTTCAGACGCACTTGTTAGAGCATTCGTATACTGGGCATGTACTGTTCGTTCGAGCTGTTTGTTTTCAGTTCGAACTTCATATGAGTATAACCCAAGCGCGATGACAGCTATTGAAAGCAAATAGACTGCATTTCTCATATTGCCCCCCCTTAGTAGCAGAATATATGTTCGCCAATTTGTTTAATTTGTGGTCTTGACCAAATCCATTTACTTGTGGCTGTAGCAGGATTGAAATAATATAACGCGTTTTCTGTTGGATCCCATCCATTCATAGCATCCAGAACTGCTTGTTTTGCTCTTTCATTTGGAGTTAACCAAATTTGACCGTCTGCTACCGCAGTAAAGGCACCTGGTTGGAAAATTATTTCTGAAATTGTATTTGGAAAATCAGGTGATTCAAGACGATTTAAAATTACTGCAGCAACTGCAACTTGTCCTTCATATGGTTCACCACGAGATTCTCCGTATACAGCGTTTGCCATTAATTGTAAATCGCGTTCAGAATATTTAACTGGCAATTGAACAGTCGATGCATTTTTTTGCCCAGTTCCTCCATTGGTTCCTGCACCAGCTTTTGTTTGTTGGGCTAGTGGCGTATTTCCGTAATGGGTAAATTGATTACCTTTTGCAATTTGTTGGTGAACCCAATCACGGTGGAATTGACTTGATTTGACGAGTGTATTACGTGTGTTCGGACCTAAAACGCCATCTATATCCAAACCATATTGTTGTTGGAAGTTTCGTAGAGCCCAATACGTTCCATATCCAAATATGCCGTCAATTTTCCCATTATAAAAACCAACCCATTGTAATCTAGCTTGCAATTCTATTACATCATCACCAGATGAACCGCGCTCTAAAAGACGGCCAGAAAAAGCATGAACTTCTTTTGTTTGATCAATAGATGAAGCAATTCCCAATACTAGTATTAATGTAATAAGTATGCTTCTTGCCATAAAATTCACTCCTTTCTCTTAGCTTGTAAAAAAGTGAATGTTTTATACGCTCAAAAATAGAAAAACGGCACATGAATTCAAATGTTTGGTTCATGAGCCGTTAATTGTATTTATTTTGTTCAATTAGATGTTCTATTAAATGTTGATGCGCTTGCTTAACTTTTCGTAGAGCTAGCCACCATAAAAATAACATGAATGGTGCTACTAGATATACCCAGTAATCTTTAAATGATAAAATTGTATTGTACATGATATGTAATATGAGAGGTGCTAAAAACGCCAATATTAAATATTCTGTTGCTTTATCGTTTTTTGCAAATTTACTTTTTCCAAAATAGTAGCCCATTAATACACCATATAATGCGTGGCTACTTACTGGAAGTATTGCTCTTAAAAATGCAGTATCAATCCCATAAGATAATAAATATAGGACATTTTCAACTGTGGCGAACCCTAGAGAAACACTTGCACCATATAATAAGCCATCGTATGGATCATCAAATTCAATATGTCCATAAATCACGACAAAAATGACAAGCCATTTAAAAAATTCTTCAATTGTACTAGAAAATAAAACATTTGCAAAAAAAGGATTGGTAAAAACGCCTTCTTCCTGTATAACATACTGTATAAACATAATTGGGAAAGTGATGAGTGCCCCATAGATGAATGCCTGAAATAATGTCTTTCGCGGTTCGGTTGACATTTGATTTCGAAGATAAAAATAACTGAACAATGCGAGGCCTGGAGCTATCGCTGCAGACAATAATATGAACATGTCGATTGGCTCCTTTTTCAGAATAACTTTAGATTATTATACCATGTAAACTTACTTAAAAAGCACAATTAAAGGAGAAATTGCAATGAAAAAAACCATATTGTTAATACATACTGGCGGTACTATCTCAATGCAAATAAATAATGAAACAGGATCTGTCATCCCATCAGATTCCAATCCGATAGTAGGTTTAAGTAGCAATTTAGAAAAATATGCAAATATTAAAGAGATTGAAGCTTTTAATTTGCCGTCCCCCCATATTACTCCTTTCGAAATGTTACATTTAAAAAATTTACTAATTGAGTCAACTAAGGACAACTCTTATGATGGAGTGGTCATTACTCACGGAACGGATACATTAGAAGAGACTGCGTATTTCTTAGATTTAACAACAAATTTCGATTTTCCTATTGTATTAACAGGTGCAATGCGATCATCAAACGAACTCGGTGCAGATGGAGTATATAATTTGGTGGAAGCTGTTCGAGTTGCTTGTAGTGATGATGCGAGGAATAAAGGTGTGCTTGTTGTAATGAATGATGAAGTTCATCAAGCGTTTAATATTACTAAAACATCAACTTCTAGCGTAAATACCTTCCAAAGCCCTCAATATGGGCCAATTGGGATTATTACAAAGAAATTAGTTCACATCCATCAATCACCTTTAAATAGACGATACGTAGAAGTCAACTCCCTTGAAAAACGAGTAGCAATGCTAAAAGTATATGCTGGAATGGAAGGCGATCTTTTAGAATCCATTTTACAGTTAAAGTATGATGGAGTGGTTTTAGAAGGATTAGGACAAGGAAATGTACCACCAAATGTGGTTGGCGGTATTAAAAAATTACTGGATGCAAAAATCCCTGTTATTCTTGTGTCAAGATGTTTTAACGGAATTGCTGAACCTGTTTATGGCTATGAAGGTGGAGGTAAAATGCTAGAAGACATGGGTGTCATTTTTGCAACAGGAATAAGCGGCCAAAAAGCTCGTTTAAAAATGTTAATTGGCTTGAATCAAGTTAATAAGCCAGTTAATTTAAGAGAGTATTTTGGATAAGTCAAAAAATTTTTCCGGGATGTTGGTGCGATTTTTTTCGAGGTGTCTTTGAGATTTTTTCTCGAGGACACCTCCTTGCATTTTATCCTAGATATTGCTTCTCACTAATAAATAAATTATCCTATAAAGAAAAAAACAGCGAAAATCGCCGTTGTTATTTCCCTTTATTGACAATACAATTTGCAATAAATCCACCATGGAATTTTCCGTTTTCAATAAATATTTCATTCGCATTATTGCCAGCTGCTAAAACACCGGCAATAAAGAGGTTTTCAACGTTCGTTTCCATTGTTTCCGGATTATATGTTGGTCGTCCAGTTTCTTCATCAATTCCGACTCCAATTGATTTTATGAATTGATGGTCAGGATGATAACCTGTCATTGCAAAAACAAAATCATTTTGAATCACTTGTTGGTTTCCTTCTACCTCCAACACGACTTCATTTTCCCTAATCTCATTAACATGGCTATTGAATAGCATATTAATTTCCTCATTTCGCACAAGCGCTTCAAATTCAGGTAATATCCATGGTTTTACACTGGGCGAATATTGACTTCCTCTATAAGAAACTGTTACACGTGCCCCCGCCTTATGTAACTCTAATGCAGCATCTACAGCTGAGTTTTTCCCACCGATGACTAAAACATCGGTATCAAAGAATGGATGTGCTTCTTTAAAATAGTGGTAAACTTTCGGTAAATCTTCCCCAGGAATATTCATAAAGTTTGGTTGATCATAATAGCCTGTTGCAAGAATTACGTAAGGAGTAACATATTCATCTTTGTCTGATATTAAAAGGAATGTACCATCAGATTGCTTTGTAACACTTTGTACAGTCTCAAACCGATTCACTTGAAGTTGTTTCATTTTCGTTACTTCGCGATAATAGACAAGCGCTTGATTTCTTCTAGGTTTTCTTTCCTCTATAATAAACGGAACGTCCCCAATAGCTAACTTTTCACTTGTACTAAAAAAAGTTTGGTGTGTTGGGTAATTATATAGTGCATTTACGATATTACCCTTTTCAATAATGATTGGTTGTAATCCTATATTTTGCAATTCGATTGCGGCTGAAATTCCACATGGGCCGCCGCCAACGATAATTGCATCGATTTTTTGCATACTTACATCTCCTTAAAAAAACATTTCGACCTATAATAATAGTTGAAATGACATTTTCTTTAACGGTTCAAAGAAAAAATAAAACCGCTAAACAAACCATTATTATTATAGCTCGAAATTCGAATATTCGTTTGAATTTTATCTTTTAAATTTTACGTCAATTATGTGACATTGTGGCCGTGCTCCAAGACGTAAAGGTAACAAGGTCGTACCATATCCATTACTAATTAAAGTTGGAACTCCTTCTATCGTAGAAAAGGATCCATGAGGATGTATTCCAAATGAGCCAAATCGAATTTGCCCGCCATGTAAATGACCACCCATTAAAAAATGTACTTGCTCTTTATATTGCTTTAAGACAGATGGGAAAACTTGTGGATTGTGTGAAATAAAAAAATTCACCCCGTTGTTTTGAACTTTTTCAAAAGTTTTCTGCAGTCTTGCACTATTTTTTATTGAAAAATCAACTGCACTTAACCATATCTTTTTGTTCTGATGCAATAATATCGCATCATCTTCAATAATGTGGACACCGGTTTCTTCAAATAGTTGTCGAAGCTGCGTTTCCCCCACTTCTCTGTCATTATTACCCCAAACAAAATATACAGGTCCTAATGATTTCAATAAGGTGATATTTGAATAAATTCGATCGATAGGCGTCCGTTTATCAGCCAAATCCCCACCAATTATTACAGCATCCACCTTTTTAGAAATACTTTGTATCATTTTTTCACTTACGCGACGTACATGTATATCTGAAATAAAAAATAATGTTACATCATCCAACTCACCATTTAACTCTACCTCATGAGTTAAAACATTGTTTTCTAAAGCTTCCTTCACCATATAGAGTACTATTGCTAATACCAGAAGTACTAAAAATGTGATATAAATCAAGAAGCCCTCCCCTTTCATGAAAAAGAAAAAGACGTGGCTGTTTGATATAACCATCGTCTTAAAGTAATTTCAACCTAATATATGAGAAAAATTGTATTCCATTTACAGAAATAAGGAAAATATTCTTTACTGAATATTATGGAATAATCAGTGTTTGACCTACTTGAATATTCTCACTTCGTAACCCATTTGCTGCCATAATTTCATCGACTGTTCTATTATGGTTTGTTGCAATTCTGTATAATGTGTCTCCCGTTTTCACGACATATTCATTGTCTTGAGACTGTTCATTATTTTGGGCTTGTCCATTATCTTCTTGTTCAGTTGTTTTTGGTTCTTCTTTGTTTTGATCTTCTTGTTTCGAATCATTACTGTACTCTTCAGACTGGTCATCATCTTCTTTATTTTCATCTTCCGTATCATCTTTTATAACCTGTTCTTCGATAGTAGTCTCTTTTTCTTCAAGATTATCATTTTTTTCATATTCTACGGATTCATCTTTATCTTGCGCTAGGCTTGGAGTTGTAGGTGAATAAAATCCCCAAATGTATACCAATACAGCAAGTGGGATGAAAATAAAAATAACAGTTAAAATAGTCATTAATGGGTCTTTACGTTTCGGTTTTTTATTTTTCGTAGCCCGAGACCGTGACTGTCTGGAGTTAGGTTTTTCGATATCTATAGATTGACGGTGCTCTTCTATTTTTTCTCTATAATCCTCTTTACTCATACTTCCACCTCCAACACTTACTATATTATGACGAAATTTCACGAAATTGTAAATGTATCAACTAAGATTTTCATAGATATTGTCGAAAATTAGAAGAAAAAGTTACACCATAATTTTAATTTCCTATTAATATGCTCTCAATTCTCTTTTTCCATGAGTCATTTGCTGTGGTAATTTCATCTAACTTTCTCGGTTCAATAATATCTTCAAATTGAATGCCACAACATTCGCAGCAATTTTTTGGTCGTTCAGTTAATGTCTGTCCAAAATAATGAACAAGCACCTTTCTCATACAGTCTTCTGTATGGACGATTTTCATCATTTCATCGACGGCATCCATCTTTTCAAAACGCATTTTATTTAAAATTTTGCTCACATTTTCACTAGATTCTTGGCTCATCCAATAATCTAGGACACGAAAGGCAGTTTCAGAGATTTCTCCATTTTGGCACATTGAAAAAGGATTTTCTTGTCTAACTCTATAATTTTCATAGATTTGAATGTGACCATCTGTTGGCAAATCATCTGTAGCGAGTATTTTGGCGAAATTTTCATCACCTTCTTCGTATAAAAGGATAGCTAGTGCATCATTTCCATCTCGACCAGCTCGACCAATTTCCTGCATATAATTTGCAATATTAGAAGGAAGTGTATGATGAATAATTTGGCGAACATTATCTTTATGTACGCCCATTCCAAATGCATTGGTAGCAACAATCCATTTAATTGACCCTTCTATAAACTGCTGCTGTATAAATTGTCTGTCGACAGATTCTTTCCCTGCATGATAACTCGCAGCTTGTATTCCTTCATTGATTAAACGAATACTGATATTCTCCGCCTTACTTCGAGATTGAGTATAAATAATACCTGGTCCTTCCGTTTCCAACACGTGCCCAACGATCCATTCAATCTTGTCGTCATGGTGTTGAAAATACTTCCTTGAAAGATGAATATTTTTTCTGTCAACTGAATGAATATATTCAAAAGGCTCGTCCATTTTTAAATAAGATTTAATATCACCAAGAACCTTATTCGTTGCTGTAGCAGAAAGTGCTAATATTGGCGGTCTATTCTCATGATGAAATAGCTCTCCTATTCGCAAATAGTCAGGTCTAAAATCAAATCCCCACTGCGAGATACAATGCGCCTCATCGACAACAATTAGAGAAAGTTTCATTTTCATCAATCGCTCACTTACTTGCTTTTGCAACAGCATCTCTGGTGAAATAAAAATGAATCGATACTGATCTAAGTAATTCAAAGCCGATTGTTTCTGCTGTAAAGTTAAAAAGGAATTTAAAGCAATTACACGTTTTTCTCCAAATTGTTTCATTTGGGTTACCTGATCTTGCATTAGAGACAATAATGGCGAAATAATTAATACTGGTCCATTAAACAGGTATCCAGGTAATTGATAGCATAATGATTTTCCCATGCCTGTCGGTAACAATGCAATTACATCCCGACCCTCTACTAGTTGCTCGATTACTTCCTTTTGACCTGGTCGAAAGGAACGGTAGCCAAAATGTTGATATAAAATCTCTTCTAATTTCATGTCATCGTGTCACCTCTTGCTAATACAAGTCGTAATTGAAAATACGATAAATTCGGAACGACTTCATGCAATACTTTTAATTTTTTTGTCTGATAGTCTTCCATTGCTTGTAATACTTGTTGTATATCTTCATCACTTAAAAAGGATTGATAAGGAAATTTTCGGTCATTCATCGCAAGTTCAACGATATGATCTTCTATTGTACTCGTCTTTAGTTTCCGAATCATACTGATTTCCTCGATTGAATATCCTTTTTTGAACAGTTGTGCTGTTTGATTAGCCGATTCAGTTAATGGAATATCAATTCGAATACTTTCAGCAATTCTATTTAGTAACGGATATGTTTCTTCATTTGCAGTAAGATGATTTAACCAACTATGTAAACTTGCAATGTACAATAATTGAACATCTAGTTCTGATAAATTCTCATTCATACTTAGCTGCTGCCAAGTATAACCTGGTTGATTAACACCACTTAATCTATTGATCATAATAGACATTTCGCGTTCCTCAAGATTAGATTTTTCTAAACTTGAAATAATTTCATCCAATAGTATGCTTTGTAAGTGACCATTTTGATATTGCTGACCTTTTAAAAAATGTTTCACCCATTGTTGTATGAGTTCATTCTGTTGAATCGGAATAAACTTCATATTTCCAACTCGTTGATAAGATAAAGTCTGGACAATGAGCGATAAGCGAGCAAAAAAGAGATGTTCATTCCCCCGATAATGCCAACCGTCAAAAGTTACTTTGTTCGATTGTTTTAATTTGGTCAAACCAAATTCAGACATCATATATCGATTATCAGGTAAAATAGATATGTATTGTTGTTCTGTTAATTGATTAATTTGTTCATCAAATTGATTTCTATTTAATTTTGGTAAAACACCAAAATATTCATGTAAGCGAAAGATTCCTACGTCTTGAATTGTTTGTCCTGAACGCTTTCCGCGCAACAAATGGTAGGCGGCCGATACGGTTCTTTCCTCATTAAATAAATGAAGCAAATTTAAGACTAAAGTTTGAAATATCAAAATCAAACCCTCCAAAATTGTAGTATTATGTTGAAAAGTCCATTAAACCGTTTTAGAATAGTAAAGAAGCTCTTTTGCAGCTGATGGAAAAAGGAGAGAAAGAAATGCCAAAATTTACAATTGTAGATAAAGATACATGTATTGCTTGTGGCGCTTGCGGTGCTGCAGCCCCTGATATTTATGATTATGACGATGAAGGTATTGCCTTCGTTATTTTAGATGATAACATGGGGACTACTGAAGTTCCAGAAGATCTATTAGAAGATATGCAAGATGCGTTTGAAGGCTGTCCAACAGATTCTATTAAAGTAGCGGACGAGTCCTTTGATGGAGACCCTTTAAAATATGAATAATAGTTGGACATGGTAACCCATGTCCTTTTTTTATTTTG
>Ga0182745_1002974_pt1 | contig 14829 bp, 10 predicted proteins | sample eDN3rd30CKraftBY_FD_128523 | JGI IMG/M metagenome (GOLD analysis project Ga0182745, IMG submission 128523) | Enriched backyard soil microbial communities from Emeryville, California, USA - eDNA 3rd pass 30_C Kraft BY (version 2) (version 2) | ecosystem: Environmental > Terrestrial > Soil >...
CCGCATCGGTCGCGGCCGGCGCGACAGCGGTGTCGGCGACCGGTGCCGGGGCCGAGGCGGCATCCGACGTTTCCGTGGTGGTGATTCCCGCGGTGGACGGGGTGGTGCCGGCCGGGGTGGTCCCGGGCTCGGTGGTCACCGCGTCGGTGCTCGGGGTCGTCGTGGTGCTCGTCGCCGTCTCGGAGGTGGTCTCCGCGGTCACCGCGAGCGCGTCCGCGGAGGCGCTCTTCGCGGTGGACTTGGGCAGTTCACCCTTGTCGGCCTGCTCGGCCAGGTGGGTGAGCCACTGGGCGGCGTATTCGGCCGAGGTCAGCGGCTTGCCGTTCGCCGCGTCCGCGTCGCGCCAGTAGTCGAAGTGGTGTCCGCTGACCTCGCCGAGGGTCTGCTGGTAGGGATCGCTCAGCGCGACCGGGATGGTGTTCGCGTTGTCCGCGATGAAGCCGATGATCTCGTTGCGCACCTTCGCGGGCAGATACACCAGGTTCTCCGCCGCGCTGAGCTTCAGCTCCGTGTCGGCGGCGACGTCCGTCGGCTGGGTCGGCGTGTAGCCGGGATCGGACACCTTGATCAGCACGTCGAGGAAGGTCTCGTCGGTCTGCATCCAGTTGCCCTGCGCCTGGATGTCGGCGAACGCGAGCATTGCGACGCGGCCGATCGTGACCGCGAGGTCCTGACCGGTTGCCGGGGTGAGGCCTTCGTCCTGCATCCGGTCGACGTTGAGCTGCCGGCCGACGTTCGAGGCGAGCTGGAGAAGCGCGATGTTCTCCGGGGCGTCGCACGTGAAGTCGCCCTCGGAGCAGAACGAGGCGATCCTGCCGTCCAGGGCACCGAAGCCGCCGCTGGTGTCCGTCGCGATGCCGCTGCCGTCGGCGCTCGTGTTCCCGGACTGGTAGGGGCGGTCGTATCCGTCGGGATTGCGGAACGGATCCTGCGCGCCGGGGAACGGACCCTCGCCGGCGGTGCGGCCGGCGTCGGCGAGGATGACGACACCGACCACGTAGTTCGGGTCGATGATGTCGTACGAGCCGTCCTCGTTCTGTTTCTGGTTGCCGATCTCCATCGCGGCGCGGCGGGCCACGTCGGCGCCCTCGCTGTATCCGACGATCGCGAACTGCGTGTTCGGGCACTCGGCGCGGATCGCCTTCATCACGGTCTGGGCGTTGTCGACGCCCGTCTCGACCGCGTCCTCGTAGGACGCCATGTGGGCGGGATATTCGACGTAGAACGCGGCGTAGTCCTTGCCGGCGTCGCGCGGGGCGTTGACCACCGGGTCGACCCAGTGGCTGTTGTAGTCCCCGGACATTGCGGCGGGCAGCGTCGTGCCGTCGGGAGTGGTGAGCATGGCGTGCTGGCCGTTGCGCGGGCTGTCGTTCCGGCCACCGATGGCGATGCTCACCATGTCGTGGCATTCGTTGGTCATCGCGACCAGAGCGGTGTCCGTTCTGACCGGCGTGTCGGTCCCCGTCACGGCAACCGCCACCAGCGCCGCCACTCCCAACACTGCCGGGGCCGCCAAGCCCGCTGCGATCCGCCGTCGATGCGACGCCGTCTGCTCTGCCATATCCGTCCAATCCGGTTGTGGTCACCCATCGACCACCCCGCAATGGGGTGCCCCCGCGTCACAGGGCATGTCGGCCGCCCCGGCGACGGCGTTACATTTCCGAGGCTCGTGTCGTCGATCTGCGTCCGGTCCCAGGTGGTACCGGCTGCGGACGAATGTGCGAAAACGCAGCGGCTCTGTAGCTTCGACTCGTAGGATGCTGGGTGCGCCCAGTGTTCCCTGCGGGCTACCGCCCAGTGTTCCCTGCGGGCTACGCAGTGTTATGGAGTCAGCCGACCCGAGCACCGTTCTCCGGGCCACCGAAAGTTATTGGCCCAGCGAGCTTTGCTGTGAGAGCCCGGACGGCTCCGGACAGTGAGATCTGGTTCATGATCGGGCAAGCGTGGCCGTTCGTCGGCGACGGCCGAGCCGGATATTCGATGCGTCTTACGATGACGCCCCTGATATCGAATCCGAAGTCTGTTTTCCGGCACGGTGCCCCCAGTCTGCAACCCGGATCTGAGCTGTCCGTGCGAGCCGTTGCTGTGCACGCGGTCGTGCGATCCCCAGGGGCCGGATGAACTGCCCGAGTGAAACGGACTCGTATCGCAGCGATTTCGGATGCGATGATCACCAGGGTCGGTGCGTGGTATCGAATCATCCACTGCGCCTGGATGTTCGATCCGGCGCGATCCACGTCAGCAGGGCGGGCGCAGGGCGGCGAATTCGTCGGTGACGCGCAGGCGTGAATCGGTGAACCGGTAGAGGGCGGCGGGGCGGCCGCCGGTGCGTCCGGGCGGGGCGGTCGTGCCGGTCGCGGTCAGCACGTTGCGGCGCTTGAGAACTCGCTGCAAGTTCGTCGCATCGACCTGGTAACCCAGCGCGGCGCAATAGATGTCGCGCAGTTCCGACATGGCGAACTCCGCGGGGGCCAGCCCGAATGCGATGTTCGTGTAGGACAGCTTCGCTGCCAGACGGGCACGGGCGTTGTCGACCATCACGCCGTGGTCGAAGGACGTCTCCGGCAGGTTCGCCACGGGGTGCCAAGCGGTGTCGTCGGGCAACCGCGGATCCGACGTGCTCGGTACCAGGCCGAGATAGGTGGACGCGATGGTGCGGGGGCCGGGGATGCGGTGCGGTGCGGAGAACACCGACAACTGCTCGAGATGGGAGACCTCGCGCACATCCACCTTCTCGGCGAGCTGGCGGCGCGCAGAAGTGGTGAGGTCCTCGTCGTCGCGCAGCTGCCCACCCGGCAACGACCAGGTTCCGGCCTCCGGATCGAGGGCCCGCTGCCAAAGCAGAACCGCCAGTTCCGGCCCGGTTGCGGGGTTCTCGGGGGTGGCCGGAAAGTGGCGAACCTGGAACACCACGATGAGCACTTCGTGATGAGTGTTACTATGTGGCATGTTTTCGATCCTAAGTCGAAAACCCCCGAATACGGAAATCCGGGCGCAGCCCGCCCCGGATTGCACGAAGGAGCCAGTCCATGACCACGATCGAGTGGGCGGGAGCCGCCGCAATCGTCGACGGCCCCGGCGGCTACGCCGGCATCGACGCGACGCCGGAGTGGGCCGAGGAGGTCCGTCGGCTGGCCCGCGAGCGCAACGCGACGCTGCTGGCGCACAACTACCAGCTGCCTGCCATCCAGGACATCGCAGATCACGTCGGTGACTCCCTCGCGCTCTCGCGCATCGCCGCCGAGGCGGAGGAGGACACCATCGTCTTCTGCGGCGTGCACTTCATGGCCGAGACCGCGAAGATCCTCAGCCCGAACAAGACCGTGCTGATCCCGGACGAGCGCGCCGGCTGCTCGCTGGCGGACTCGATCACCGCGGATCAGCTGCGCGAATGGAAGGCCGAGTACCCGGACGCCGTCGTCGTCTCGTACGTCAACACCACCGCCGAGGTCAAAGGCCTGACCGACATCTGCTGCACGTCCTCGAACGCGGTCGACGTCGTCGCCTCCATCGACCCCGACCGTGAGGTGCTGTTCCTGCCCGACCAGTTCCTCGGCGCCCACGTCAAGCGCGTCACCGGCCGCGAGAACATGCACATCTGGGCCGGTGAATGCCACGTCCACGCCGGCATCAACGGCGAGGAACTGGCCGCCCAGGCCAAGTCGCACCCGGACGCGGACCTGTTCGTCCACCCCGAGTGCGGCTGCGCCACCTCCGCCCTCTACCTGGCCGGGGAAGGCTTCGTGCCGGACGACAAGGTCAAGATCCTCTCGACCGGCGGCATGATCGACGCCGCCCGCGCGACCGGCGCCAAGCAGGTCCTCGTCGCCACCGAGGTCGGCATGCTCCACCAGCTCCGCAAGGCTGCGCCGGGCATCGACTTCCAGGCCGTCAACGACCGCGCCTCCTGCCCGTACATGAAGATGATCACCCCCGCCTCCCTGCTGCGTTGCCTGCGCGAGGGGAAGGACGAGGTGCACGTGGATCCGGCCGTCGCCGAACGTGCCCGCCTGTCCGTGCAGCGGATGATCGCCATCGGCAATCCCGGCGGCGGCGAGTGACGACGCCTCCGGGGGTCGGCGTGGGCTGGGAGGCCCACGCCGACCTGGTGGTCGTGGGCGGCGGGGTTGCGGGACTGACCGCGGCCCGCGCGGCCGCGCGGCGCGGCCTGACCGTGCTCACCCTCAGCAAGGGCGGCCCCACCGACACCTCCACCCAGTACGCGCAGGGCGGCATCGCCGTGGTCGCCCCCACCGGCGACAGCGTCGACTCGCACGTCGCCGACACCCTCGCCGCCGGTGGCGGCCTGTGCGACGAGGACGCAGTCCGCTCCATCGTCAGCGCCGGCCCGCACGCCGTCGCCGCGCTCACCGACCTCGGTGCCGTCTTCGACCGCGGCCGCGACGGTGACGTCGCCCGCACCCGCGAGGGCGGGCACTCGACCCGGCGCATCATCCACGCCGGCGGTGACGCCACCGGCATGGAGGTGCAGCGCGCGCTCAACGCCGCGAGCCTGCCCGTGCTGTTCGGGGCCGCAGCCGCGCGGATCCTCACCGATGCACGTGGCGTCACCGGGGTGCTCGTCCTCGACGAGCGCGGCCTCGGCGTCGTCCACACCCCCGCCGTGCTGCTCGCCACCGGTGGGCTGGGGCAGCTGTATGCGTGCAGCACCAATCCTCCCGGCGCCACAGCCGACGGCATCGCATTGGCGCTGCATGCCGGCGCCGCGGTCGCGGACGTCGAATTCGTGCAGTTCCACCCGACCGTGCTGTACGCGCGGGGCGGCGAGGGCCGCCGCCCGCTCATCAGCGAGGCGGTCCGCGGCGAGGGCGCACGCCTCGTCGATTCCCACGGCGCCTCGATCACCGCGGGGGTGCACCCGCTGGGCGATCTCGCACCCCGCGACGTGGTCTCCCGTGCCATCGCCGAGCGGCTTGCCGTGCTGGGGGAGGAGCACGTGTTCCTCGACGCGCGGCACCTCGACGGCTTCGCCGAACGGTTCCCCACGATCACCGCCTCGTGCCTGGCCGTCGGTCTCGACCCGGCCGCCGACCTGATCCCGGTCGCCCCGGCCGCGCACTACTCGTGCGGTGGCGTCGTCACCGACGTGCACGGCCGCACCGGGGTTCCCGGCCTGTACGCCGCGGGGGAGGTCGCCCGCACCGGCCTGCACGGTGCGAATCGGCTGGCCTCCAACAGCCTCCTCGAAGGACTCGTGCTCGGCGAACGCGCCGGACACGCCGCCGCCGAGGAACGCGCCGGGCTGCGCGTGGAAGCGACCGACACGGCGCTGCCGGCCCTCCGACGGGCCGACCGCGCGACCCTGCAGACCCTGATGACTCGCCACGCCCCGGTCGTCCGAGACGACGCCGGGCTCGCCGCGGCCCAGGCCGGTCTCCTGGACGCCGGGCACAGCCTGTGCACCGACACCACCGCGCTCGAGGACGCGGCGCTGACCGTCACCGCGGACGCGCTGCTCGTCGCGGCCCGCGCCCGAACCGAGAGCCGCGGTTGCCACACCCGAAGCGACTGCCCCGACACCGATCCGGTACAGGCTCGCAGCCTCGAGATCCGCCTGGTCGACGGCGATGTCGCCCTGACCATCCCCGACCTGACAGGAGTGCGTTAGACAATGGCCACCGAGCTGCCCGAAGGCCTCGACCGCGACGAGATCCTCACCATGATCCGCGTCGCGCTCGACGAGGACCTGCGTTACGGCGCCGACGTCACGTCCGAAGCGACTGTGCCGGCGGACGCGGTCGCGACCGCGGCGGTGGTGCCGCGCTCGCCGGGCACGATCGCCGGCGTCGACGTGGGTCTGATGGTCCTCGACGAGGTGATCGGCGACGGCAACTACCAGGTGCTCGACCGGGTCCAGGACGGGCATCGGGTGCAGGCCGGTGAGCCGGTGCTCACCGTCGAGGCGCCGACGCGGGGCCTGCTCACCGCCGAGCGCACCATGCTGAACCTGATGTGCCACATGTCCGGTATCGCCACCGCGACCGCGCACTGGGTGGACGCGGTCGCGGGGACCGAGGCGAAGATCCGCGACAGCCGCAAGACGCTGCCCGGACTGCGCGCCCTGCAGAAGTACTCGGTGCGTGTCGGTGGCGGTGTCAACCACCGTATGGGTCTCGGCGACGAGGCCCTCATCAAGGACAACCACGTTGCCGCTGCCGGCTCGGTGGTCGCAGCGCTGCGCGCGGTGCGTGCGCACGCCCCGGGCATCCCGTGCGAGGTCGAGGTGGACAGCCTCGAACAGTTCGACGAGGTGCTCGCCGAGAAGGCCGAGCTGATCCTGCTCGACAACTTCCCGGTGTGGCAGACGCAGATCGCGGTGCAGCGCCGCAACACCCACGCGCCGCAGACCCGGCTCGAATCGTCCGGTGGGCTGACCCTCGAGGTCGCCGCGGACTATGCGCGCACCGGCGTCGACTACCTCGCGGTCGGCGCGCTCACGCACTCGGTGACGGTCCTCGACCTCGGGCTCGACATGTAGTACCCGGTCCGGACGACGACGTGCCGGTGGTCAGTCGGCGGGGAGATCACGGACGTACCTGCCGGGAGCGGGTTCGAGCGGCGGATGCCGGTCGCTGCCGAGCGCGGTGGGCGCGGTGGGCGCGGCGGTCTCCTCTCCGCTGCGGGCGAGCGTCCAGTCCGCCCAGGCCTGCCACCAGCTGCCCTGCTGTCGTTCGGCGTGCTCGAGCCAGGTGTCCGGGTCCGGACCGGGTGTGCCACCGGTCCAGTAGTGGGCCTTCGGATTGCCGGGCGGGTTGACCAGGCTGGCGATGTGGCCGGAGAAGCTGAGCACGAACTCGGTTTCGCCGCCGAGCAGTTGGGTGGTGCGGTAGCAGCTGCGCCACGCGGTCAGGTGATCGGCGATGGCACCGGAGACGAAGGTGGGCACGGTGATCGACTTCAGGTCCACCGGCGTGCCCAGCACGGTGAGGGCGCCGGGCAGGTTGGTGCCGTCGGCGTTCCAAGCGAGGATGTCGAACGCCGGTGGGGTACGTCCCATCAGGTAGTTGTTGACGACGTAGTTGAACACCAGATCGTTCGGACGCATCCAGGTGAACGCCGAGCCCATGTCCCGGGCGCTGATCAGGCCCTTGCGGTGCGAGCGGCCCTTGGCGAACCGGACCAGGGCGGGGCGCGCGAACGCGCCGAGCAGGGCCGGGTTACCGAAGTCGAGCATCGTCACCGCGTACGCCATGCTGTGCACCCGGTCATCGCCGCGGGCGGCGAGATGGTTGAGCGCCGTGGTGGCAAGGATGCCGCCGGCGCAGAACCCGATCAGATTCACGTCGTCGCTGCCGGTGATCTCCCGCACCTCGTCGATCGCCCGGAGTATCCGGGCGGCGTAGGTGTCCATGTTCCAGTCGCCCTGCTCGGCGCCGGGATTGCGCCACGACAGCATGAAGGTCTGCAGGCCCCGGCCGACGTTGTACTCGACGAAGCTGCGTCCCGGCCGCAGGTCCAGGAAGTAGTACCGGCCGATCGGTGGCGGCACCACCAGCACCGGCCGGCTGCGCACCGTGGTCGTGGTGGGGGTGTACTGGAGCACCTCGGCGACCGCGTCGCGGGAGATCACCGCTCCCGGGGTCACCGCGAGGTCTTTGCCGACGGTGAAGGCGTCGCGCGGCACCATCGACGGCATTCCCCGGTTCTCGATCACATCGGTGACGAAATGCTTGGTGCCGCGCACCAGGCTGAGTCCGGCGGTGTCGAATGCTTCCTTCAGTGCCGCGGGGTTGGTCCACAGGTAGTTCGTCGGGGCCAGGGCCGCGGTGAGGATGTCGGCGGCGAATTTGGCCTCGGCCGCCCGGCGCGGGTCGATCGCGCTGCCCACGTCGTCGACCACGCCGTCGACGGCGCCGGTGGCCGCCAGATAGGTCTGTTCGATTCGGTGGTAGGCCGGGTGCGTATCCCATGCCGGGTCGGTGAACCGGCGATCGCCCTTGGCCGGGGCCACCGTCGACCGGCCGACGGCGATCTTCGCGAGTTCCTTGCCGAGCGCGGCGCTGTGCCGGGCCACCGTCCGTCCGTGACCGAACACGTCGGCCAGGGCGCCGAGGGCCATCCCGAGCCCAGGGGGTGCGACGTCCTCGCCACCACCGATCGATTCCTCGACGTCGTCCCTGATCACGGGTCGTGTCTGGGTCATCGCGGGTCTCCCTTCGACACCTGAATTGTCGCACCGGATAAGTGCCGTGGCGGCCGACGATATCGAATTGCATTACAAGACAGCACATTCAAGCAGTATGTATCTCGGCCCGGAGGAACCCTGTTGCGCCGTCCCGGACGACGGAATCAGCGGTGTGCGAATGGATATCGATAGAACCAGGGCGCGATCTCGGCGATACCGAACCCGCGGGGCCGTGAAACATCCATCACGGCAACGCAAGTCCCTGAAGTCGCACCGTCGGTGCGGACCCTGGCGGGGGACCTGGTCCGGCACCGGTGTTAGTGTCGGTGCCGTCCACACGGGAGCCCTGTTGCAGGGGCTGAGATCGGGCTGACGCAGCCTGCGACCGTCGAACCTGTCCGGGTAATGCCGGCGAAGGAAGTAGGCACAGTTCCGATGAGCGCATCGAACACCCATGCCCTGACCCATGTCCACGACGAGGAACACGACCTCCACGTTCCCGTCACGGAAATCCGCTTGGAGAACTCCCCGGGCGGGATCGCCAACCCGCCACTGCGGGTCTACCGCACCGAGGGCCCCGGCAGCGACCCGGAGGTCGGGCTCCAGCCGGCGCGGGCCTCCTGGATCGCTGCGCGCGGCGACGTCGAGCAGTACCCGGGTCGGCAACGGGATCTGCTCGACGACGGACGCTCGGCCGCCCGGCGTGGTGAGGCGTCCCGCGAGTGGAAAGGCCCTCGCCGTATCCCGGGGCGCGCGAAGGCAGGCCGGACGGTCACGCAGATGCGCTATGCCAGGGCCGGGATCATCACCCAGGAGATGCGGTTCGTGGCATTACGGGAGAACTGCGATGTGGAACTGGTGCGCGCCGAGCTGGCGGCGGGGAGGGCGATCATCCCGGCCAATATCAACCACCCCGAGTCCGAGCCGATGATCATCGGCAGAGCGTTCCTGGTGAAGATCAACGCCAACATCGGCAACTCGGCGGTGACCAGCTCCATCGCCGAAGAGGTCGACAAGATGCGCTGGGCCACCCGCTGGGGTGCGGACACCGTGATGGACCTGTCCACCGGCGAGGACATCCACACCACCCGGGAGTGGATCATCCGCAACTCCCCGGTGCCGATCGGCACGGTGCCGATCTATCAGGCCCTGGAGAAGGTCGACGGGCAGGCGGAGGCATTGACCTGGGAGATTTTCCGCGACACCGTGATCGAGCAGTGCGAACAGGGCGTGGACTACATGACCGTCCATGCCGGGGTGCTGCTGCGCTACGTGCCGCTGACGGCCGAGCGGGTCACCGGCATCGTCTCCCGGGGCGGGTCGATCATGGCGGGGTGGTGCCTGGCCCACCACGAGGAGAATTTCCTCTACACCCACTTCGACGAGCTCTGCGAGATCTTCGCCCGCTACGACGTCGCCTTCTCCCTCGGGGACGGGCTGCGGCCCGGGTCGATCGCCGACGCCAACGACGCCGCCCAGTTCGCCGAGCTGGACACCCTCGCCGAACTGACCGCCCGCGCCTGGGCCCACGACGTACAGGTCATGGTGGAGGGGCCCGGCCACGTCCCGTTGCACCTGGTGCGTGAGAACGTGGAGCGGCAGCAGAAGCTGTGTCACGGCGCGCCCTTCTACACCCTGGGCCCGCTCGTGACCGACATCGCTCCTGGCTACGACCACATCACCTCCGCGATCGGGGCCACCGAGATCGCCCGCCACGGCACGGCGATGCTGTGCTACGTCACTCCGAAGGAGCATCTGGGACTGCCGAACCGGAACGACGTGAAGACCGGGGTCATCACGTACAAGATCGCTGCCCACGCCGCCGACCTCGCCAAGGGACATCCCGGTGCCGCCGAGCGAGACGACGCGTTGTCGAAGGCGCGTTTCGAGTTCCGGTGGCGGGACCAGTTCGCTCTGTCCCTGGATCCGGAGACCGCCGAGGAGTTCCACGACGAGACGCTGCCGGCCGAACCGGCCAAGACCGCGCACTTCTGCTCGATGTGCGGGCCCAAGTTCTGCTCCATGCGCATCTCCCAGGACATCCGGGACAGGTTCGGTGATGCCACCGAGCAGGCGGTCGTCGCCGGGATGCAGCACAAATCCGCCGAGTTCCGAGCAGCCGGCGGCACGGTCTATCTCGATACTCCCGCCGTCCCGACCCCGTGAGGTTCGCCGGCGGAACGGGCCGGCGGCAGGGCCGATCGGCGAGGACGCCGGGCATGTCCGGCGAGGTCACGCCGGTGACGACAGGTGGTACTTGCCGACCGGCCGGGCCGGGCACAGAGTGGAACGGTGACGGGCACCGACCGCGACCGTGCCGACCCGGCCGCATCGGTCGCGTTCACGCACCGCGAGATCCTCTCCATCCTCAGCGGATTGATGCTGGGGATGTTCCTGGCCGCCCTCGACCAGACCGTCGTCGCCACCGCGATCCGGACGATCGCCGACGACCTGAACGGCTATGCGCTGCAGGCGTGGGTCACCACGGCGTATCTCGTCACCGCGACGATCACGACGCCGCTGTACGGCAAGCTGTCCGACATCTACGGGCGACGCCGGCTGTACCTGACGGCGATCTCGGTGTTCCTGCTGGGTTCGCTGCTGTGCTCGTTCGCCACCTCGGTGTACATGCTCGCCGCGTTCCGGGCGGTCCAGGGCATCGGCGCCGGCGGCCTGATGTCGCTGGCGCTGGCGATCCTCGGCGACATCCTCGCGCCTCGCGAGCGGGCGAAATACCAGGCGTACTTCCTCGCCGTGTTCGGCGTCTCGAGCGTGCTCGGTCCGGTCCTCGGCGGTTTCTTCGCCGGGACCGGCAGTCTGCTCGGCATCACGGGCTGGCGGTGGGTGTTCCTGGTCAACGTCCCCGTCGGGGTGCTCGCGCTCGCGGTGGTGGCCCGCAATCTACGGCTGCCCGCGCAGCGCCGGGCGATCCGCATCGACTGGTGGGGCGCGCTGGCGCTCGTCGTCGCGGTGGTGCCGCTGCTCGTCGTCGCCGAGCAGGGCCGCGAATGGGGCTGGGGCAGCGGCCCCGCGGTGGGCTGCTACCTCGTCGGCGGTATCGGGGTGGCGGTGTTCGTCGCCGTCGAGATCGGGATGAAGGACGCAGCGCTGATCCCGATGCGGTTCTTCCGCAATCGCACGTTCGCGCTGGGTGTGCTGATCTCGCTGCTCGTCGGCACCGCGATGTTCGGAGGCATCTCGCTGCTGCCGCAGTACCTGCAGGTGGTGCGGGGATCGTCGCCGACGATCGCCGGGCTCCAGATGATTCCGATGGTGCTCGGCATCATGGTGGGCTCGGTGTTCTCGGGCCAGCTCATCGCGCACACCGGGCACTACCGGATCTATCCGGTCATCGGATCGGCGATGCTCACCGTCGGCATGTTCCTGCTGCACACGATCGCCACGGACACGGCGCTGCCGCTCGTGATGGGCTACATGGCGATCCTCGGGTTCGGCCTGGGCAATCTCCTGCAGCCGATCACCCTCGCGTTGCAGAACGCGTTGCCACCGCAGGACATGGGGGTGTCCACCGCGGCGGCCACGTTCTTCCGGCAGATCGGCGGCACCCTCGGGGTGGCGGTGTTCCTGTCGATCCTGTTCGCCCGGGTCACTCCCGCGATCGCCGAGCGTCTGACCGCCGCGGCCGCCGATCCCGGTTTCCGGTCGGCGCTGACCGCGGCGGCGCGCGGGGGCGATCCGGCCGACGCGTCGTTCGCCCGCGGTGTGCTCGAACGGAATCCGGATGCGGTCGGATCGGTGCTCGGGGACAGTTCGATCGTGCAGCGGCTGAACCCGGTTCTCGCACGACCGCTCGCCGACGGGTTCGCCGACGCGATGGACACGGTATTCCTCGTGACCTCGGTCGTCGGCGTGGTGACTGTCGTGCTGGTGCTGCTCTGGCGGGAGGTTCCGCTGCGGCCGGATTCCGGCCTCGCGGCGGCCCGGGCTACGGACGCCGAGAACTGAAATATGCATCAGCAGTGCATCAGATCGGTCGTTCTATCGGTGGAAATCCGGGTGGTTCATCACGTAGAACTTGGAGGGCACCCGATGTGATCGTTCTCACTGCGGGTGCTTTTCCGGTGAGCTGCAGGGGGCTCACCCCGAAGTGAGCTCTCGCGTGGCGGGTAGCGGAAAGAATCCGAATGCGGTTACCGATGTCACCGACCGATTCGATGTTCCTTCTCGGCGAGTCCCGCGAGCATCCCATGCACGTCGGGGGACTGCTGCTGCTGCAGCCACCGGAGGGCGCCACCGACCAGGATATTCGAGCTCTGTTCGTCGAGGCGTTGTCCCGCGACGACGATGTGGCGCCGCTGTGGCGCCGCCGCGCGGTGCGGTCGCTGTCCACCCTCTGGCAGTGGGCGTGGGAGGAGGATCCTCGCTTCGATCTCGACCACCACGTGCGCTTCAACGCTCTGCCGCGGCCGGGCGGTATCGACGAGCTGTGGGAGCTGGTGTCGCGCCTGCACAGCACCGTCCTGGACCGGTCCCGGCCTCTGTGGGAGATCTACCTGATCGAGGGGCTGGCCGACGGCAGGTACGCGATCTACGTCAAGATCCATCACTCCCTCGCCGACGGTGTCGGTGCGATGAAACTGCTGCGGCGTGTGCTCTCCACCGATCCGTGCGAGACCGGGATGCCGGCGCCGTGGGGCACCGTGGACCGCTCGGATCCGGCGAGGTCCGCGGTCGGTACCGCCATCGACCTGCCCGGCGCGATTGTCCGTGCGGTGCGGGCGACCGTCGCGGAGGCCGTCGGGCTCGTGCCGGCACTGGTGGGGACCGTCGATCGGGCGCTGCACGACCGCGGTGGGTCGATGTCGCTGTCCGCGCCGAACAGCATGTTCAACGTGCCCATCGCGGGGGCACGCCGGTTCGCGGCCCGTTCGTGGCCGCTCGAACGTGTGCAGATGGTCGCGAAGGCCGCCGGTGCCACCGTCAACGACGTCGTGCTCGCGATGTCGGCGGGCGCGCTGCGCACGTTCATGCTCGAACACGATGCCCTGCCCGACGATCCGCTCATCGCGATGGTGCCCGTGTCGCTGCGCAAGGACAAGGATCCCGGCGGCAACGACATCGGCGTCCTCATGTGCAATCTCGCGACCCACCTCGCCGACCCGCAGGCCCGGCTGGACGCCGTCCGGGACTCGATGGCCGAGGGCAAGCAGTCGATGGAAGGGATGTCGACGGTGTCGCGGCTCGCGGCGAGTGCCCTGGGCATCGCGCCGCTCGCGGTGGGGGTGCTCACCGGCAACCGGGCGTTGCCGCGGCCACCGTTCAACGTGATCGTCTCGAACGTGCCCGGTCCCACGGACCCGCTGTACTGGAACGGTTGCCGCGTCGACGCCCTGTATCCGCTGTCGGTTCCGGTCGACGGGCAGGCGCTGAACATCACGTGCACGAGCACCGACGGCGAGATCGCGTTCGGTCTCACCTCGTGCGGGCGCAGCATCCGGCAGTTGGATCCGCTGCTCGATCATCTCGGCGCGGAACTCGAGGCGCTCGAGGCCGCCTACGAGGTGGGCGCGCCGGCGTAGGCGGTGGTCGTCAGCCGTGGTCGATGTACGACTCGAGCTGGTCGCGCTCGGCCTGCAGTTCGTCGATGCGGCTCTTGACGACGTCGCCGATGCTGACGATGCCCGCGAGTTGCCCGTCCACGAGCACGGGCAGGTGCCGGATCCGCCGCTCGGTCATGGTCTCGGCGAGACTGTCGACGCTGTCGCTCGGAAGGCACGTGTACATCGCCGTGGTCATCACGTCGGAGACGCGTGCGTCGAGGACGCCGGGGCCGTGCACGTGGATCAACCGCACCACGTCGCGTTCGGTGACGATGCCGATCGGGGCGGTGTCCTCGAGGACGATCAGGGCGCCCAGATTGCGGGTGGCCAGGACTTCGACGACCTCCCCGACGGTCGCGGTCGGGGGCACGGTCACGACGGCCCGGCCCTTGTTGCGCAGCACATCCGCGATTCGCATCCGGATCTCCGATCCATCCGCTCGTCCGTTACCCGCCCGCGTCCAGCACCGGCAGACATCGAGCGTATGCCAGGGTCGCGACCCGTCCCGTCGTCTTTACCGACTCGTGACCGATGCGCGGCTGCCTGCGCCGGTTTCGGCTTCGCTAGGCTCCTCGCCGTGACTCGATTCGATGCCGACGTCGTCGCTGCCGTGACCGGACACATGAACGACGACCATGCCGACGACAACCTGCTGATCGTCCGTGCCTTCGCGGAGCCCACCGCCACGGCCGCACGCATGATCGGTCTCGACGCCGAGGCCGGCCAGTGGCAGCTGACCACCGCCGACGGGGAGCGGATCGTGCGGGTGCCGTGGCTCGAACCGGCCACCGACCGGGCGGCGATCCGTGGTGCGGTGGTGGCGCTCTACCACGCGGCCTGCGAACGACTCGGCGTCGCGCCCGCCGAGCACTGACTCGAACGCCCTGACCGGGTGGGCGCTCGGTACTCCACAACCGCTGGCGGGCGGTACTCCCCGACCGCGGGCGGTCAATATTCTTTCGGCGTGCGGTCCGCGAGATCCTGGAGGTGCGCTTCCTCGGTGACTTCGTGGCTGCCGCTGCCCCAGCCGACGTGCGACTCGGCGCGCATCCGATCCGACATGTGCGGGTAGTGCAGCTCGAACGCCGGACGTTCCGACCGGATGCGCGGCAGCTCGGTGAA
>Ga0182745_1002976_pt1 | contig 14820 bp, 10 predicted proteins | sample eDN3rd30CKraftBY_FD_128523 | JGI IMG/M metagenome (GOLD analysis project Ga0182745, IMG submission 128523) | Enriched backyard soil microbial communities from Emeryville, California, USA - eDNA 3rd pass 30_C Kraft BY (version 2) (version 2) | ecosystem: Environmental > Terrestrial > Soil >...
CAGCGCACCGATCGCAGCGGCTACAAGGGCGGGGCGCTGCACGAGGCGATGCAGAAAACGCCGCACGACTTCTTCGCGATCTTCGACGTCGACTACATTCCTCCCGTGGACTTCCTGCGTGTCTGCATGCGCCCGTTCTTCGCCGAGCCCAAGACGGCCTTCGTCCAGGCACGCTTCGATTTCCTCAATCCGCACGAGAACGCACTCACCGAGATGCAGATGGTCACGCTCGACGCCCATCTCGGTATCGAGCAGGCGACGCGCTGCTGGGCCGGCCATCCGCTGCCGTTCAACGGGACCTGCGGGATCTGGCAGCGTGCCGCCATCGATGCCGGCGGCGGCTGGAAGGGCGACACGGTCACCGAGGATCTCGATCTCACCTACCGGGGCTGGGTAAAGGGCTGGCGGGCCCTGTTCCTCACCAGCGTCGGCGTGCCGGGCGAACTGCCGGCCGACACCAAGACCTGGCTACGTCAGCAGCAGCGCTGGCAGGATGGATTCCGTCACGTCTCGATGCGGATGTTCCCCGAGATTTTGAAGAGCCGCGCCATCACACCTTCCGCCAAGCTGGCGGCCCTGCTGCATCTGTGCATGGCGCTCAACCAGCCGGTGCTCCTGGTCGGCGTCGTGTCGGGCATCCTGGCGGGCCTGCTGGCGCCGTCGCTCGTGCCGCTTATGCTCACGCTATTCGTCGTGACCGTGGCCTGGGTGCTGGTCTGTGCGACGACCTTCTTGCGGGCCGGGCACAATTTCATCCGCGGCGGCGAGATCCCGCCGCTCCAGTTCGCCGTGGTCCTGCTGCGCTTCGTGGGCGGTCAGGTGGCGACCGTGGTGCGGTCGCTCGGCGTGCATGTGAAGAAGCTGTTCAGCAAGCCCAAGCCGGTCGTCTTCGACCGGACGCCCAAGCGCGGCACTTAAGCCAGCGCGCTCTCGCGCAGCAGCGGGTGGTGAGCGCAGCGCAGGCCACCCCCGAGCCGGATGGGCGCATCGAAGGGCAGGGGAATCACATCGACCCTGCGCTTGCGCAGTTCGTCGATCACGCGCCGGTTGTCGGAGTCCATGATGATCCGCCCCGGTTCGAGGACGAGGCCGTTGGTGGCGAGAAGCGTGGCTTCCTCGGGCGAAACCTCGATCTTGTCCCAGTCGCGCAGCGACATCGGCAGGCCGTCGATCAGTTTCTGCGGGCAGTGAATCAGCAGGCCGGGCTGGATCAAGGCCATCGCGCAGTCGAGATGGAGGACGTGCGATTTCAGGGCGACCGGGATCACGCGATAAGTGTCGCCGACCAGGGCCTGCAGCCAGTCGGCGCCGGCGAGATCGGAGGCGCACCCCGAGATTCCGACATAGATTTCGCGGCCGTTGAGCAGCGTATCGCCGCCTTCGAGGAAGGGGCCGTCGACGCCTCCCGGCGAGCCCAGTGGGACGCTCGACCAATGTGCGCCTCTGGCTGTCACGGCCTTCTGGACGACCGGTCGCAGGCCATAGCGCTCGCGCTGGCGGCACTTCAGGCGCAGCGACGCGTCGATCACGTATTTGTCGACGACGATCATGCTGTCGCGCGGAAACAGCTGGGCACCCTCGCCGTTCGGGGCGAGGAAGGTGCGCTCCTCGCCCTTCAGCTGCTGAGGGCGTTGAACAGTAACGCCCTCGCGGGCCACGAGTTCGGCCAGGGCATCCACCTGCCGCTCGATCCGCTGCGCCCATTCGGGATCGACGTCGATCAGCCGCTGCCCGGCGTGGCGGCGGCTGAATTCAAGTCCTTCCGGTGTCAGCCAGCGACACGAGTCTTCGTAGAAGACGACGAAGTCTTCGGCCGGCGAAATGCCGATCACAACTTCGCGCAGCTTTCCCCATTCGTGGTGTGCGCCGAACAGCATCCTCAGACCCGGGCGTAGATGTCCTCATAGCGGACGATGTCGTCTTCCTCGACATAGTCGCCGGTCTGCACCTCGACCACTTCGAGCAGTTCGATCCCGGGATTGGCGAGGCGATGGACGCCGCCGATCGGGATGTAGGTGGATTCGTTCTCGTGCAGGGTCATGACCTTGCCGTCGAGCGTGACCTCGGCGATGCCCTTGACGACGACCCAATGCTCGGCCCGGCGATTGTGGCTCTGCAGGCTGAGCTTGGCGCCCGGCTTCACCGTCAGCCGCTTGGCGCGGAACCGCTCGCCGCGGTCGATGTCCTGGTAGCTGCCCCAGGGACGATGCATCACCGCATGCTCGGTCGCGGCGCGGTGCTTGCCGTCGGACATGCGCTGCACGACGTCCTTCAGGCGCGGGAGATTGTCGCGATGGCCGACCAGGACGGCGTCCTTCATCGACACCACGACGACGTCCTCCACGCCGATCACGGCAGTCAGCGGGCCGTCGGACCGGACATAGGAATTGCGTACATGGTCGATCTCGACCGGACCTTCGGTGACGTTGCCGGCGCTGTCGGCATGGCCGACGTCGAGCAGCGCGTCCCAGGTGCCGAGATCGGACCAGCGGAAGCGGGCCGGCACGACCCAGCATTTGTCCGTGCGCTCCATCACGGCATAGTCGATCGATTTCGCCGGAGCCTTGGCGAAGGCGGTGGCGTCGAGGAACACCGTCGAGTCGGCCCTCCGGGCCTTGGCGACGGCTTCCTCGGCGGCGGCGGCCATCGCCGGTTCGAAGCGGGCCATTTCCGACAGCAGCAGCCCGGGCGGGAACAGGAAGTTGCCGCTGTTCCACAGCAGCCCCTCGGCGATGTACTCCATCGCCTTCTGGGCATTGGGCTTCTCGACGAAGGCTGCGACCTTCATCACCGGCCCGATCTTCTCCGAGCCGGGACGGATGTAGCCGTAATCGGTCTTGGGCTCCGTCGGCGGAATGCCGAAGGTGACGATGCCTCCCTGTTCGACCGCCGCCAGGCCCTCGCGGCATCCCGCGAGGAACTCCTCGGCACCGATCACCAGATGGTCGGATGCGAGGGCGAGGACGGCCTTCGCGCCTAGGTCGCGTGTATAGGCAGCGGCGGCGGCCATGGCGGGGCCCGAATCGCGCCGCGACGGCTCGACCAGGATGTCGATCTCAATACCGATCTCCCGGGCCTGGCTCTCGCACATGAAGCGATAGGCGTCGTTGGTGGCGATCACCGGCTTGCCGAAGAGGCTGCGGTCGGCCACGCGCAGCAGCGTCTGCTGGAAGGTCGACTGCTTGCCGAGCAGCGGAACGAACTGCTTGGGCATGCTCTCGCGCGACAGGGGCCACAGGCGCTTGCCGGAGCCTCCGACGAGGATAACAGGCGTGATCAGCGACATGGTGACGGCTTTCGTTACGGAGGGGCTTTATTGGCCGGCTTCGGCGGCGGCGTGCCGGGCCGCGATATAGCCGAAGGTGAGGGCCGGGCCAATGGTGATGCCGGCGCCGGGATAGGTGCCTCCCATGACGCTGGTCATGTCGTTTCCGGCGGCATAGAGGCCGCGGATCGGGGCGCCCTCTGTGTCGAGGACGCGCGCGTGACCGTCCACTCGCAGGCCGAGGAAGGTACCGATGTCTCCGGGGACCATTTTCATCGCGTAGAACGGCGCCTGCTCGAGCGGCGCGAGGCAGGGATTGGGTCTATGCGTCGGATCACCGTTGAAGCGGTGATAGGCATCCGTCCCCTTGCCGAAATCGGGGTCCTCGCCGCGGGCGGCATTCGCATTGAACCGAGTGGTCGTCTCCCGCATGGTGCCTGCGTCAATGCCGATCTTGCCGGCGAGTTCTGCCCAGCTTCCCGCCGTCAGCAGGTAGCCATTCCGGATGTGCGGCCCGAGCGGCAGAGGAGCGGGACCGATGGCACCCATGCCGTAGCGGCGGATGGCGCGATGATCGCAGAGGAGCCAGCTGCTCGTCTCGTCGCGCCCGCGGCAGGCTTCGACCATGGCCGGTACGAAGTCGTGGTAGGAAGCCGACTCGTTGGCGAAGCGGCGGCCGGCCGGATCGACGGCGATGTAGCCGGGCTTGCCGCGCTCGTAGAAATGCGGGAACGGCAGGGTGGAACCATCGGGCTGCGGCACGAGCGAGACGGGGACCCAGGCCGCAGGATGGGCAACATCCTCCGCCAGGGCGCCGCCAACCGACTGGCCGAGGCGAATTCCGTCACCGCGATTGCCCGGCGGCGGCGCCGAGCGATGGAAGTGCCCATCCCGCACATGGCCGTAGTAGCGGCGCTTGAGTTCGTCGTTGGCGGGAAAGCCGCCGCAGGCCAGCACGACCCCGTGTCGCGCCCGGATCTCCTGTCGCTTGCCCTCGCGCTGCACGACGGCACCCGTGATTGTGCCTTGGTGCTGCGTCAGTTCGACGACCGGACTGTCGAGCCAGAGGTCGATGCCGCGTTCCTCGGCCGAGAGGGCGAGAGCGGCGATCAGGCCGTTTCCGTTGGTGAGGCGGGTCCCGCGATCATGGTTCAACCGGTCGACCGCGTAGCGTGCCGTCATGCCCGCGACGTGCAGCGCCGAGCGCACGGAACGGGTCATCTTGAAGACATGGGGCAGGTCGTTGCGGCCGAGCATCATGCCACCGAACGCCATCATGGTGCGCAGCGGCGCCCGCAACTGATCGAACCGCTTGCCCAACCGCCGGCCGTCGAACGGCAGGGGCAGCAGCGAACGTCCGCCCTGCGCGGCACCCGGCTTGGTCGGATGATAATCCGCCCAGATCGGCACGGCCTCATAGCGAACGTGCGTGTTGGTCTCGATGAACTCCACGGCGGGGTTGCAATTGTCGAGGAAGGCGTGGGCCAATTCGACGTTCAGTCGATTTCCGGCCTCGTGCTGCAGATAGGTCAGCGCGTCTTCCTTCGAATCGGCGATGCCGAGGGCGCGTCCGTGCCGGTTGCCCGGAATCCATATGACGCCGGCCGAATAGGCCGTGGTCCCGCCGAACAGCTTCTCCTTTTCGACCATGAGCACGTCGAGGCCGGCATGGGAGGCCGTCAGCGCCGCCGAGAAGCCCGCGGCGCCCGACCCGACCACGAGGAGGTCGGTCTCGATCATTTCTTCTCCACCCTGTGGGACGAACTTCCGGACTGGCGTTCGAGGTTCTCCTCATGCCGGCGCCGGGCTTCGTTCTCCACCGCCTCGGCAAGAGCGGGAATGTGCGATGCGATCTCGTAGAAGTCGCTGGCATAGAGAACGAGGAGGGTGGTCGGCGCTGTCGTGACGATCGAGGCGGCACGGGGCTGGCGGTTGAGCAGCGACATTTCGCCGAAGAAGGCACCGTCGCCCAGGCGAACCGTGCCGCCGGTCGGCAGCCGGACCTCGACCTCGCCCGCGCAGATGAAGAACATCGAATCGCCGGGGTCGCCGCGCCGCAGCACCAGCACGCGCGCCGGATAATAACGCGTGCGGAGCTTGCCCACGATCTCGGAGAGCGTCACGACGCCCAGGGATGCGAAGATCGGGACTCGCGTCACCTGGTCCCAGACACGGAGATATTCGCGTCTTCTTTCTTCCTGCGCGAAGCCCGTGGCGAGCACGCCGGTCATGAGCGCCAGCACCGCGATGCCGCTGATCATCAGCAGCGAGCCGATGATGCGGCCCATTGGCGTGAGCGGTACCACGTCGCCGTAGCCGGTGGTCGTCAGGGTGACGACGGCCCACCACATGGCGTTGGGCAGGCTGCCGAACTGCTGCGGCTGGCCGTCGCGTTCCACGATGTGGGCGCCGGTGGCTGCGGAGATCAGCAGGATCGCGAACACGATCAGCACGCTCGCAATGGGCGCGCGCTCGTTGGAGATCACGCGCGCCAACGTCCCGAAGGCCGGTGCGTGAAGTCCCAGTTTCAGAATCCACAGGATGCAGAAGATGGAGGCAGCATCGGCGCCCGCAATCTTGTAGCCGCCCGCCAGCATCACGGCAGGCATGATCGCGAGCAGTCCGATCAGGCCGGGTATGCTGCCCGCCCAGCGCAGCCGCGCTCCAGAGGGAGACATGTCGGCCATGTGAGGCAGTTCGGGCGCCACCCAGAGGCGGGCCGCGTACTCGACGAGGAAGAAGAACGTCACACCCCAGATCGCCGCGCGCAGAAACACCCGGTGCTCGGGAGACATTTCGTCGATCGACAGCAGAATCACGGCGAGCAGCCCGATGCCGAGAACCGCCAGATGAGCCTTCCGCCACCGCCGGGCGCCCGGCGTGGGGACGTTGGGGCGCAGGATGTCGAACAACTGCGCGCGGAGCTTCTTGTCTGGAGCCGTCACGGTGCGACCATAGGCGTGCTGGCCTGCGAATTGCAACGCGGCGGCGCCCGGTCTACCGTCAGACCATCCCCCCAGACAGAGGTTTGCACTCAAGGTGATCAACGATTTGCGCATTGCCGTCGATATCGGCGGCACGTTCACGGACGTCGTTTTGGAAGAGGGGGGCCGTCGGATCACCCGCAAGCTGCTGACAACGCCGCAGCGACCGGAAGAGGCGGTCCTGGAAGGGGTGCGTCTCATTCTCGGCGATGCCGGCAAGGGATTCGGCGAGGTCGGCGTGTTCGTGCATGGTACCACGCTGGCCACCAATGCCGTCATCGAGCGGCGCGGTGCGCGCACGGCGCTGATCGCCACGGAGGGCTTTCGCGACGTCCTCGATATCGCCAACGAGAGCCGCTACGACCAGTACGATCTCGGCATCGAGAAGCCCCGGCCACTCGTCTCTCGGGCGATGCGGTTCACGATCCCCGAGCGCATGGACGTGCATGGCAAGGTCCGCCTGGCTCTCGACGAAGACGCGGTGCGGACTTTGGCCGAGACGCTGAAGGCCGAGGGAATCGAAAGCGTCGCCGTGGCCTTCATGCACTCCTACGTGAACCCGGCGCATGAGCGGCGAGTGCGCGAGATTCTGAAAGAAGAACTGCCCGAACTTTGGGTCACGCTTTCGAGCGAAGTCTGCCCCGAGGTTCGCGAGTACGAGAGGACGTCGACCGCGGTGGCCAATGCCTATGTGCAGCCGCTCATGGACTCGTATCTGGCGCGCATGCAGGCGGCACTCGCGGCCGAGAAGTTCACCGGAACGATCTACCTCGTCACCTCCGGCGGGGGGCTCACCGCGATCGAGACGGCCCGGCGCTTTCCTGTGCGTCTCGTCGAATCCGGACCGGCCGGCGGCGCGATCTTTGCGGCACAGGTGGCTGCGCGCGCCGGCGAAGCGCGGGCGCTGAGCTACGACATGGGCGGCACGACGGCCAAGGTCTGCCTGATCGACAACTATGAGCCGCACACGGCCCGGCTTTTCGAGGTCGATCGCGCAGCGCGCTTCCTCAAGGGATCCGGACTGCCGGTCCGCATCCCCGTGATCGAGATGGTCGAAATCGGTGCAGGCGGCGGCTCGATTGCCCGGCTCGATGCCCTGAAGCGGGTCACGGTCGGCCCCGAAAGCGCCGGCGCCGAACCCGGCCCTGCCTGCTACGGGCGCGGCGGCCGGCATCCGGCCGTCACCGACGCCAACGTGGTGCTGGGCACGATCGACCCGGCGCATTTCGCCGGTGGGTCGATTGCGCTCGATATCGACGCGGCGCGCGGCGCAATCGAGCGCGACGTGGCGGAAGGTATCGGCCTGTCCACCGAGATGGGCGCCTACGCCGTCTATGAGATGGTCTCGGAGAACATGGCGAGCGCGGCGCGCGTGCACGGCGTCGAGCGCGGCGCCGTCGTCAACCAGTACACGCTGATCGCTTTCGGCGGCGGCGCGCCGCTCCATGCCGCGCGCGTGGCCGAGAAGATCGGCGTGCAGCGCGTGATCGTGCCGCCCAATGCCGGCGTCGGCTCCGCGGTCGGGTTCCTTGCCGCGCCGGTGTCGTTCGAGCTGGTGCGCAGCCGTTACATGCGCCTCGATACGTTCGATGCCGCGGCTGCCAGCGAAATGCTGGACGAGATGAGCCGCGAAGCGACGGCGCTGGTGGCGCCGGGCGCGCGTGGCCTGCCGACATTCGAGCGGCGTGTCGCCTTCATGCGCTATGTCGGTCAGGGCCACGAGATCATGGTGACCCTGCCGCAGCGGCCGCTGACGGCGGCCGATACGACTGCCCTTCGCGAGGCCTACGAGCGCGATTACGGCGTGCTGTTCGAGCGTCACATCCCGAATGCCGCCATCGAGATCCTGAGCTGGTCGGTCCAGGTTTCGACCGAGGCCAGGCGGCCCGAAGTGCAGGGCAAGGCCGGCAGCGCCCCTGTGCCCGAGCCGGTCGGCCGCCGCCCGGTGTTCGACGGACGCAGCGGCAAGACGGCCGACGTGCCTGTCTATCGCCGCGAGAAGCTGCCGCCCGGCAGCATCTTCAGCGGTCCCGCCATCGTCGCCGAAGACGAGACGTCGACCTATGTCTCGGCCAGTTTTGCCGCGCATATCGACGCCTCCGGCTGTATCGTCATGGATCGCAAGGCAGCGTGAGGAGCAACAGATGAGCCAGTCCAACAGCGTCGGCCTGATCGATCTGCAGATCATGTGGAACCGCCTGATCGCGGTGGTGGAGGAGCAGGCGCAGACCCTGATGCGCACCGCCTTCAGCCCGATCGTGCGCGAATGCGGCGATCTCTCCGCCGGCGTCTTCGACCTGCAGGGGCGCATGCTCGCGCAGGCCGTGACCGGCACGCCGGGCCACGTGAACTCGATGGCCGAGTCGGTGAAGCATTTCCTGCGCTTCTTCCCGGTCGAGACGATGAAGCCGGGCGATGCCTACATCACCAACGATCCGTGGATGGGCACCGGCCATCTCAACGACTTCGTCATCACCACGCCGTGCTTCCGCAACGGCAAGCTGGTGGCGCTGTTCTCGTGCACCAGCCATCTCATGGACATCGGCGGCATCGGCTTCGGCCCCGACGCGACCGATGTGTTCATGGAGGGGCTCTACATCCCCATGCTGAAGCTGTTCGATCAGGGCAAGGCCAACGAGACGCTGATGGCGATGATCCGCGCCAACACACGCCAGCCGGTGGACACCGAGGGCGACGTCTACTCCTTGGCGGCCTGCAACGACGTCGGCGCCCGCCGGCTGGTCGAAATGATGGACGAGTTCGGCATCGAGTCGCTGGACGAGCTCGGCGACCATGTCATCGCGCGTTCGCGCGAGGCGGTGCTGGCCGAGATCGCCAAGCTGCCCAAGGGCACCTGGCATAACAGCATGACGGTCGACGGCTACGACGAGCCGGTGACCCTGAAGGCGGCACTGACCATTTCCGACACCGGCATCCATGTCGACTTCTCCGGCACATCAGGCGTGTCGCGGCGTGGCATCAATGTGCCGCACGCCTATACGACGGCCTACACGGTCTTCGGCCTGGGGTGCGTTGTCTCCACGAACATCCCGAACAATGCCGGTTCGCTCGAGCCGCTCACGGTTTCGGCGCCGGAGGGCTGTATCCTGAACGCGCCCAAGCCGACCGCCGTCGCCTCGCGCCATGTCGTGGGCCAGATGCTGCCCGACGTGGCGTTCGGTTGCCTGCGTCAGGTCGTGCCGGATCGCGTGCCGGCCGAAGGGACCTCGTGCCTGTGGAACATCAACGTGCGTGGCCGGATCAAGGGCGGCGACGGCGGCAACTACGGGTTCGGCATGGCGATCACGTCCAACGGTGGCACCGGCGCGCGTCCTGACAAGGACGGGCTGTCGGCCACGGCCTATCCCAGCGGCGTGCGCGGCACGCCCGTCGAGATCGCCGAGACGCAGACGCCGCTCATCTTCTGGCGCAAGGAATTCCGCCCTGATTCGGGTGGCGCCGGTCGCACGCGCGGCGGCCTTGGCCAGATCATGGAGATCGAGAGCGGCATCGACGAGCCATTCGACCTGTTGGCCGCCTTCGACCGCATCGACTATCCGGCGCGCGGCCGCGATGGTGGCGGCGACGGCGACGCGGGCGTGGTGGCGCTCAAGTCCGGCAAGACCCTGAAGGGCAAGGGCTTCCAGCTCATCCCGCCGGGCGAGCGGCTGATGGTGCTGACGCCGGGCGGCGCCGGCATCGGAGCGCCGAAGGAGCGCGATCGCGTTCAGGTGGCCAACGACCTGGCCGACGGGCTGATCTCGGCCGAGACGGCCGAGAAGGTCTACGAGTTCAAGCCGTCGCAGGCCGCAGAGTAAGGCGGCGACGTCGGCTGGATACGGGGAAAGCAATCAACTCGATAACGATGGGGGCTTCGATGAAGCTGGGACGCAGGAAGGCCTTGAAGGCTGGCGTGGGAGCGGGTGCGTTGGTGATGGTCGGTGCGCCGGCCGTGGTGAAGGCGCAGGCGCCGCTGAAGCTGCCGCTGGCAACCGTGTGGCCGGATGGGAACTTCCACACGGTCAACGTCAAGCGCTTCGCCGAGGATGTGAAGAAGGCGACGAACGGCGCCGTCGAGATCGACGTCAAGGCGGGCGGCCAGCTCGGCTTCAAGGGGCCCGAGCAGATGCGCGCCGTGCGCGACGGCCTGGTGCCGATGGCCGACATCCTCAACATCCAGCAGATCGGCGATGAGCCGATCTTCGGCGTCGAAGGCATCCCCTTCATCTGCAACAACATCGAAGAGCTGAAGGTGCTGCACAAGTATCTGCGGCCCGAGTACGAGAAGGTCCTGCTCAAGAACAACCAGACCATGCTCTACACGGTGCCGTGGCCGACGCAGTACCTGCATCTCAAGATCAAGGCCGAGACCTTGGACGCGCTCAAGGCCATCAAGATCCGCGTGCCCGACAAGAACGCCCAGGAAATGTGCAGCGCCATCGGCATGGCGCCGGCGCTGATTCCCTGGGGCGAGACGATCGCGGCGCTCTCTTCGGGCGCCGTGGCGGGCGTGTCGACGTCGTCCGTCTCGGCCGTGGACGGCAAGTTCTGGGAGTTCCTGAAGTTCTTCCACCAGACCAACCATGCCTGGTCGTCGGAGATCGTCACGATCAACAACGACACGCTCAAGAAGATCTCGCCGGCCAACCAGAAGATCATCGTAGACCTGGCCAAGAAGCTCGAGCCTGAGTTCTGGCAGTCGTCGCTGCAGGCGGACAAGGACAGCAATGCGCGCCTGATCGCTGGCGGCATGCAGCTGGTCATTCCGCCGCCGGCGATGACGGCTGAATTGCAGAAGAAGACGGCGCCGATGATCGCCGAGTTCTACAAGCGCGTTCCCGCGGCGGAGAAGCCGATCAAGGCCTACCTCGCCGAGATGAAGCGCGCGTGAGCGGCCACGGCCCCAATCCCAACGCCGGCGCGCCGCCCGTGCTGCGCGCCTTCCTCGACGGGATCGACATTCTGGGCCGTCTCGACGGTTGGATGGGCGCTGCCTGCCTGGTGGCGCTCACCTGCCTGATGCTGGGGGAGGTCCTGGTCCGGGCTCTCTCGGACATCTTCCCCTGGGTGCCGGCCGACATTCCCGTCGCCTGGGAATACGGCTCCTACCTCATGGCGGCGGCCTTCACTTTCGGCGCCGCCATGACCTTGCGCGCCGGCGGCCATATCCGTGTCACGCTCGTCCTGGCGCGAATCGGACCGAAGGCGCGGCGATGGCTGGAAACGGTCCTCGCGGCGCTGGGCGTCGCCTTCTCCGGTTATCTTGCGGTGGCAATGGTGAACTTCACCTGGCGCAGCTTCGTGTCGGACCAGGTATCGATTTCCAGCGCGACGCCGCTGTGGATTCCGCAGGCGCTGGTGACCTTCGGGATCTGTCTGCTGGTCATGCAGTTCGTCGCGCGGTTCTTCCAGGCCCTGTTTGGCCTGCCGCTCGAAGACCTCAACATGCGCGCCGGTTCCGTCGCTGAGTAGTTTTTCGCGCGAGTTGAGATCTCATGCTTGAAGTCGTCCTCACCATGTTCGTCGTGCTGTTCGCCTTTCTGGCGGGCGGCCTGTGGATCGGCTGGACCCTGGCCGTCACCGGCACGATTCTGCTGGCCATCTTCCGCGACATTCCGCTCGACAAGCTGCTGGCCCAGTACACCTGGAACATCCTGACCACGCAGGAGCTGCTGGCCCTGCCGCTGTTCATCATCATGGGCGAGATCCTGTTCCGGACGCGGCTGTCCCAGACCCTGTTCCGCGGCCTGTCGCCGTGGGCGGCGATGCTGCCGGGCCGGCTGCTGCACGTGAACGTCATCGGCTGCACGATCTTCGCCGCCATCTCGGGTTCCTCGGCGGCGACGACCCAGGTCGTGGGCCGCATCTCGCTGACGGAACTGCTGAAGCGCGGCTATTCGAAGGATGTCGCCGTGGGCTCGCTGGCCGGTGCCGGCACCCTGGGCTTTCTGATCCCGCCGTCGAACATCATGATCATCTATGGCGTGCTGGGCGACGTCTCGATCGCCAAGCTGTTCACGGCGGGCTTCATCCCCGGGACCCTGCTCGCCGTCTGTTTCATGGGCTGGATCATGATCTGGACCGCGCTGAAGCCCGAGCTGGTGCCGGAGGCGGAGCGCAAGGTGCGCATCGCCACGGCGGCGGAGTTCCTGACGTCGATTCGCGAACTGGGACCGGCCGTGTTCCTGATCCTGTGCGTGCTGGGTTCGATGTATGGCGGCCTCGCGACGCCGTCGGAAGCTGCAGCCGTGGGCGTGCTGGGCGCGCTGGTGGTGGCCGGGCTGCAGCGGGAACTTTCGTTGCCCGCGCTGAAGGCCATCGCCATCGGGTCGGTGCAGACCTGCGCCATGATCGCCCTGATCGTGCTGGGGGCGTCGATCCTGGGTAGCGCCGCGGCCTTCCTCGGCATTCCGGCGGCCGTCGCCGAGTTTGTGAGCAGCCTCGGACTTTCGTCGTTCATGCTGATCGTGGCCCTGATCGTCTTCTACCTGATCCTGGGCTGTTTCCTCGATGGTTTCAGCATGATCGTGATGACCCTGCCGATCGTCATGCCGATCGTGAAGGCCGCCGGCTTCGATCCGATCTGGTTCGGTGTCTTCCTGGTCCTGGTCGTGGAGATGGCACAGATCACGCCGCCTGTCGGCTTCAACCTGTTCGTGATCCAGGGGTTGACCGAGGACGGGCTGGGCTACATCGCCCGGGTGACCTTGCCGTTCCTCGCCATCATGGTGTTGTTCACCATGGCCCTCGCCGTGTTTCCCGACATTGCCCTCTGGCTTCCCCGCTATCTCAGCAGCTAGTCTGCGAGGAGGTAGCGAGGGGAGTTGAATGGAACCGCGACAGGTCAGGACGGCTGCCGACGCGCTGAAGATCGTCAAGCAGCGGGGGCTCACCCACGTGAAAGTGGGTGTCCACGACATCGACGGAATCCTGCGCGGCAAGTACATCCACGTCGACAAGTTCCGATCGGCGCTCGAGGGAGGTTTCGGCTTCTGCGACGTGGTGCTGGGCTGGGACATGAACGACCAGCTCTACGACAACGTCACCTACACGGGCTGGCATACGGGCTATCCCGACGCCAACGTCCGCATCCTGCCGGAGACCTGCCGCGAGATCGCGACGGAGCCCGGCAACCTGTTTTTCCTCTGCGAGTTCGTCGGCAAGGCGGAGGAGATCTGTCCGCGCGGCACCCTGCGCCGCGTGCTGGAGCGCGCGAAGGGCCTGGGGTTCGAGGTCAAGGTCGGATTCGAGTACGAGTTCTTCGTCTTTGCCGAGACGCCTGAATCGATCCGTGAGAAGGGCTATCGCAACCTGAAGCCGATCTCGCCGGGCTTCTTCGGCTATTCGGTCCTGCGCAACTCGGTCCTGTCCGACTGGTACCGCGACCTGCTCGCGATGTGCGAGGCGATGGACATGGGCATTGAGGGCCTGCATACGGAGACGGGCGCCGGCGTGCTGGAAGCGGCGTTGCGGGTAGACGACGCGCTGGCGGCCACCGACAAGGCCGCCCTGTTCAAGATCTTCACCAAGGTGCTGGCGCAGAAGCAGGGCTGGCTCGCCACCTTCATGGCCAAATGGTCGAAGGACTGGCCGGGCTGCGGCGGCCACATGCACATGTCGCTGTGGAAAGGCGGCAAGCCGGTCTTCTTCGACGAGAAGGCGCCGCATCGCATGAGCAAGACGATGCGCCAGTTCGTCGGCGGCCAGGCGGCGCTGATGCCCGAATTGCTGGGCATGGTCGCCTCGAACGTGAACTCCTATCGGCGGCTCATTCCGGGCTTCTGGGCGCCGACCGCCTCGACCTGGGGCGTTGAGAACCGCACCACCTCGCTGCGCGTGATCCCGGGTTCGGCCAAGTCGACGCGGGTCGAATATCGCGTCGCCGCTGCCGACGCCAATCCCTACCTGGCGATCGCCGCCGCCATCGGCTCGGGCCTGTGGGGCATCGAGGACGACATCGATCCCGGCGAGCCGGTCACAGGCAATTCGTACGAGAAGAAACATCCGGCCAAATCGCAGCTGCCGCGGACGCTCATGGAGGCGGCCGGCCGGCTGAAGGCCTCGAAGCCGGCGCGCGACCTCTTCGGCGCCGCCTTCGTCGATCACTATTCCGCGACACGCGAGTGGGAAGAGCGGGAGTTTCGCAAGGCCATCACGGACTGGGAGCTCGACCGCTACATGGAAATCATCTGACAAGAGAGTTCTTGTCGTCCTCCGTCGACCTTGGGAAAATGCCGAAACCACTGGCTTTTTTGGCGATGCCCATGGGGGGATGAGCGGTCCGAGGCCCCCGGATGTATCCACCGGGTATCCACCCGGCAGGAACTGGCGTTCCCGATAGCCCTGCGACGCCGCTGACTGAGAAGGCCTTCCCGCCACCCTGGCGGGATCTCGGTCGGTTATGCGGCGGGAGAGGCCCACGTCAGGCCAACTCCGAAAGCATTTCGTGACACACCTCAGATTGACTTGGGGGGAGGGGGTGGCCTCGGCCCCTTTCGGGAGTCCACGTACCACACACGCACCAGCTCGAATTCCTGAAAAATTTTGGCCAACACCCAGACTCCTCCCCTG
>Ga0182745_1002977_pt1 | contig 14820 bp, 13 predicted proteins | sample eDN3rd30CKraftBY_FD_128523 | JGI IMG/M metagenome (GOLD analysis project Ga0182745, IMG submission 128523) | Enriched backyard soil microbial communities from Emeryville, California, USA - eDNA 3rd pass 30_C Kraft BY (version 2) (version 2) | ecosystem: Environmental > Terrestrial > Soil >...
CATCGGCGGCGGTGAAATCCCGCACGTCGGCGCGGCCGATGTCGGGCGCGTCACCGTCGTGCTCGTGCGTCCTGCTGTCCGTCTGGCTACTGCCCATCGCATCCTCCCGGAACGAACGCGGGTGCCACATATAGTCCCACCATGATCTCACCGCGTCTCGGCACTCCGCTGTCGCCGAATGCCACTCGTGTCCTCATGCTCGGCGCAGGAGAACTAGGGAAAGAAGTCACCATCGCGCTGCAACGGCTGGGTGTCGAGGTGGTCGCCGTGGACCGGTACTCGAACGCACCCGGGCAGCAGGTCGCGCATCGCGCCCACACCGTCGACATGGGTGACCCCCAGGCGCTGCTCGCGATCATCGAGGCGGAACGACCCGACCTGGTGGTCCCCGAAATCGAGGCCATCGCCACCGACGCGCTCGCCGTCGTCGAGGAACGCGGGCTCGCCGAGGTCATTCCCACCGCGCGCGCCACGCAGCTGACCATGAACCGGGAAGGAATCCGGCGTCTGGCCGCCGAGGAACTGGGCCTGCCCACCTCGCCCTACCGGTTCGCCGAATCGCTCGCGGAGGTGCTCGCCGCAGCCGAGACGGTCGGATATCCGTGCGTGGTCAAGCCGGTGATGTCGTCGTCGGGCAAGGGGCAGTCGACGGTGCGGTCCGCCGAAGAGATGCCCGCCGCCTGGGACTACGCGCTGGCCGGGGGACGCATCAACCACGGCCGGGTCATCGTCGAAGGGTTCGTGGACTTCGACTACGAGATCACCCAACTCACGGTCCGCGCGGTCGGGGACTCCGGCGACGTCGAGACGTTCTTCTGCGAGCCGATCGGGCACGTGCAGAGCCGCGGCGACTACATCGAATCGTGGCAGCCGCAGCCGATGAGCGACGCGGCGCTGACCCGGGCACGGAAGATCGCGGCGGCGGTCACCGGCGCGCTCGGCGGTCGCGGCGTGTTCGGTGTCGAACTGTTCGTCAAGGGTGACGAGGTGTACTTCTCCGAGGTCAGTCCGCGCCCGCACGACACCGGTCTGGTCACCCTGCGCAGCCAGCGGCTGTCGGAATTCGAACTGCACGCCCGCGCGATCCTCGGGCTCCCGGTGGACACGTCGCTGCTTGCGCCGGGTGCGTCCGCCGTGATCTACGGGGGCGTCGACGCCACCGGCATCGCGTTCGAGGGCGTGGCCGACGCGCTGCGCGTGCCCGAGTCCGACCTGCGGTTGTTCGGCAAGCCCGAGTCCTACGCGCGCCGGCGGATGGGGGTGGCCGTGGCCACCGGCCCGGACGTCGACACCGCCCGGGCCCGGGCGGGCGAAGCGGCCTCGCTCGTGCGGCCGGTCGCGCCGTGAGCGCCGGCGCGGAGGCCCTCGTCGGCCTCGCGATCCTCGTCGGCCTGTTCGGGATCGTCGTGCCGATCCTGCCGGGCACCATCCTGATCTTCGGCGCGATCCTGGTGTGGGCGATCCTCACCGGCGGGACCACCGCGTGGGTCGTGTTCGTGATCGCGACGGTCGCCCTGGTCGTCACCGGCGTCGTGAAGTACACGTGGCCCGGCAAACGGATCCGGCAGGCGGGTGTGCCGACCCGCTCGCTCGTCGTCGGTGGGCTCGTCGGGATCGTCGGATTCTTCGTGGTGCCGGTGATCGGCCTGGTGCTGGGTTTCCTGCTCGGCATGTACCTGTCCGAGGCGCAGCGGCACCGCACCCATCGCGGTGCGTGGGATTCGACGGTCGAGGCGACCAAGGCGGTCGGCCTGTCGATGCTCGTGGAACTGCTCGGCGGCCTCGTCGCCGCCGGCGCCTGGCTGTGGGCCGTGCTGTTCGTCCTCTGAGCTCCGCGCGTGCTTGCTCAGGCTCGGCCTGCCGTCGTCCTGCCCGGTCTCCGAAACAGAACGAACGGTACACCCAGTCGATCTGATCGAGTGAGTGTACCGTTCGCTCAGGAAAACGGCGGGTCGGCCGCGGGTCAGGCCTTGTGGGGCTCCGACGCGCGGAACATGTCGTCACGCTCGACGACCTTCACGCGCTCGCGGCCCTCGGCCTCGCCCAGGCTGCGCTCGTGCGCGTCGAGGCGGTACCAGCCCTGCCACGTGGTGTAGGGCAGTTGCTTGCCCTCGAGGAACGCGACGACGGCATCCGCGTCGGGCTCGGCCGGGGTGTTCAGGCGGCCCTTGGCGTGGTCCTCGAGCAGGTTCGCGACCGTCTCGTTCGCGTCGCCCTTGGTGTGGCCGATCAGGCCGACCGGGCCGCGCTTGATCCAGCCGGTGACGTAGGTGTGCGGCAGGAACCGGTCGTGACCCTCGGCGGTCTCGTCGGCGACGACCCGCCCGGCCTCGTTGGGCACGGTGCCGGCCTGGTCGTCGAAGGGCAGCTGCGCGATGTTCTGCGACAGGTAGCCGACCGCGCGGTAGACCGCCTGGACCTCCCAGTCGTTGAACCTGCCGGTGCCGCGGACGTTGCCGGTGCCGTCGAGCTCGGTGCGTTCGGTGCGCAGGCCGACGACCTTGCCGTTCTCGCCGAGCACCTCGGTGGGCGACTCGAAGAAGTGCAGGAACAGCTTGTGCGGGCGGTCGCCCACGTCGCGGATCGCCCAGTCCTGCAGGGTGTTGGCGACCATGTCGACCTGCTTGGAGTTGCGGCGCGCGAGCTCGGAGCCCTCGTCGTACTCGATGTCCTCCGGATCGACGATGACCTCGATGGTGGGCGAATGGTCGAGTTCGCGCAGCTCGAGCGGGGTGAACTTGGCCTGCGCCGGGCCGCGGCGACCGAAGACGTGCACCTCGACGGCCTTGTTCTTCTTCAGGCCCTCGTAGACGTTCGGCGGGATCTCGGTCGGCAGCAGCTCGTCACCGGTCTTGGCGAGCACGCGGGCGATGTCGAGCGCGACGTTGCCGACCCCGAGCACCGCGACCTTCTCGGCGTCGAGCGGCCACTCGCGCGGCACGTCCGGGTGGCCGTCGTACCAGGACACGAAGTCGGCGGCGCCGTAGCTGCCGTCGAGGTCGATGCCGGGGATGTTCAGGGCCCGGTCGGCGTTGGCGCCGGTGGAGAAGATCACCGCGTCGTAGAACCGCTGCAGGTCCTCGAGGGTGAAGTCGGTGCCGTAGTCGAGGTTGCCGAGCAGGCGGACCTGCGGCTTGTCGAGCACCTTGTGCAGGGCGGTGATGATGCCCTTGATGCGCGGGTGGTCCGGGGCCACGCCGTAGCGGATCAGGCCGAACGGCGCCGGCATGCGTTCGAACAGGTCGATGCTGACCCCGGGATCCTGCGCAGTGTCGGACTTCATGAGCGCATCGGCGGCGTAGATACCGGCGGGACCGGCACCGACGATGGCGACGCGAAGGGGACGAGTCTGATCGGTCATCAGGGGTCAACTACCTCTTCGGAGAACGGACGGACGTGATTCAGCTTAATTTAGGTTGCCCTCTGATGGGCCGACACGGTGCCGCGGCAGACGGGCGGCGAGTGCGCACAGAACGCAGCTGGGTGGGGAATCGCTTCAGCGACAACACATATGGGCAGACACACGACAGAGGTCGACGGCGAGACGTCGAACGAGGTGTGCGTAGGCCATGAACCAATTCCTACCTCGAGAGGGTTTATTGAGGCAAATGCGCCCCGACCGGCGGCGATCGTCCTCCACCTAGGATCGGGGGCATGGCAGACAAGCGACCCGCACCCGAACCGGACCCCGACGAGCCCGAACGCAGCACCGCCGGGCCGATCCTCGGGGCCCTCGCCGTCGTGGTCGTGCTCATCCTCGTCGTCGTCGCCGGGCAGGTCTTCGGGTCGTCCGACGAACCCCTGAGCGACTCCGATCTGGTGTCCCGGACGGTCGACGCCTACGTGGGAGCACACAACGCCGACGACGACGATGCGATGACGCGGCTTCGTTGCGCCGAGCTGTCCGCCGATCAGGCACCGCTCGCCGACGTCGCCGGGGAAGTCCGGATCGACGAGTTCGGCACCGTCGACATCGACGGGGACCGGGGCCGCGTCGAGGCACGCACCACCGTCGACGGAACGCAGGAGACGGTCGTCTGGTCGCTGACGCGGGTCGACGGCGACTGGCGGATCTGCACCGCCTGACCCCCGCCCGGCTCGCAGGTCCCGACACGTCTGTGGAAAGCTGGTGCGGTGAGCTACGCAGGTGATATAACGCCGCAGCAAGCCTGGGAGCTGCTGCAGGAAAACCCGGATGCCGTGCTCGTCGATGTGCGTACCGACGCCGAGTGGAAATACGTCGGGGTTCCCGAGACCTCGTCCATCGGTCGCCGCACCGTCTTCGTCGAATGGGTCGGCTACCCGACCGGTGCGCCCAACCCCCGGTTCGTCGACGAACTGCGCGAGGCCGGCATCGACCAAGGGCCGGTCGTCTTCCTGTGTCGCTCGGGGCAGCGTTCCATCGGTGCTGCCGTCGCGGCGACCGCTGCGGGCCTGACCCCGTCCTACAACGTTCTCGAAGGATTCGAAGGCGCCCTCGACCCCGAGGGTCATCGCGGCGCCCAGGGCTGGCGGGCCGCGGGCCTGCCGTGGAGGCAGTCGTGAGTGCAATTCCCCAGGGTGGCGCGTTCCAGCGGCCACTGCCCGATTCGGTGCGCCCGGCCACGGTCGGTGTCCGCGGCGGCCTGCTGCGCTCCGGATTCGAGGAGACCTCCGAGGCGCTGTACCTCAATTCCGGCTTCGTGTACGAATCCGCCGAGGCCGCCGAGCAGGCCTTCACCGGTGAAGTCGACCACTTCGTCTACTCCCGGTACGGCAACCCGACCGTGAAGATGTTCGAGGAGCGTTTGCGGCTGCTCGACGGTGCCGAAGGCGCGTACGCCACCGCCAGCGGCATGTCCGCGGTGTTCACCGCGCTCGGTGCGCTGCTCGGGAAGGGCGACCGCCTCGTCGCGGCCCGCAGCCTGTTCGGTTCGTGCTTCGTGGTGTGCAACGAGATCCTGCCCCGGTGGGGTGTGGAGACCGTGTTCGTCGACGGCGAGGACCTCGACCAGTGGGAGCAGGCACTGTCGGTGCCGACCACCGCGGTGTTCTTCGAGACGCCGTCGAACCCGATGCAGACCCTCGTCGACGTCCGCAAGGTCTCGGAGATGGCACACGCTGCCGGCGCGAAAGTGGTGCTGGACAACGTGTTCGCGACCCCGCTGCTGCAGCGCAGCCTCGACCTCGGTGCCGACATCATCGTCTACTCCGGGACCAAGCACATCGACGGCCAGGGCCGCGTGCTCGGTGGTGCCATCCTCGGTCCGAAGGACTACATCGACGGGCCCGTGCAGCAGCTCATCCGCCACACCGGTCCGGCGCTGAGCCCGTTCAACGCCTGGACGCTGCTCAAGGGCCTCGAGACGATGCCGCTGCGCGTGCAGCGCTCGGTGGACACCGCGCTCGAAATCGCCCGGTTCCTCGAGACGCAGGACGCGGTGAACTGGGTCAAGTACCCGTACCTCGAATCGCATCCACAGCACGAACTCGCCCGGTCGCAGATGAGCGGCGGCGGAACCGTCATCACCTTCGAGCTCGCCGCCGCCGAGGGCGAAGGCAAGAAGAAGGCGTTCGAGCTGCTCAACAAGCTGCGGATCGTCGATATCTCCAACAACCTCGGTGACGCGAAGTCGCTCATCACGCACCCGGCGACGACGACGCACCGCGCAATGGGCCCGGAGGGACGCGCCGCGATCGGCCTGGCCGACGGGGTGGTGCGCCTGTCCGTGGGCCTGGAGGATCCCCAGGATCTCCTCGAGGATCTCCAGCAGGCGCTGTCCTGACCTGGTACGCCGTGGGCTACGCTGCGGGTGTCCTGTCACGTCGACAGGGCACCCGCTGCGTTTCGGTGAAGTCGGTGTGAATCCGGCGCTGTCCCGCAACTGTGAGTCCCGTTCCTCGGGTGAGCCAGGTCAGCCGGCGTCGCGGGCCCGTACGTACTGGTCCTCGGACGAAGGACGGTGACGTGCCGCAACGCGTCCGTTGCAGCCGTGCTGTTTTCGTCCTCCGAGTAACGGAGGATGGCTGTGCCCCTCGACAACACCCGACGGCTGTTCGCCGCCGGCATCGCGGTATTCGCTCTCTTCGCCGCCGGGTGCTCCGGTGGCGACGACACGTCTCCCGCCGGTGAAACCGACTCGGCTTCCGCCGACGTCCCGCAGGCCATCGTGTCGCTGAGCCCGACCAGCACCGAGATGCTCTACGCCATCGGCGCCGGCGACCAGGTGATCGCCGTCGACGACCGGTCCGACTACCCGGCCGAGGCCCCCGTCACCGACCTGTCGGGTTTCACCCCCAATGTCGAGGCGATCCTCGGATACGAACCCGACCTCGTGGTTTCCAACGCCGACACGGCAGATCTCGTCGCCGGACTCGAACAGGCCGGGGTCGAGACCCTGATCCTTCCCGCGGCCGAGAACCTGGACGACACCTACACGCAGATCGAGCAGCTCGGCGCAGCCACCGGACACGTCGGGGAGGCGGCCGAACTCGTCGCGCAGATGAAGACGGACATCGACGAGATCCTCGCCGGGCTCCCCGAACGGGAAACTCCGCTCACCTACTACCACGAACTCGACAACACCTTCTACAGCGTTACCGACGACACCTACATCGGGCAGATCTACGGGATGCTCGGCCTCACCTCCATCGCCACCGGGGGCAACGGCTACCCGCAGCTGTCGAACGAGTTCATCCTCGAACAGAACCCCGATGTCGTGTTCCTCGCCGACGGGCAATGCTGCGGCGTGACTCCGGAAGTCGTCGCCGCGCGCGCCGGCTGGAACGAACTCAGCGCGGTGCGCGACGGCCGCGTCTACGTCCTCGACGAGGACATCGCCAGCCGATGGGGTCCGCGCATCGTGGATCTCGTGCGCGAACTCGCCGCGATCGTCGCGGCTGCCCCGGCAGTCCAGCCCACACCGTGACATCGACGCCGCGCCGCCGCGCCCTCGTGCTGGGTGGCGCGGCGCTCGTTCTCCTCGCCGCGATGCTCCTCGGGATCCTCGTCGGTCCCGCCGGGCTCACCGCGCGCGGTGTCCTCCTCGACATGGTCGACGCGCTGCCGTTCGTCGACGTCGACTCCGGGTTGTCCACGCGTCAGCAGGCGATCCTGTGGAACATCCGTATGCCGCGCGTGGCTCTCGGTGCCGTGGTCGGCGCGATGCTCGCGATCGCCGGAGCCGCCTACCAGGGCGTGTTCCGCAACCCGCTCGCCGATCCCTACCTCCTCGGAGTGTCGAGCGGTGCGGGTCTCGGGGCGACCCTCGCCATCGTCGTCGGCGGCGCAGCCGGATTCGCCGGCGTGCCGATCGCCGCATTCGCCGGTGGTCTGCTCGCGGTGGCCGCCACGTACGTGCTCGGACGCTCCGTCGGCACCGGGCGCACCGAAGTGGTCATCATCCTCGCCGGTGTCGCCGTCGCTGCGTTCGCCAACGCCATCCAGACGTTCTTCATGCAGCTGCACGACGACACGCTGCGCCAGGTGTATTCGTGGATGCTCGGTCGCCTGTCCACCGACGGATGGTCCGACGTCGTCACGATCCTGCCCTACGTGATCGTTTCGGTCGCCGTCATCGCGCTGCACCGGCGGACCCTCGACGTCATGTCGGTCGGTGACGTCGAAGCATCGAGTCTCGGCATCGACCCGGCCCGGGTCCGTCTGGTTCTGGTGGGCGTGGCCACCCTCGGCACCGCTGCCGTGGTGTCCGCCAGCGGACTGATCGGATTCGTCGGCATCGTCATCCCGCACGCGGTGCGCCTCGTCGTCGGGCCCGGCCACCGACTGTTGCTTCCGCTGTCGCTCATGGTGGGTGCGGCCTTCATCGTTCTCGCCGACATCCTCGCGCGCACCGCGATGTCACCGGCCGAACTGCCGATCGGTGTCGTCACCGCAGCGATCGGCGCACCGTTCTTCCTGTTCGTCCTGCGTCGCAGCCGAGGCGTCGCATGACCGTGACGTGTAAGTCGGTGTCCGCCAAGCGCGGAGGAGTCGAGGTCCTCCACGACATCGATCTCGTCGTGTCCGCCGGAACGTGGGTGTCGCTCGTGGGACCCAACGGTTCGGGGAAGACGACACTGCTGCATTCGATCGCCGGACTGGTCGATGCGACCGGCGACATCAGCGTCGCCGGCGTGACGCCCCGTAAGTCCGGTCGACGCGCCGTGGCGCGGGCGGTCGCGCTGATGCCGCAGCGACCGATAGTTCCCGACGGGGTGACCGTGCGGGAACTGATCCGGCTCGGACGCACCGCCCACATTCCGCGTTTCGGCAGTGAGAAAGCGCATGATCTGGAGATCGTCGACCGGGTCATCGCCCGGCTCGAACTCGAAGACTTCGCGCCCCGCTCGGCGACCGCGTTGTCCGGCGGAGAACTGCAACGAGTCGTGCTGGCGCGCGCATTGGCGCAGCAACCCGACGTGCTGCTGCTCGACGAACCCACCAGTGCCCTCGATATCGGTCATCAACAGCAGGTGCTCGACCTCGTCGACTCGATGCGCTGCGAGGAGAGCCTCACGGTGATCGCCGCGATGCACGATCTCACGTCCGCGGCCCAGTACGGCCAGCGCCTGGTCCTCCTCGACCGGGGGCGAATCGTCGCCGACGGACCGCCCGCCGAGGTCCTCACCGCCGACCGGATCGCGCAGGTGTACGGGGCGCGGGTCGAAGTGCTCGACCGCCGTGACGGCCGGGCGGTGCTGCCCCTGCGGGAACGGGAGGATGCGTGATGGAGGTCGTACTTCTCGGGACAGGTGCTGCCGACGGGTGGCCCAACCCGTTCTGCCGTTGTCCCTCGTGCCTCGATGCAGAGCGACGCGGTGAAATCCGCGGGCAGACAGCGGCTCTCGTCGACGACGTGCTCATGCTCGACTGCGGGCCCGAAGCTCCCCGGGCGGCGGTGCGCGCGGGCAGGACGCTGGCAGGGGTGCGGCACCTGCTGCTCACCCATTCGCACGCCGACCATCTGGGACCACAGGTACTGCTGTTCCGGTCGTGGATCGAGACGGGGCACGAACTCGAGGTGATCGGTCCGGTCGATGCGCTGGACGTGTGCCGTCCCTGGGTGGGGCCGGATGATCCGGTGCGCTTCGTTCCGGTGACGGCGGGCGACCGTCTGGCGGTGGGGGAGTACGACATACGGGTCCTTCCGGCGCGCCACCGGGTATTCCGCGACGGCGATGCCGTACTCTACGATCTCGCCGATGCGCACGGGTCGCGGCTGCTGTGGGCCTGCGATACAGGCGTGTGGCCGGCGGAGTGGTTCGACGGCGTGCGCGACGCGGGGTACGACGCAGTGTTCCTCGAGGAAACGTTCGGTGACCGTTCCGATCTGTCCGACGGGCATCTCGGGTTGCCGGAGTTCGCGGCGATGGTGGACGGAATGCGCGACGTCGGCGCGATCGCGGACACGACGGATGTGGTTGCGGTGCATCTCGGTCACCACAATCCCGTGATGGCGGAGCTCGGAGAGCGACTGCGGAAATGCGGCGCCCGTGCCGGGTGCGACGGCGAGGTGGTGCACGTGTGCCGCGGCAGGCGCGTTGGGGGACATCGGACGCTGGTGCTCGGTGGGGTGCGGTCGGGGAAGTCCCGGCACGCGGAAGAGTTGTGCTCGAAGTTCCCGTCGGTCACGTACGTGGCGACGGGTGGCGTCCGCGAGGGGGACGCCGAATGGGCGCAGCGGGTGGCGCTGCACCGGGAGCGGCGACCGGACTCGTGGGCGACGCTCGAGACGGTGGACGTCGCCGAGGTATTGCGGTCCGCGACGGCGCCGCTGCTCGTCGACTGCCTCGGTACGTGGCTCACCGCGCGCTTGGATCTGCACGGCGTGTGGGACGGAGCAGACGTCGCCGCGGTCGACGCCGACATCGAGGAATTGATCGGCGCGTGGCAAGCGTGTGCGGTTCCGGTCGTCGCTGTGACCAACGAGGTGGGTAGCGGTGTGGTTCCGGCGACGGCGTCGGGTCGGCTGTTCCGAGATTTGCTGGGCCGACTCAATACTCGTGTCGCCGAGGTGTCGGACGCGGTGACCCTCGTGGTCGCGGGAATTCCTGTTTCCTTGCGCTGACTCCCAATACCATGGATGCGGTGATCACCACTATTCGTGGTGGTTCGTCCGCAGTGGGTTGCACTACGTGTACTGCTGGTCCTACTGGTGGAGGTGGTGGTGAGACTCAGTGTCTCGCCGAAACCGGTGTTGTTGTCGATATCGGGGCCGAAGATCGAGCACAACGCCGGTCTCGTCCCCTTCCGATCTGTGGACAGGTACGAAGTTGTCCACAATCGGGGGCTTCGGGGTTCCGGAGGCTCGTGCCGCGGGGGACGCTCCTCGTCATGGTCGACTTCGACGAGCCGTTCACCGGAACGGCGGCGCTGGCAGCGGGGGCGGTGACGCGATACCAACTGGCACACCACTTCGTGAAACTGCACCGCAACGTGTACATCGCTCCAGGTCTCGAAGCAACGGCACTGCGGCGTGCGCACGCCGCCTGGTTGTGGGCCGGCTCGAGCGGCGTACTGGCGGGGACCTCCGCAGCGGCAGTGCACGGCGCGAAGTGGCTCGATCCGAAACTTCCTGCGGAGATCATCAGACCGGGCAAGCTGAGGTCGACGCCGGGCATCGTCGTACACAACATCTCCGAGGTCGAAACGTGTGTGGTCGCGGGCTTCACGGTTACCACGCCCGCGCGGACCGGTTTCGATCTTGCTCGCGGTGACAACCTGGACCGGTGCGTCGAAAGGGTGGATTCACTGTGTAACGCAACCGGTCTGAAGATCGGTGAGATCGAATCCGTTGCGGCACAACACAAAGGTGCGCGGAACCTGGTGTCGATGCGGAAGGTGCTGGAACTCGCTGATGGCGGCGCTGCGTCGCCGCCGGAAACGCACACCCGTCTGCTGCTGATCCGTGCAGGGCTCCCGAGACCGGAGACCCAGATCGAAATTCTCGACGAGGTCGGATTCGTGGCGCGTGCCGACATGGGTTGGAAGCGGTGGAAGGTCCTGGTCGAGTACGACGGCGCGCATCATTGGACGGACCGGAAGCAGCGGACGCTCGACATCGACCGCTATGCGCTGTTGCCGGAACTGGGGTGGACGGTCATCCGCGTCGGTGCCGACCTCTTGTACAGCCGGCCGGACGTCCTCGTCGAGCGGGTCCGCCGCGCGTTGCGTCGCGCCGGTGTGTCCGTGTGACGCCGAGACCGGTGTTGGTTGCGGAATCCGGCGGGCGATTGCATACAACCGGTACGACACGAGGTGTGTGCAACCGCCGGTAACATGGTTTTAACTTGTTGTGATGTGTCACTCTATAGGGCTTTGCTCTCCGGAGAGTGCGCAACGAGGACGAAAACAGCTACCGGACAGTAATATCCGCACTTCGGACACCGTTCCTGGGGCGAGTCGCCTTGACTTTCTCTTTACGTAATTTTCACCGAAAGGTGATCTGGCTCACACCACGGAAATCGTTAGTGGTGCTATTCACAACCCGTGTTATCGTTCGTCACGAACTGAGGCCGGAGGGTTCTGGGACGGCCACAGTGCCCTGTGGGGCGACAGTTGACCGCGCGTCGAGGTCCTTTGCGCAAGAGGGCTATTCGCACGACGCGAAACACTGTGACACTTACCAGTCGATCTCCGCTGCCCGGAGATCGACGTGCTCGACCGTGCCCTCCGTGAGGACGGGCACCGCACACACCTGAGTAGGGGTACCAATTGAGCAAGAAGCACGCGTCCGGACTGCGCCGCGGCGCCCGGATCGGCAGCGTTGCCGCTGCCGCAGCCATCGCACTGGGGTTCCTGTCCGCAGGTGCGGCGAACGCCGATACCTTCGTTCCCCTGCCCGATGGTGAGATCACCGATCCGGTCGGCAACGTCATCAAGCGCACGGCCGAGAGCGCGCTGGTCTCGCCGTCCCTGGCCGGGACCGGCGCGGGCCGCGTGGCGTGGGTGTCCGGCACGGTCACGGTCGACGTCGCGAACATCAAGCTCCCGACCGAGGCCGGCAAGACCGACGGCAGCACGTCGAGCCTGCAGGGCACCAACAACTCGTCCACGCACAAGGTCTCGCGCCTCAACACCGGCTACATCGTCGGCTGCCAGGTCGATATCAGCGGCCTGAAGGGCAACCTCGGACTCAACTTCAGCCTGGGTGGCTCCGGCGGCATGACCGGAAACCTGGTGACCGACGCCGCCACCGGCCTCGCCACGGTCGTCACCAACACGGTGAGCCCGTCGGCGTCGTTGTCGGTTCCGCTGCAGCCCGGCCAGGTCCGGTTCGTGCACATCGACGGCAAGGACATCACCAAGCCGAGCACCACCTACTCGATCCAGTACCAGGACGCCGAGCTCAGCCAGCAGGGTTGCGGCGGTCAGGCGCAGGCGCGGGCGTACACGGTCCTCGAGATCGTCGGCAACGACTACGTGAAGACCACCCTGTACGGCCAGCCGTTCAGCATCGGCTGACCCTGCCGCCACCGGACTTTCCGACTCCTCGCTCACGCGAGCAGCGACCCCTCGAGAGAGAGAACATGAAGACCAGCGTGAAGAACGGCCTGCGCCGTGGCCTGAAGGCGGCCGGCGTCGGTGCCGTCATGGCCACCGCGATCGGTTTCGCCTCGGTCGGCGCCGCGAACGCCGACACGTTCGTGCCCCTGGAGGACGGCTCCATCAGCCAGACGCTGCCGGATGGTACCGTCGTCACCGTCACCCGCACCAATGAAAAGGCGAACATCTCGCCGTCGCTGGGTGCCACCCCGACCCACCGCAACGTGTGGGTTTCCGGCCGTGCCGAGGTCAAGCTCGACGGACCCAGCTCGACGAAGGGTGGCCGGATCCAGCCCGGCTACATCGTCGGCTGCCAGGTGAACATCAGCGGCACCGGCGGCGCCGGGACAACGTCGTCAAATCCGGCTACCGGCGTCACGACCACCGTCAACCAGGACACCGGAGCGTTTGAGTCGAAGGCTGGTGCTGGACTCAGCGCTAACGTCGGGGTCACGCTGTCGCCGGGCCAGGCCGTGAACTACCACGTTATCGACCTGGAGCAGGAGAACGCGTTCGGTGAGCGCGTCAACCGCCCGTTCATGGCGTTCACCGGCAAGGAAGGCAGTGTCACCTGGGGAGACTCGACCCTCGGCATCACCGGTTGCGCCGGTTACGCCCAGGCCCGTAGCTACGTGAAGGTCACGGTCAACACCGAGACGGCGACCCAGCAGGTCACCCTGTGGGGACAGCCCTTCAGCATCGGCTGACAGGCACCTGACAGATAGTCGGCCCCGCCACCGAGAGCCTCATCCTCTCGGTGGCGGGGCGCTGTCGCCTTCCGGTCCGGTGGGGGCCGGAAGGCGACGTCAGAACGGATTCGTGGTGCGTCCCACCAGATCTGCGACGGATTCGATGATCCGCGTGGGCCGGTAGGGATACAAATCGACCGACGCGCGTGTCGAGATGCCGGTGAGTACCAGCAGTGTCTGAAGCCCCGCTTCCAGACCGGCGACGATGTCGGTGTCCATGCGGTCGCCGATCATCACCGTCGACGCCGAGTGCGCGCCGATCGCTCGCAGTGCGGACCGCATCATGAGTGCGTTCGGCTTGCCCACGAAGTACGGTTCACGGCCGGTTGCCCGCGTGATGAGCGCTGCGACGGCACCGGTCGCCGGAAGCGAGCCCTCGAGCGACGGACCGGTCGGATCGGGATTCGTCGCGATGAACCGCGCGCCGCGCTCGACGAGTCGGATGGCCGTCGTGATCGCCTCGAACGAGTAGGTGCGGGTCTCGCCGAGCACCACGTAGTCGGGGTCGCTGTCGGTGAGCACGTACCCGATGTCGTGCAGCGCCGTTGTCAGACCCGATTCGCCGACGACGTACGCGGTGCCCTCCGGCCGCTGGTTCGCCAGGAACGTCGCGGTCGCGAGTGCCGACGTCCAGATCGACTCTTCGGGGATGTCGAGTCCCGTGCGCTGCAGCCGGGCGCGCAGATCGCGCGGAGTCCGGATCGAGTTGTTGGTCAGCACCATGAACGGCGTTCCGTTCGAACGCAGTTCACTGAGGAAGGCGTCCGCGCCCGGGATGAGCGCGTCCTCGTGGACGAGCACGCCGTCCATGTCCATCAGGTAGGTCCAGGCGGGGGCGGGGTTGACCTCGGGTGTGCTCACCGCCCTATCTTGTCATCGTGGTCGCCGGGGCGCTGGACGTCACCGAGGACGAACGGACAGTCCCCGGATGAAGCTGCCGAGTGTGTGCTCGACGACGGCGCGGGTTTCCGGCGTCGGATCGTCGGCGTACGAGACGAGACCGTAGAAGCCCAGTTCGAGAATCATGCGCGCGGCGGTGTCCTCGTCGATGCCGACGACGGTGCTGGACCGGGTCGCCTGTTCGAGCAGTTCCCGCACCACGGGCACGGACTTGCCGGCCTGGATCTCCCGTCGCCGGGCTTCGCCGATCGCGCTGGTGGCCTGCTGGGAAAGAGCCCGGAGTCGGGGATTGGCGGCATGCTCGTCGAAGATCCGGGCGAGACCGAGGACGATCGCCTCGATCGCGTTCTCGGGTTCCGGGTCCAGCGTCGCGCGGGTGCGCTCGAGGCATGCTGCGCACTCCCGCTCGAACGCCTTGGCGAACAGCGCCTGTTTGTCGGAGAAATGATGGTAGACAGCACCTTTGGTTACGCGTGCCGTCCTCGCGATCTGTTCGATCGACGTATTCGCATATCCCTGGGTCGCGAACAGATCGGCACCGATCTCGACGAGCGCATCGTAGGTGCGCAGCGCGTACTCCTCGCGCCGTGACGGAAGCGTTTCCACCTCGCGGATCCTACCGACCCGGTGTGCGTTCCCGCCGAG
>Ga0182745_1002978_pt1 | contig 14815 bp, 15 predicted proteins | sample eDN3rd30CKraftBY_FD_128523 | JGI IMG/M metagenome (GOLD analysis project Ga0182745, IMG submission 128523) | Enriched backyard soil microbial communities from Emeryville, California, USA - eDNA 3rd pass 30_C Kraft BY (version 2) (version 2) | ecosystem: Environmental > Terrestrial > Soil >...
AGGTCGAACCGGCCAAGGAAATCGTCAAGCGCTTCGTCACCGGCGCCATGTCGCTGGGCTCGATCTCGACCGAGGCGCACGCGACCCTGGCGATCGCCATGAACCGGATCGGCGGCAAGTCGAACACCGGCGAAGGCGGCGAGGATGAAAACCGCTACCGCCAGGAGCTCCGCGGGATTCCGATCAAGCAGGGCGACACCCTGGCGTCGATCATCGGCCCGAGCCGGGTGGCGATCGATCTGCCGCTGCAGGAAGGCGACTCGCTGCGTTCGCGCATCAAGCAGGTGGCGTCGGGGCGCTTCGGCGTCAGCGCCGAATACCTGGTTTCCGCCGATCAGATCCAGATCAAGATGGCGCAAGGGGCAAAGCCCGGCGAGGGCGGCCAGTTGCCGGGCCACAAGGTGTCCGAATATATCGCCAAGCTGCGCTTTTCCGTGCCCGGGGTTGGCCTGATCTCGCCGCCGCCGCACCATGACATCTATTCGATCGAGGATCTGGCGCAGTTGATCCACGACCTGAAAAACGTCAATCCGCAGGCCTCGATCTCGGTCAAGCTGGTCTCCGAAGTCGGCGTCGGCACCGTCGCCGCCGGCGTGGCCAAGGCCAAGGCCGACCATGTGGTGATCTCCGGCCACGACGGCGGCACCGGCGCATCGCCGTGGTCCTCGATCAAGCATGCCGGCACGCCCTGGGAACTGGGGCTGGCCGAGACCCAGCAGACCTTGGTGCTGAATCGCCTGCGCGGACGCATCCGGGTACAGACCGATGGCCAGATCAAGACCGGGCGCGACGTGGTGATCGCTGCCTTGCTGGGCGCCGACGAGCTCGGATTCGCCACCGCGCCGCTGGTGGCCGAAGGCTGCATCATGATGCGCAAATGCCATTTGAACACCTGCCCGGTGGGTGTTGCGACCCAGGATCCGGTGCTGCGCGCCAGGTTCTCCGGCAAGCCCGAGCATGTGGTGAACTTCTTTTTCTTCGTGGCCGAAGAGGCGCGCCAGATCATGGCCCAATTGGGCATGCGCACTTTCAACGAGTTGATCGGGCGTGCGGATCTGCTGGATAAATCGAAGGCGGTGACCCACTGGAAGGCCCAGGGCCTGGATTTCTCGCGCATCTTCCATCAGCCGGAAATGGCGGCGGACGAACCACGCTACCATGTCGAATCGCAGGACCACAACCTGCAGCATGCGCTCGACCATCGCCTGATCGCGCAGGCCAGCGCGGCGCTGGAAAAAGGCGAGCCGGTGTCCTTCATCTCGCCGATCAAGAACGTCAACCGCACCGTGGGCGCGATGCTCTCGGGCGAAGTGGCCAAGCGCTACGGCCATGAAGGCTTGCCCGACAACACCATACACATCCAGCTGCAAGGCACGGCCGGGCAGTCGGTGGGCGCTTTCCTGGCCCACGGCATCACGCTCGACCTGGTGGGCGAGGGTAACGACTATGTCGGCAAGGGCCTGTCCGGCGGCCGCATGATCGTCCGGCCGAATACCGAGTTCCGCGGGCACGCCTTCGACAACATCATCGTCGGCAACACCGTCTTGTACGGCGCGATCGCCGGCGAGGCTTACTTCAACGGCGTGGCGGGAGAACGCTTCGCGGTGCGCAACTCCGGCGCCGTGGCGGTGGTGGAAGGCACGGGCGACCATGGCTGCGAATACATGACCGGCGGCACCGTGGTGATCCTGGGCCAGACCGGACGCAATTTCGCCGCCGGGATGTCGGGCGGGATCGCCTATGTCTACGATCCGGACGGCGACTTCGCCAGCCGCTGCAACACCGCCATGGTCGACCTGTTGCCGGTGCGCGCGGCGCTCGAGGAGGAAGCCGCCGGCGACCGCAGCCTGTGGCACAGCACCCGGCGCGGCGCCAAGGCCGAGCCGCACGAAGCGATTCTCAAGGGCTTGATCGAGCGCCACTTCAAGTACACCGGCAGCGCGCGCGCGCGCGCCCTGCTGGACGATTGGGCCAATGCACGCACCAGGTTCGTCAAGGTGTTCCCGACGGAATACAAGCGCGCCCTGGCCGAATTGAACGCGGACAAGGCCGATATCGCGCTGGAAGAAAAAGTCGCAGCATAGCAATCGCGGCCGGCGCGCCATCCCGCGCCGGCCCAGGATAGAAAAGGCACATCATGGGAAAAATCACGGGGTTTCTGGAATACCAGCGCTTGCAGGAGGCCAGCGAGCCGGCGACGACGCGGATTCGCCACCACAAGGAATTCACGCTGCACCTCTCGGACCAGCAAGCCAAGGTCCAGAGCGCGCGCTGCATGGATTGCGGCATACCGTTCTGCAATAACGGCTGTCCGGTGAACAACATCATCCCGGACTGGAATGATCTGGTGTATCACGGCAATTATCAGCAAGCGCTCGAGGTTTTACACTCGACCAACAATTTTCCGGAATTCACCGGCCGCATCTGTCCGGCACCGTGCGAAACCGCCTGCACCCTGGGAATCAACAGCGAACCAGTCGGAATCAAATCGATCGAACACTTCATCATCGACAAGGGTTGGGAAAACGGTTGGGTCAAGCCGCAGCCGGCCCAGCACAAGACCGGCAAGAAAGTCGCCGTGGTCGGTTCGGGTCCGGCCGGCCTGGCGGCGGCGCAGCAACTGGCGCGCGCCGGTCATACGGTTACCGTGTTCGAAAAGAACGACCGCATCGGCGGCCTGCTGCGCTATGGAATCCCGGATTTCAAGATGGAGAAGTCGCACATCGACCGCCGTATCGGCCAGATGCAGGCCGAAGGCGTCGAGTTTCGCACCGGCGTCCTGATCGGGAAGGATTTTCCCGCCGGCATCAACAACTGGTCGCAGAAAGTCATTTCTCCGGAGGAGCTGGACGCGGAGTTCGACGCCATCGTCATGGCCGGGGGCGCCGAGCAGCCGCGCGACCTGCCGGTGCCGGGGCGCGAATTGAAGGGCGTGCACTTCGCCATGGACTTCCTGCCGCAGCAGAACAAGGCCAACGCCGGCGACAAGGTCAAGGGCCAGATACTGGCGCAAGGCAAGCACGTGGTGGTGATCGGCGGTGGCGATACCGGCTCGGACTGCGTCGGCACTTCCAACCGTCATGGGGCGGCGTCGGTGACCCAATTCGAATTGCTGCCGCAACCGCCCGAGCAAGAGGACAAACCCCTGGTCTGGCCTTACTGGCCGATCAAGCTGCGCACTTCCTCCTCGCATGAGGAAGGCTGCGAGCGCGACTGGGCGGTCGCCACCAAGCGCCTGGAAGGCAGGAATGGCAAGGTGGAAAAATTGATCGCCGCGCGCGTCGAATGGAAGGACGGCAAGATGCAGGAAGTGCCGGACTCCGAGTTCGAAATGAAGGCCGACCTGGTATTGCTGGCCATGGGGTTTGTCGCGCCGGTGGCGCAGGTGCTGGATGCCTTTGGCGTCGACAAGGACGGCCGCGGCAACGTCAAGGCCAGCACCGACGGCCACGACAGCTACCGGACCTCGGTCGACAAGGTATTTGCCGCCGGCGACATGCGCCGCGGCCAGTCGCTGGTGGTGTGGGCGATCCGTGAAGGGCGCCAGTGCGCGCGCGCGGTCGACCAATTCCTGATGGGAGCGTCGCTGTTGCCGCGCTAAAACGGGTTTTTCCTGGCGCGGCCTTCCTTTGAACCCCGGGCTTGATACCAAGTCCTTGTGTTCAAAGGAAATTTTCGTGATGATCGAGTGCGCTGGCAAAGCTTGTCAAATAGTAAGCAGAATATACAAGGCAGCGGGAAAAGGCGTTTCTGCACTACAATCGTCCTCATTGCCAGCTTCTCCAAGACATGACTTTGTTAAATCCCGTCGAAATTCACGATGTCCATTTCTCCTATGGCGACCGGCCTATCCTGTCCGGACTGGACATGGTATTTCCCGCTGGAAAGGTAATTGGCGTCATGGGTGGGTCGGGTTCGGGCAAGACCACCATCCTGCGCCTGATCGGCGGCCAACTCAGGGCCAGCCAGGGTGAGGTCAAGGTTTTCGACCAGGACGTCAGTCAATTATCAGGCACCGATCTGTATCAATTGCGCCGCCGCATGGGCATGCTGTTCCAGCAAGGCGCGCTGTTTACCGATCTGAGCGTTTTCGAGAACGTGGCGTTTCCGCTGCGTGAAAATACCGATCTGCCGGAAGAGTTGATCCGCAACCTGGTGCTGCTCAAGCTGCACGCCGTGGGCCTGCGCAATGCCGCGCATTTGAAGCCGGCCGAGATCTCCGGCGGCATGGCACGGCGCGTGGCGCTGGCGCGCGCGGTAATCCTCGATCCGCAATTGATCATGTACGATGAACCCTTCGCCGGCCTGGACCCGATTTCCATGGGCGTGGCGGCGAACGTGATCCGCAGGCTCAACGATGCCCTGGGCTCGACCTCGATACTGGTGACCCACGACGTGCACGAATCCTTCAGCATCGTCGATTACGTCTATTTCCTGTCCAACGGCAAGATCGTTGCCCAGGGCACGCCGGCTGAAATGCGCGCCTCCGACGATCCCTTCGTGCGCCAGTTCGTGCATGCGCAGCCGGACGGTCCGGTGCCCTTCCATTACCCAGGGCGCACGCTGGAGCAGGATTTCGTCCTGGAGCAGGACGCATGATCGGGAATCTGCTGGCACGGTTGGGGGGCTCGATCAGGACCTTTCTCTCCGACCTGGGCTTTGCCGCCCGCACTTTTTTCATGCTGCTGCGCGCCTCCGGTGGCGTCCTGGGGCGTCTGCGTCTGGTATCCGACCAGGTGTTTTTCATCGGCAATCATTCGCTGGTGATCATCGCCGTATCGGGCTTGTTCGTCGGCTTCGTGCTGGGCCTGCAGGGGTATTACACGCTGAGCACTTACGGCTCGGAGCAGGCGCTGGGCCTGATGGTCGCGCTGTCATTGACGCGCGAGCTGGGGCCGGTGATCACCGCGCTGCTGTTCGCGGGACGCGCCGGCACGTCGCTGACCGCGGAAATCGGCCTGATGAAGGCCGGCGAGCAATTGGTGGCAATGGAATTGATGGGTGTCGATCCGGTCGCGCGGGTCCTGGCGCCGCGCTTTTGGGCCGGGGTGATTGCCATGCCGCTGCTGGCGGGCATTTTCAGCGCGGTCGGCGTGCTCGGCGGCTACTTCGTCGGCGTGCATCTGATCGGCGTGGACGCGGGCACGTTCTGGTCGCAAATGCAGGATGGCGTGGACGTTTGGAACGACATTGGCAATGGTTTCATCAAAAGCGTAGTCTTCGGCATCGCCGTGACCTTCATCGCCTTGTATCAAGGCTACCAGGCGCGTGCCACTCCCGAAGGCGTAGCGCGCGCGACCACGCGCACCGTGGTGATCGGATCGCTCACGGTGTTGGGGCTGGATTTCCTGCTGACGGCCTTGATGTTCAGCAAATAAGATTTGGCAATTGAGGTTCGGCAAGTGATTGCCCGGATGACATGTTGAAATCCGATATACAGAGGCAATAAAAATGCAAAGACGTACTTTGGACATATGGGTCGGCCTGTTCGTGGTGCTGGGTTTCCTGGCGCTGCTGTTCCTGGCGTTGCAGGCCGGGAACCTGGGGGCGATTTCCTTCGAGAAAACTTACCGGGTCACGGCGCGCTTCGACAACATCGGCGGCTTGAAGCCGCGCGCGCCCGTCAAGAGCGCGGGCGTGGTGGTCGGACGGGTGGAGGACATCACCCTGGACGGGCAAACCTTCCAGGCGCTGGTGACATTGAAATTGCAGAGGAGCTTCCTGTTTCCCAAGGATACTTCGGCCAAGATCCTGACCGCCGGCTTGCTCGGCGAACAATATATCGGTCTGGAACCGGGCGGCGATTCGGTCAATCTCGCCTCCGGCGAGCGCATCCGGATGACCCAGTCGGCGATCGTGCTGGAAAACCTGATTGGGCAAATCCTGTTCAGCAAGGTGGCTGAAGGCGACGGGGGCGCTGACAAATGATACGCGCCAAGCGTGGTCTGCTGACCATGATCCTGCCCCTGGCGCTGGTGCTGCCAGGGTGCGCCACGACCATGCCCGGCGACCCGCTGGAGCATTACAACCGTTCCATGCTCGGTTTCAACGATGCGGTCGACCGCGTGGCGCTGCAGCCCCTGGCGATGACGTATCGCGAAGTCGTGCCCGACGTCGTGCAAACCGGTGTCTATAATTTTTTCGGCAACCTGGGCGACATCTGGACCGCGGTGAACAACCTGTTGCAGGGCAAGGTGGCGCATGGCGTGCAGGACATCATGCGCGTGGTCGTCAATACCACTTTTGGCATTGGCGGCTTGATCGACATCAGTTCGCAAGCCGGGATGGAGAAGCATTACCAGGACTTCGGCACCACCCTGGGCGTATGGGGGGTTCCATCCGGACCCTTCGTGATGCTGCCGGTACTGGGGCCGAGCACCTTGCGCGACACGGCGGCGCTGCCGCTGGATTGGGAGGGTGACGTGTGGATGCAAGTCAATCCGAAGAGCCTGCGTTATTCGGGCTACATGCTGCGCACGGTGGATATGCGCGCTTCCCTGCTGGATGCGTCGGGCCTGCTCGAGGACGCGGCCCTGGATCGGTATGCCTTCGTGCGCGACGGTTTCATGCAAAGACGCGCTTCCAAGATCGAGCGCTCCAAGGAAGAATGAACGGAACACGCGCAGGGATGCCGGGTCAAACCCTTCCTGCGCATCGATGGCTAAATATTGTGAGGAATTATGAAAATATTAAATAAATTGGCAGTACTCGTCGTGGCTGCAACAGGTTTTGTCGCCACCGGGACGGTAGGCGCGCAACAACAAGACCCCCAGGAACTGGTCAAGCGCATCAGCGAGGAAGTGCTGGAGACGGCCAAGCAGGACAAGGGGATCCAGGGTGGCAACCAGCGGCGCGTTCTGGAAGTGGTGGAAGAGAAAATCCTGCCGCACGTGGATTTCGAGCGCATGACGCAATTGGCGGCTGCGCGTTACTGGAATCAGGCCAGCCCCGAGCAAAAGAAACAACTGGTGACGGAATTCCGCAGCCTGCTGGTCTATACCTACTCGGGCGCCATTTCGCAGATCCGCGACCAGCGCCTGCAGTTCCGCCCCATGCTCGGCAATCCTGCCGAGGGCGAGGTGGAAGTGCGCTCGCAGGTGTTGCAGGCACGCGGTGAGCCGATTCAACTGAACTACCGTCTGGAGAAGTCCGGCGACAGCTGGAAAATCTACGACATGAACGTGCTGGGCGCCTGGCTGGTGGAAACCTACAAGGGCAACTTCGCCTCCGAAATCAGCAAGGGCGGCGTCGATGGCCTGATCAAGACCCTGACCGAGCGCAACCAGAAGCTGGCCGAAAACGCCCAGCGCGGCAAGGGTTCCTGAAAGCATGTTCCAGCCCGATTTTGCCCTGACCGTCAATCATGCGCGCACAGCGTATGAGGCGGGCCTGGCCGCGATCTCCGCGGGTGAAACCGAATTCGACCTGGCCCAGGTGAGCGCGGTGGATTCCGCCGCGGTCGCCACCCTGCTTTCCTGGCGCAATGCTGCCAGGAAAGCAGGCGTGGTCCTGCATTTCAATCATTTCCCTCCCACCCTGCGTACCTTGATCGATCTGTACGGGGTCACCGACCTGCTGCAAGCCAGGTCCTGAGGGCGCGCTAGCCGGCTGGCGCTTCCTGCAACTGCCCGCTGCCAAGCTCGGCATGCGGAAATCTCCTATAATCAAGGGTTTCGCGGAAGCGTTCCGGGTGGCGCTGCATGCGCCTTCCGTTTACAAAAACAAAGAGAGTCCAGGCCAACATGGCGGCAATTCAGATCAGTAACATCAAAAAATCCTATGGCAGCTTGCAAGCGTTGGGCGGCGTTTCGCTCGACATCGAGGAAGGCGAGTTCTTTGGCTTGCTGGGCCCCAACGGCGCAGGCAAGACTTCGCTGATCTCGATCGTCGCGGGATTGAGCAAGGCCGATTCCGGCCAGGTCCGCGTACTTGGCCATGACGTGGTCACGGATTACCGCATGGCGCGCAAGCTGCTTGGAGTGGTACCGCAGGAGCTGGTGTTCGATCCCTTTTTCACGGTGCGCGAAACCCTGCGCATCCAGTCGGGTTACTTCGGCATCCGGAACAACGATTCCTGGATCGACGAAGTCATGCATAACCTGGACCTGACCGACAAGGCCGACGAAAACATGCGCGCGCTGTCCGGAGGCATGAAACGGCGGGTCCTGGTGGCCCAGGCCCTGGTGCACAAGCCGCCCGTGATCGTGCTGGACGAACCGACCGCCGGTGTCGACGTCGAGTTGCGCCAGACCTTATGGAATTTCGTCAAGCGCTTGAACCGGGAAGGGCATGCCGTGGTACTGACCACCCATTATCTCGAAGAGGCACAGGCCTTGTGCGAACGTATCGCCATGCTCAAGGCCGGCCAGGTGGTGGCGCTGGATTCGACCCGGGAACTGTTGCGGCGCAATGCCGGCGCCGAGTTGGTGCTGAGCCTGGCGGGCGGAGAGTTGCCTACCACGCTGCAACCTTTGCTGGTGCAGGCCGAGCCGCTGGCGACCCGCAATGTATACACCTTGCGCCTCAACAGCTTCGACGAGGTCGAGGGGATTCTGACCGCGGTGCGCCGGTCCGGCGCCAGCATCGAGCATCTGCAGCTGAACGAAGTGGATCTGGAAGACGTCTTCATCGACATCATGGGAGGTAAATGATGGTTGGCTTTCAGACCCTGTTGCACAAGGAGTTCCTGCGTTTCTGGAAGGTCGCGACCCAGACCATCGCCGCGCCCATCGTCACCGCGCTGTTGTACCTGATGATCTTCGGACATGTGCTGGAAGGCCGGGTCGAGGTCTATCCGGGGGTGGGTTACACCTCGTTCCTGGTGCCCGGCCTGATCATGATGAGCGTGTTGCAGAACGCGTTTGCCAACTCTTCCTCATCGCTGATACAGTCCAAGATCACCGGCAACCTGGTGTTCGTGCTGCTGCCGCCGTTGTCGCACTGGGAAATGTTCCTGGCCTATCTGATGGCGGCGGTAATGCGCGGGCTAATGGTCGGCGTGGGTGTGCTTCTGGTCACCGTCTGGTTTGTCGACCTGCATCTGTATTCTCCGCTCTGGATCCTGGCGTTCGCATTGCTGGGCGCGGCCATCCTGGGTACCATGGGAATCGTCGCCGGCATCTGGGCGGATAAATTCGACCAGTTGGCCGCCTTCCAGAACTTCCTGATCATGCCGGCGACATTTTTGTCGGGCGTGTTCTACTCGATCCACTCGCTGCCGGATGTGTGGCAGAAGGTATCGCATGCCAATCCATTCTTTTATATGATCGATGGTTTCCGGTATGGATTTTTCGGCCAGTCCGATGTGGCCCCGTGGCTGAGTTTCTTCATCGTACTGTGTTTTTTCACGCTGCTGGGCGGGGTTGCGCTCCAGTTGCTCAAGCGCGGCTACAAGCTGCGCCACTAGGATATCCAGAGCTCCAACATGTTGCCTACACCTGAACTCATCAAACAATACATCGCTTCCGGCCTGGAGTGCACGCACCTCGAGGTCGAGGGTGATGGCCACCATTTCAGCGCCTTGATCGTATCGCCGGCCTTTGCCGGCAAGCGCCTGATCCAGCGTCATCAACTGGTATACGCGGCACTCGGCGACCGCATGCGCGAGGAAGTGCACGCTTTGTCTATGAAAACCCTGACTCCGGAAGAACACGGCAGCTGATGGATAAACTCCTGATCACCGGCGGTAACCGCCTGGCTGGAGAAATCGCCATTTCCGGTGCCAAGAACGCCGCCTTGCCGATTCTCTGCGCGGGGCTGCTGACCGCGGACAGCATTCACATCGGCAATGTCCCGCAGTTGCAGGATGTGGCCACGATGCAGGTCTTGCTGCGCCAGATGGGGCTGCGGATCGAAGCGGATGCCGATGGCCTGGTCCTGACCGGCGACGCCATCGACACGCCGGAAGCGCCGTATGAGCTGGTCAAGACCATGCGCGCGGCGATCCTGGTGCTGGGCCCCCTGGTGGCGCGCTTTGGCGAAGCCCGGGTGTCCTTGCCGGGTGGATGCGCGATCGGCTCGCGTCCCGTGGATCAGCACATCCGCGGGCTGCAAGCCATGGGCGCCGAGGTCGTGATCGAGGGCGGATATATCCTGGCGCGCGCCAAGCGGTTGAAGGGCGCGCGCATCGTCACCGACATGATCACCGTCACCGGCACCGAAAATCTCCTGATGGCGGCCACGCTGGCCGAAGGCGAGACCGTCCTGGAAAATGCCGCGCGCGAACCCGAGGTCTCGGACCTGGCCCGCTTGCTGGTCGCCATGGGCGCGCAGATCGAAGGCATCGGCACCGACCGGCTGGTGGTGCAGGGCGTCGAGCGCCTGCACGGCGCGCGCCACCGCGTGATTGCCGATCGCATCGAAACCGGGACCTTCCTGTGCGCGGTAGCCGCTGCCGGGGGCGATGTCACGCTGCGCCATACGCGCTCCGACTTCCTCGACGTGGTGCTGGACAAGCTGCGCGAGGCCGGCGTCATCCTGACGACAGGGGACGACTGGATCCGGGTGCAGATGGCGGCGCGGCCCAAGGCGGTCAGTTTCCGCACCACCGAGTATCCGGGGTTCCCGACCGACATGCAGGCCCAGTTCATGGCCTTGAATTGCGTGGCGGAAGGCAATAGCCGGGTCACCGAAACGATCTTCGAGAATCGCTTCATGCACGTGCAGGAATTGAACCGCCTGGGCGCCAATATCGTCATCGAAGGCAATACCGCAACCCTTTCGGGAACGGACAAGCTGATCGGTGCCCCGGTCATGGCGACCGATTTGCGCGCTTCGGCTTCCCTGGTGGTGGCCGGGTTGGTGGCAAAAGGGCAGACCCTGGTCGATCGGGTGTACCACCTGGACCGTGGTTACGACAGGATGGAGCAAAAGCTGGCGCAAGTCGGCGCCAACATCGAACGGATCAAGTGATGGATAGACAATTGACCCTGGCCTTGTCCAAGGGGCGCATTTTCGACGAAACCCTGCCCTTGCTGGCGGCGGCGGGATTGACGGTCACCGAGGATCCCGAGAAATCGCGCAAGCTGATCCTGCCCACCAACGATCCCCTGGTGCGCGTCATCATCGTGCGCGCCTCGGACGTGCCGACCTACGTTCAATACGGCGCCGCCGACTTTGGCGTGGCCGGCAAGGACGTGCTGCTCGAGCACGGCGGCGTCGGCCTGTACCAGCCGATCGACCTCGATATCGCCCGCTGCCGCATGTCGGTGGCGGTGTCGGACGGTTTCGATTATGCCAAGGCGGTGCGCCAGGGCGCGCGCCTGCGCGTGGCGACCAAGTATGTGCAAACCGCGCGCGAGCATTTCGCCGCCAAGGGTGTGCACGTCGATCTGATCAAGCTATATGGTTCGATGGAGCTGGCGCCGCTGGTGGGCCTGTCGGATGCCATCGTCGACCTGGTCAGCACCGGCGGCACCTTGCGCGCCAACCATCTGGTCGAGGTCGAGCACATCATGGACATTTCCTCGCGCCTGGTGGTGAATCAGGCCGCCCTGAAACTCAAGGGTGCGTTGCTTGCGCCGATTCTCGCCGCCTTTCGCAAGGCGTCCGGCGCCGAGCCTGCCGCGGACTGAGCCGGGGCAGGCCTGGGCTGGCGCAGTGGAACCTCGTGGCAATGACTCGCTAATGGAAAAATCATGTCGGTAAAAATTCGCAAACTCGATTCGACCCAGCCCGACTTCGAACAGCTTTTGACCAGCTTGCTGGCCTTCGAGGAGGCCCAGGACGAAGCCATCGATACCGTCGCGGCGCGCATCCTGGAAGACGTCAAGGTACGCGGCGACGCCGCCGTGCTGGAATACACCGAACGCTTCGATCAGGTCGCCGCCACCAGCGTTGCCGAGCTGGAGATTCCGCACGCCGATCTTCAGGCGGCGCTGGATGGCCTGGCCCCGGAGCGGCGCACAGCGCTGGAGGTCGCGGCCGAGCGCGTGCGCCGTTATCACGAGTTGCAAAAGCAATCCTGCGGCTCCGATGGTTTCCTGCATACCGAAGCCGACGGCACCCAGCTGGGGCAAAAGGTCACCCCGCTGGATCGGGTCGGAATCTACGTGCCGGGCGGCAAGGCGGCCTACCCATCCTCGGTGCTGATGAACGCGATTCCCGCCAAGGTTGCCGGCGTCGGGCAAGTCATCATGGTGGTGCCTACGCCGGCCGGGCAGCGCAATCCGCTGGTGCTGGCCGCCGCCGCGCTGGCCGGGGTGGACCAGGTCTTCACCATCGGCGGCGCCCAGGCGGTCGGCGCGCTGGCCTATGGCACGGCGACGATCGCGCCGGTGGACAAGATCGTCGGCCCGGGCAACGCCTACGTGGCCGCGGCCAAGCGCCGGGTGTTCGGCACGGTCGGCATCGACATGATCGCCGGCCCTTCGGAGATCCTGATACTTTGCGATGGCAGCACCGATCCCGACTGGATCGCGATGGATTTGTTTTCCCAGGCCGAGCACGACGAGCTGGCCCAATCGATCCTGCTCTGCCCCGACCTGGCCTATCTGGAGCGGGTCCAGCAAAGCGTGGACAAGCTGATTCAAGAGATGCCGCGGCACCAGGTCATACGCGCTTCGCTGGAAGGCCGGGGCGCGCTGATCAAGGTGCGCGACATGGAGCAGGCTTGCGAGATCGCCAACCGGATCGCCGCCGAACACCTGGAAATCTCCACCGAGGAGCCGCAGCGCTGGGCCGACCGGATCCGCCATGCCGGCGCGATCTTCCTGGGGCGCTTTTCCTCGGAAGCCCTGGGCGATTACTGCGCCGGCCCGAACCACGTGCTGCCGACTTCGCGCACCGCGCGCTTTTCCTCGCCCTTGGGAGTCTACGATTTCCAGAAGCGCTCCAGCGTGATCAACATCAGCGCCGCCGGCGCTGCGACGCTGGGCCGGATCGCCGCCGAGCTGGCGTACGGCGAAGGCTTGCAGGCGCACGCGCGCTCGGCCGAGCTGCGCTTGCCGGAATAGGGCGCGGCATGGGCCAGGGCGGTTGGAAGAACCAGATCTTCTGTGAAGACGCGCTGACCGGATTGGCGCGCATCCCCGATGGCGCAATCGACCTGTTGATCGCCGACCCACCTTATGGACTGGGCAAGGACTACGGCAACGATTCGGACAAGCGCGACGCCGCCAGCTATCTGGAATGGACCGCCCACTGGGTCGATGCCGTATTGCCCAAGCTCAAGCCCAACGCCAGTTTCTATATCTTCCTGACCTGGCGCCATGCCCCGGAAGTGTTCGTGCTGCTCAAGCAACGCATGACCATGATCAACGAAATCATCTGGGACCGGCGCGTGCCGTCCATGGGCGGCAGCGTCAGAAGATTTTCTTCCGTGCACGACACGATCGGCTTTTTCGTCAAGGGCAAGGACTATCATTTCGACCTGGATGCGGTCCGCATCCCGTATGACGAAAAAACCAAGAAGGCGCGCTCGCGCTCGATCTTCGTCGGCGCCAAGTGGCTCGAGGTTGGCTACAATCCCAAGGATGTGTGGAGCGTATCGCGCCTGCACAAGGTGCACCGCGAGCGCGCCGATCATCCGACTCAAAAGCCGCTGGAAATCATCGAACGCATGGTCAAGGCCTCGTGTCCGGCCGGCGGCGTCGTCCTCGATCCCTTCATGGGCAGCGGCACCAGCGCCGTCGCCGCGCGCCAGAACGGTTGCGATTTCGTCGGCTTCGAGTTGAATTCCGATTATTGCTTGCTGGCGGAGGGACGCCTGGCCGCCTGCTGAGAGTCCGCGGCGCAATCCCTTCCCGAAAATCCGCTGATCCGGCGCAGGATTGGCGCAATTGGCGCATTTCCATACGAAATACCGTTAGAATGCATGTTACCCATGTGGTTATCCCGACTGGCTATTCATGAGCCGGGTTGGACGCATCGTCGTCCTGGTTATATTTGCTGTTTATTATTATGTCTACCTCAAGAATCGCAGAAGTCGTTCGCAATACCAACGAGACGCAGATCCGCGTCGCGCTCAACCTGGATGGCACCGGCCAGCAGAAACTTCAGACCGGCGTACCTTTCCTCGACCATATGCTGGACCAGATCGTCCGCCATGGCATGGTCGATCTCGAGGTCGAGGCGAATGGCGATCTGCATATCGACGCCCACCACACCGTCGAAGACGTGGGCATCACGCTCGGCCAGGCCGTGGCCAAGGCGATCGGCGACCGCAAGGGCATACGCCGCTACGGCCACGCCTATGTGCCGCTGGATGAAGCCTTGTCGCGCGTGGTGATCGACTTCTCCGGCCGTCCCGGCCTGGAATTCGACGTCCCATTCACCCGCGCCATGATCGGACAGTTCGACGTCGACCTGGCGCGCGAGTTTTTCCAGGGCTTCGTCAATCACGCGCTGGTCACACTGCACATCGACAATCTGCGTGGCGCCAATGCCCACCATCAATGCGAAACGGTGTTCAAGGCGTTCGGCCGGGCGCTGCGCATGGCGATCGAACACGATGCGCGCATGTCCGGCACCATTCCCTCCACCAAGGGCACCCTCTAGGAGCAATTTACGTCTGCATCCATCGACCAGCCCAGTGTGTGATGACCCGTCATGAATAAAATTGTTGTAGTGGATTATGGTATGGGCAACCTGCGCTCCGTGGCGCAGGCCTTGCGCTACGTCGCGCCCGAAGCCGACGTGCGCATCTCCGGCGTTGCCGCCGACGTGCGCGCGGCCGATCGTATCGTTCTGCCCGGCCAGGGCGCGATGCCGGACTGCATGCGCCACCTGCGCGCCTCCGGCGTGCTGGAGGCGCTGCTGGAAGCCGCGCGCAGCAAACCGCTGTTTGGCGTATGCGTGGGCGAACAGATGCTGTTCG
>Ga0182745_1002979_pt1 | contig 14813 bp, 16 predicted proteins | sample eDN3rd30CKraftBY_FD_128523 | JGI IMG/M metagenome (GOLD analysis project Ga0182745, IMG submission 128523) | Enriched backyard soil microbial communities from Emeryville, California, USA - eDNA 3rd pass 30_C Kraft BY (version 2) (version 2) | ecosystem: Environmental > Terrestrial > Soil >...
ACCGGGATTATTAACAACGATTCAAGATCTTGGCAGAAAAGGGTTTCAAAAACACGGGGTGATTGTAAGCGGGGCAATGGATACATATTCCTTACGTATTGCAAATTTGTTAGTTGGTAATCAGGAGGGAGAAGCAGCCCTTGAAGTGACACTAATGGGTCCGACTTTTAAAGTAGAAGAAGACTGTGTAATCGCAATCACAGGCGGGGATTTATCGCCTACCATTGATGAACGAACGGTTCCAATGTGGAGGCCTGTTTATGTGAAAAAAGGAGCTATTCTTCGATTTGGACGATGTAAATCAGGCTGCCGTGCTTATTTGTCTGTTGCGGGAGGGTATGCTATTTCGGAAGTGCTGGGTAGTAAAAGTACGTATTTAAGAGGCCAAATGGGAGGCTATAAAGGAAGAGCTCTACAAGTAGATGATGTTGTTCCTTTTAATGGACATTCTACTATGCTAAAGCATGAGTGGACGGAAGGTTTTCTTGCTGCAAAGTGGTTTGTTCATGCAAAAGAGTTTTTGCCGAGTCGCATCCCAGTTATTCGCTTTCTCGCTGGAAGCCAGTACGAATATTTTACAAACTCAAGTAAACTTCAGTTTGTAAAGAATTTGTTTAAGGTTTCAAGTCAATCAGATCGTATGGGATATAGAATATCAGGTCCTGCATTGGAACTACAGCATAAACGTGACATCTTGTCTGAAGCTGTATCGAATGGTTCTATTCAGGTCCCTCCAGATGGGAATCCTATCATTCTACTTGCAGATCGCCAAACTACGGGAGGGTATCCTAAAATTGCTCAAGTGATTACGACAGATTTATCATTAATTGGGCAGTTGAAACCTGGAGAATCTATTCAATTTTCACAAGTTACATTAAAAGAAGCCGAGCAGTTGTACATTCAAAAAGAACAGAAGTTAAAACAATTGAAGGTTGCGCTATCATTGGCTTTGCAGTAAAAGAAAGTACTCCAGGAGTGCTTTCTTTTTTGTCGCGTGTCCAGCGTAGGTACAGTCTATAGGAAACTGCTGCTTCAATAGTACGTGGTATTGAAGCCATACATATGATGAAAAAAGGGCAAGTTCACCAAGGGGTGAAGTCTGCTCAAAATCGAAAAGAATTCATTGATAAACTATTTAGCATCGCATTATAATCTGTAAAGTTAGCAGGAAATTCATGTCCTATGTTTTTTGAAATCATCTTTGCACCAGAACCATTCATTGTACCGGGTGATTTTTAACAAGACTCTAAAAAAGTATTTACGTCAGAATTTTAAAAAATATTAAAATTATCGTTGACTTTCAACAATAATGTTTGTAAAATAAACAACATATAAATCATATTAATTCAATAGGATAAATTGGTTCAATAAACGACCGGACAACCGGAGATTCTTCTTTCGTGAATGAAGGGGATTCTCCGGTTTTTATTTTGCGGTCTAATTCAAACCAACCAGACAACTGGAGGTCTTTATCGTTAAGGAAATGAATCCTTGGCATAAAGACCTTTTCTATTGAGAAGGAGGGATGTTATGAGTAAAGGCCAAGATGATTCTTATTTAGTGAAGATTCAGGATGGACGACAAGTATGGGTGGGAGAAGAAAAAGTAGATTTATTCTCTTATTTAACCTCAACAACTTTTGAAGTACATGCCATTTCTAAGTTTTTGGATGAAAGATGGAATGTAGATTCTGTCCCTTTGAATGGTCATGAAAACTTTCATTATTCACCCTTATCTGTTCCAAAAACGACTTTGGAATTAGAGAACCAAAAGTTTCATTTATCTTATTGGTTTCCAGAAGGTCCTTTCTTTTCAGAAGGGTGGACCGATATCACTCATGCTATTCTACAAGGTTGGTATTTTAACGGAAATCACTTGCAACCATTTTTTACTGAATTTTCGGAATTTATTAATCTGCTAGTACAAAGACTTAAACAAGAAAAACGATTGGTCACCATGCCTTATCGATTGTTGGGATCACCTGAAAGGATTCAACGTTCTACTCTTAAGGTGACAAGGCAAACGGAGGACAGCATTTTTATTGATGGAATACAAAAATTTCCGAGTGATTCATTGGTCGTTCATGAATTATTGACATTTGCTTCTCATCAAGATCAAGAGCTTCTCTTTACAGTACCATTGAATCGTGACGGAGTGTCCTTGCATGTTCAATCAGGAGACTTGGATTCTGGAGTAGTCGTACATTTCAAGAATGTCTGTATTCCTTGGAATACCGTGTTGGTTCAGGAAAAATTGGAGCATATGATCTCTCTTTTTGATTCTGATCATGTCACCACTTATCCAGATTATCAACGGGTATCTAGTTTTTATCATCAATTAGAATGGCTAACGAGTCTTGCCTTTTATGTGGCGAAAGAGACAGGAGAAAGTGAAAAACTACATATTCAAGAAGTTCTTGGAGAACTGTTGCAACAATTAGACATATTGAAAGCCTATTTATATCTTTCAGAGATCAAGGCTGAACAACATAGCGGTGGTGTTGTGCCGCATCAGCAGGCACTTCAAACCGCTAAATATCAAGGGATTTCTTTTTACAAAAGAGCGATTGAAATCCTACAACGGGTCAGCGGTGAACTTTATTTACAGAACTATTACGGGGATGAGACCCATAATGATTCAAAGAAGCTTTATTCCTTGATTTCCGATTATATCGCTTCACCTGCTGCATTAAGCAGACAACAATATCAATCATTTCATGCTGGTGATCCCGAATATGCTTGGGCGAACTATTACCAAGCCTATTCAACCGATTTTCTTAAAAATCGGTTAAAGGATTTCTGGGATTTTCATAAGACAGAAAAGTTATTTTCAGCTTTACCTAAATAGACGTAAAAAGGAGATGAGTAATATGAAACTTACTGTTTTCAAGAAAGCAGCTACAGCCATTCTTTTATCAGGAGTACTATTATTAACCGCTTGCTCTACCGGTGATAAAACAAGTAAAGAGACTGGTAGTAATGGAGAAGAAATCGTTTATTTTAAATATCCAGATAACCCATCCTTTGATTTAATCTATCTTGCTGATCAATTGGGTTATTTTGAAGGAACGAATACTCGTCCACAATATGTAGGAAAAGTTGCTGCTCCTCAAATTATTCCACTCGTTGGAACGGGTGATATTGACTTTGGTTCCAGAATGGTTCCATTAGTCATTTCAGCGATTGCGAGTGGTGCGGATATTAAAGTAGTATCTGCAGGTGGATTAACATTAGAAGATGCCCCACATATGAAATACTTTGTTCGTAAGGATTCTGGAATTAGAGAAGCAAAAGATTTAGAGGGGAAAACGATTGGTTTTAACAGTTTTGGAGCATGCGCTGAGTTCGTGACGAAGAAATGGTTACGGGAGCAAGGTGTTGATGTGGATACGATTGAATGGGTGGTGGTTCCTGATGATAAAGGAGAGCAAACGGTAGAACAAGGAGACGTAGATTTAGCCATCATTCATCCACCACACTCCGGCAGAGCTTCGAATAATCCGGAACTAACAGCTTTATGGTCTGATTATGATTTAGACAAAGGATTAGGTGGAATGGCTCCATATAGTGTAAACGGTGAATTTGCGAGAAATCACCCTGAAGCCGTTGAAGACGTTGTAACAGCGATAACGAAAGCTGCAAACTGGGTAAATGAAAATCCAGATGAAGCCCGTAAAATCATTGCTGAAAGACTTGGGATGGATATTGAAAATGTAGAACGATATGCGTATGTTAAAGATCTTGTGATAGAAGAAGAACCCATCCAATACTATATCGACATCCTTGAGAATGAAGGGAAACTCAAGGAAGGTTCTGTCGATGTAAAGGATGTTTATACTAATGAATTTAATCCCTTTGCTAATGGGAAAACAGCTAGTAAATAAGAAATAAAAAACATATCTGGAATCAAATAGGTGGAGAATCTGCTTGATTCCAGATCTATTATTTTGATGGAAAAAAGGAGTGGAGCTAAAGTGACTATTAAAATACAAGCGGTGAATGTGAAAAAGGCATTTCCAGTTCAAAACGAGTATGGAAAAAAAGATCAAATAACCGTTCTAGATAATTTTCAACTTCAAGTTCAAGAAGGCGAATTTCTTTCAATCCTCGGACCAAGCGGTTGTGGAAAATCAACCTTTTTAAGCATTTTAGCCGGCCTTACCTCAAAAACAAGCGGTGAATTAATCGTGGATGGTCAGCCTGTAAATGGAGTGAATAAAAAACATAGCGTGGTTTTCCAAGGATATGCATTATTTCCATGGCTTACGGTTGTGGAAAATGTTGAAACAGGTCTCGAAATAAGGGGAGTTCCAAAGAAGGAAAGGCGAGAAATTGCTTTAGAATATATTAACCTTGTGGGTCTTTACACATTTGCCAATCGATACCCTCATGAATTATCAGGTGGGATGAAGCAACGGGTAGCGATTGCGAGATCATTGGCATACGATCCAGATGTGTTGTTGATGGATGAACCATTTGGCGCCTTGGATGCACAGACAAGGGAAATTTTGCAAACAGAATTGTTAAGAATTTGGGAAGCAAGTAAGAAAACAATCATTTTCATTACCCATAGCTTAGATGAAGCGATCTATTTATCGGATCGCGTGGCGATTATGACAGCACGACCTGGCAGAGTGAAAAAAATCATCGATATTCCATTAGAACGACCAAGACAGTTTGAAATTCGTAATTCTGAAGAATTTGTCCAACTCCGTCAAGAAGCATGGGAAGTATTAAAAGATGAAGTGTTGCAGGCGCAAGGTGTGAACCCACCACAAGAAGGAGTTCCTGCAAAAAAGGTGGAACAGAAAGGAAAGATAGTCAATGAGAAAGTGGTCTAATATTTTATATCAAACTTGGTATCGAAGTGCAGCGATCATAATCTTTTTATTGATATGGGAGTTACTTCCACGGTTAGGTCTTGTCAGCAAAGCGTATCTTAGTCCCCCTACAGAAGTGATTGTGGCTATTCAAGAACTCATTTCTACGGGTGATCTATGGGTACATGTAGCGAGCAGTTTGCAGCGCTCTTTATCGGGATTAATCATCGCAATTATTTCAGGAATTGTTCTTGGTTTAATTCTGGGCTGGTTTAAAAAATTTGAAGCGTTTATTGATCCATTACTACAGCTTTTCCGGCAAATCTCTGCTTTCGCGCTTTTCCCTGTATTTATCTTGTTTCTTGGAATCGGAGAAGTATCCAAATCAGCGATAATCTTTTGGGCAGCGTTTTGGCCGATTCTTTTAAATACCGTAAGTGGGGTAAAGCATGTAGATAAGCTGTTAATTGATTCTGCCCGTTCAATGGGAGCTTCCCAGTCTTATATTTTTAGAAAAGTCATAATCCCTGCAGCTGCACCTGGAATCTTTACCGGTATTCGACTTGGTGGAGCTTACTGTATCACAGCTTTAGTGGCAGCAGAAATGATTGGAGCTGCATCAGGACTCGGATTCTATATATTAAATTCACAGGAAATATTTCAAATTCCGCATATGTATGCCGGCATTATTCTGCTCGCCTTTTTAGGATTAGGTTTGAATTACATTCTAGCTTTAGTAGAGTCAAGGTTTACTAAATGGAAAAAAGGGTTAGTAAGGGATGAAGCAGCATAAAAGCAAAATCATTTGGAGTTCCGTTGTGTTAATCCCTTTTTTAGCCGTCTTAATTGGCTTTATTAATCTTGGCAGAAGTGAACAAGTTCTAGATAAAAAAATCCGGATTGGCTACACCCATAATGATATTTTAATGGTATTGAAAAATATGGAAATTATTAAGGGCAGGGTTGCTCTAGAAGGGTACTCCGTGGAATGGATGGAATTTCAAGATGAAGTGAAAATTTATCAATCGTTGGAAGAAGGGACGATTAATTTTGGAAAGGTTGGAGATGCCGTTCCGTCCTTTCTTTATAAGGGGAAAAATGCCTCTGTGTTTGTAGCAGCGGAACCTCCAAGTCCAAATGGCCGGGCGATTGCCAGCCTAAAAGGTGCTGAAATGACTGGAGTGGAAGATTTAGTAGGAAAAAAAGTGGCCTATACGCCTTTTACAAATGATCATTATTTTCTACTGCAATTATTGGAAAAAAGTTCTTTGGGTGTTGGTGGGATTGATAAATTAGAAGCCATTGAAGCTTCACCTTCTGAAGGAGTGGAGTTGTTACAAAATGGTGAGGTTGATGCGGTCGTTGTTTCAGAACCCTATGTTAGTTTGTTCGATTATTTAGAATATCCTCTTGTTTACGACGGAGAACTGACCGCCAATCAAGATGTTTATCTAACAACACAGGAAAACATAAAAGAAAGAAAAGATATTATCAATGAATTGTTATTGGTCATTTATGATTATGAAGATTTATTAAACGAGGATATTCATGGTTTTGCAGAAATTCTCTATCAAAAAACAAAGATTCCGCATATTGTCTGGTTAAATGTGTTTGTGAACGAAGCTTATGGTATATCACCTTATTATGAAGGCGTGGTGAAACAACAACAGGAAAGGGTAGATTTTCTTTTTGAACAAAAAGTCATATCACAAAATTTTGAGGTGAATGAGTTTGTAATTGACAACACGGAGCAGGAGTGAAGGAAATGAATCCAGGTGAAAAATATAAAAAAAGGTTACAAGATGGAAGAAATGTTTGGCTAAATGGCAAAAAAGTTCAAAATTTGGTGGAACATCCTTCGTTTAAAGGAACGATTTCAACAATTGTTAGTTTACTAGATTTACAGAAGCACCCAGATGTTCAGGAAGAGTTAACGTTTGAAACACCTAATGGAAATAGAGCAAATATGGCTTTTCTATTCCCTCAACAAAAAGAAGATATTTTTCGCCGTAGCCGTGCATTTCGGTTGTGGAGTGGAGCGACATTTGGTGTGATGAGCCGGGTTGCGGGTTTTTATCGCTCACAACTTTTAGGCTGGTATTTAACCCGTGACCATCATAAAGAGATCCCTGGATATTCTGAGAAAATGAAGAATTATTTTGAATGGGTAATGGATAACGATTTACTGATCACAGCGGCTGGACATGATCCCCAAATTGACCGCTCGAAAAACGCTACTGAATATGGTGACGATATTTATACAGCAGCACGGATTGTGGGGGAAACGGAAGAGGGAATGATTATTCGCGGCGCCAAGATGATTTCAACTGGAGCACCTTATATGGATGAAATCATGATTTCCTCTCATAAAAAAAGGACAGAACAAGAAAAAGGGTATGGGGCCATGTTTGCCATTTCAGCCAATACACCCAACGTTCATCTGATCTGCCGAGAGTCGTTTGCTTCCAATCTTAAGGAAGATCATCCGCTAAGCTATCAATTTGATGAGATGGACGCGGTAATTGTGTTCGATGATGCACTTATCCCGTGGGAACGAGTATTTATCAAAGATGATGCCGAGGCCATGTGGAAAATAAGAAACGATCCATTTACGACTGCAATTAGTCTCCATGAGACGATTGTTCGCCTCATAAGCAAACTAGAATTTGTGGCAGCCATTGGTAATGATTTGGCTGAATCCATAGGGGTTCATCGGTATCAACATGTGCAGGCCAAACTAGCCGAATTGTTCATGCAGGTGGAGACCATCCAGGCCTTACTTCTAAGTGCAGAACACCAATCTAAAGAATATGGAGGTGTTTGGGCTCCAGATGTCGATCCAATGGTCACAGCCAAAAATTTAGGGATGAAATATTATCCGAGAGCCATCGAAATTTTACAGCAAATTTCAGCAGCAGGAATGCTGCAGATTCCTTCGAGGCTAGAGGAATTAAAGGGTGAAATAGGAACGTTTTTACAAAAATATTATCGTGGAGCTGACAGAAATGCCCAAGAGAGAATTCAATTGTTGAAGCTATCTTGGGATCTTGTGGGAAGTCCTTTAGGTTCCAGACATGAACTATATGAGAGATTTTATGCAGGTGATTCTGTTCGGGCATTTGCAGCCCAGTATTTAGAATATGATAAAAGGCATTTATATGACAAAGTTCAAAGTCGATTAACGTCCACATTTTTGGTTTAAATTAATCCAGTATGTGGACGATGACACGATTGCTGCTGCTTAACAGGTATTCTCCTATATGGATTCAGAAGGTCAAAGGTTAATGACTCAATTGAATAGAGGAGACCGATTAAAATTAGAAGTTAGTCCTAATCTATGGGTTGGTGTTGGACTTGTTCGAGGAGGGGCAGGTACTGCATTGGTAGGAGGTCCTGACCAAATTGCCGCCCGAATGAAAGAATATGGGGAATTGGGGGTTGAAACATTTATTCTGTCGGGATACCCACATTTAGAAGAAGCCTATCGTACAGCCGAATTGTTATTCCCAAAATTGCCAATAAAAAGAGAAGCTGATCCAAATCATCGCTCCTTTGTAGGAACATTTGGCGAAGTCATTGCGAATGAAAAGATTCCTAAATGATGATTTTAATAGAAGAAAGTAGGAGATAAAATGACCAATTTAAATCGAGAAATGAAATTAGGCGCGTTTTTTATGATCCCAGGACATCATGTGGTTGCTTGGAGGCATCCCAAAGCAGAGGCGCAGAATGTGATGAACTTTGATTTTATTAAAAGACTCGCTCAAACGGCCGAGCGAGGGAAATTTGATATGATCTTTCTCGCAGATGGCTATTCGATCAAAGGAAAGGACCAAAAGGCACTTGGTCAAACAGTTAATACACTTTTTGAACCTTTTACTCTATTATCTGCCCTTTCTTCCGTTACGAAACATATAGGCCTGGCAGGGACCGTATCGACTACCTTTAATGAACCCTTTAATGTAGCACGTAGGTTTGCGTCATTGGATCATTTAAGTGGCGGCCGTGCAGCGTGGAATGTCGTGACATCGAATACAGAATCGGAGGCCCGAAATTTTAATTTGGAAAAACACTTACTACATTCAAAGCGATATGAACGCGCTGAAGAATTTGTCGATATCGTAACAAAGCTTTGGGATAGCTGGGAAGATGATGCGTTAATCATTGATAAAGAGTCTGCGCAGTTTGCGGACGCATCTAAAATACATGCAATTGATCATAAAGGAAAATGGTTCTCAGTGGAAGGACCGTTAAATATCTCCCGGCCGGTTCAAGGGCACCCTGTCGTAATCCAGGCAGGATCTTCCGAGGCAGGGAAGGAGCTAGCTGCCCGTACTGCTGAAGTGATTTTTACCGCTTGGCAAACTCTCGAAGAGGCGCAGGCCTTTTATGCAGACGTAAAAGGCAGAATGGCAAAATACGGGCGTTCACCTGAGGAATTAAAAATTATGCCTGGTGTTTTTCCGGTAATTGGGAGGACAGAGGAGGAGGCAGAACAGAACAAAAGGTTTCTTGAAGAAATTATTCCTGAAGAAGCGGGTGTACAATTGCTATCCGCTATGATTAGTGTTGATCTGTCAGGTTATCCTGTCGATGGGCCATTACCTGATCTGCCTGATTTGGAACAAGTGAATGGAGGGAAAAGCCGTTTTCAATTATTAAAAGACTTGGCTGAGCGTGAAAACTTAACCATTCGTGGATTGTATCAAAGCATAGCAGGTGCACGAGGACACCGGGAAATCAGCGGAACACCTGAACAAATAGCTGATCAAATGCAGGAATGGTTTGAAAATGGAGCAGCAGACGGCTTTAATATCATGCCTCCTTATTTACCTGGTGGTCTCGAAGATTTTGTTGATCTAGTGATTCCAATTCTACAAGAACGTGGCTTGTTTCGAACGGAGTATACAGGAAACACATTACGAGAAAATTTAGGCTTGAAACGACCAGCTAACACATTGATTCATCATGTAAAAGAAACAATTTAATGATTCTATTAAAATAAAAAAGGAAATAAATAGGGAGGGTGATACCCGATGAGTATTAGCAGTCAAGAAATTCATTTTATTTCGAAGCTTTTAAAAGAGGTTCAATATGGTTCAATCTCTATTACTTTAAATGATGGAAAGATTGTACAAATTGAAAGTATGAAAAAGAAACGCTTTGATACAAAGAACCGTAGTAATAGGAATATTAACAGGGGGTACTAGTTCCGAACCTTCAGAGTTAGATGCATCTTTACACTTGGTGTATGGGAAAACGGAGTTAATTTTTTAAAAATATATTGATAATTATAAATATTCTAACTATAATAAATTTAAATCTAAGTAAACTTATTTGGATTATTGAAATTAATTGTGAGTTATATGTACAACTAAAAGCTATCGAACTATTTTCAAGTGAATGCTCGTATCTTAAAAGTTAAGTATTTATATTCGATCACTTAGTCAACCAGACTACTGGAGACTTCCTAGAAAACGGGAAGTCTCTATTTTTTTCTTAGGAATCATACCCTTTTAGTTTAGGAGAAAAAAACTTCAAACTGATTCATGAATCATACTTAGAGCATGGTGGGAGATGATGTACATGTCTTTAGAATTCAATCATTCTTATAAATTAGCCAATCAGAACTATGACGTAAGTCTAAAAGCCGATGTACTAGTAATTGGAGGCGGACCTGCCGGGGCATGGGCAGCCTTAACAGCTACAGAAAATGGAGCGTCTGTTATTTTAGTTGATAAAGGCTATTGTGGTAGTAGTGGGGCAACGGCCCCCTCAGGGAATGGCGTTTGGTATATACGAGAAGACCAACGAGAAGAGGCGATGAAAAGTAGAGAAGCGTTAGGTGGGTATTTGTCCGAAAGAAAATGGATGGAGCGAGTGCTTCAACGTACTTTTGAAAATGTCAATCGATTAGACGAATGGGGCTATCCTTTTCCGATCGATGAACATGGGGCTAAGCATAAACGAAGCCTTCAAGGGCCTGAATATATGAGATTAATGCGAAGAAAACTGAACAAAGCCAAAATCAAAATTCTTGACCATAGTCCTGCACTTGAGCTTCTGTATGATAGCTATGGGATTGCAGGAGCTGCCGGTGTTCAAACACAGGAAAATAATCAAACATGGGCTGTTCAAGCGAATTCGATTGTCATTGCCTCTGGTGGATGTGCTTTTCTCAGCAAGGCATTAGGCTGCAATGTGCTAACAGGTGATGGTTACTTATTTGCTTCAGAATCTGGCGCTGATTTATCCGGAATGGAATTTTCCAATGCCTACGCGATTACGCCAAAATATTCGTCCATTACGAAAACGGCTTTCTATGAATGGGCTTCATTTACTTATGAAGATGGAAGCATTATTGAAGGAGCAGGTTCCAAAAGAGGCCGCTCGGTAATTGCAAAAAAATTATCAGAAGGTCAAAAGGTGTTCGCACAATTAGATAAAGCCAAAAATGATCATGATTTACAAAAATATATGAGAATTGCTCAACCAAATTTCTTCCTTCAATTTGACCGTATAGGGATTAATCCATTTGAGAACCGTTTTGAAGTCACTTTACGTTTTGAGGGAACGGTACGTGGAACGGGCGGTATTCGAATCACAGATGAAACTTGTGCAACCTCCGTCCCTGGCCTTTTCGCAGCAGGGGATGCTGCGACACGGGAATTGATTTGCGGTGGTTTTACTGGAGGTGGAAGCTACAACGCGGCTTGGGCCATTTCGTCAGGTTACTGGTCTGGGGAAGCAGCAGCAAAATATGCCTTAACCTACAACCGAAATAACCATGATCGCACACTTACAAGAAAACAAGTCGTGGGAATTAATGAACACCACACACCAGGTGAAACTCTTGGTGGAAACGAATTAACTAAATTGGTTCAAGCAGAAGTCACACCTTATAACGTTAATTTGTTTAGAGCAGGAGAAAAACTTACTTCTTCCTTATTAATACTAAACAATCTTTGGAAGGAAGCAAAATCACACTTGGGAGAAAAAGATAGCAATCTTGTGAGAGTGAGAGAATCAGCGGCGATGCTAGCGACATCTCGATGGATGTACTCCGCTGCTCTACAAAGAACAGAAACTCGTGGTATGCATAAACGACTTGATTTTCCAGAAACAGATGATCATCAACAAAGACGTCTTATTACGAGTGGACTTGATGAGATACAGGTAAATTGGGATAGTCACAGTTTTGTAAACATCTAAGGAGGAATGGATCTTGATTGAAGTGTTAGTAGAAGAACAATGTGTGGAATGTAATTTATGTGTGAAGGTCTGTCCTCTGAACGTATTTGAAAAAAGGGAAAACCAACCGCCTGTGATTGCTAGACAAAGTGATTGCCAAACTTGCTATATGTGTGAACTTTATTGCCCGGCCAAGGCACTATATGTAGCGGCTGACGCAGAAGATACAGTGGATGTTTCTGTGGATGAAATAATAGAAACGGGGCTAATTGGTAGTTATCGTAAAGACATTGGCTGGGAAAAGGGCTATAAATCGACTGCTAGTCAAGACACCGCTTATAAATTTTATTTAAAATAATTGGAGAGTGTAAATAAGATGAAGGAGACATTGAAGCAAAAGGGACTATTTATAATCATGATCATAATGGTTCCGGTGCAAGAATTTCAGCTGACTTGAAACTGATCTCTAAGTCTTGAACATACTAATCCAAACAAAAGAAAAACAGTTCACTAGTCTCATAATTATGAGTATATAAAAGATAATTAATAGCAAGATCATAATTTATATAGGAGGAAAGAAAATGAATAAAGTTGATGATTTAAAACTAGATTACATCATATCTGAATTGAAAAACTTAGATTACGGTTCTCTAGTGATTACTGTACATGAAGGTGAGATTACACAAATTGATACAACAGAAAAGAAACGATTTTCGTTAACGAAAAGTAATAAATTAAATCGAACTAAATACTAAACAATTTAAACAGATAGTTATGTGGAGAAATTAAGTTGAACTTATATAACAAGGAGGAGGGATTCATTTCCCCTCTTTAATATCAGTCACATACCTTTTATAGTACATATACAAATGAGGGCATATATTCAAATTGTGTACTAAAATTTAAATTCACACTTGAACCATATGTTTAGTTTTATTAAAATGAAGAGAAAGGAAATTTCTTCGTCGACTAGACTACTAGAGACTTTAACTCTTGGCTGTTTTCATGCTCAAGAGTTAAAGTCTTTTGTATTTGGAGGGAGAGAAATATGTAATAAGTTTTAGTGTTCGTGGAGATAAGTCAATTATCAAAAGAAAAGCCCATGAATAAGTAATTCTCATTTTAGGTTTTAAATCAGTGAAGGACCATGTCGCACTTCCTGAAGATACAGATTATATTATCGAAAACATTGGATCAAAAATAAAGAAAATGGTCGTGTTGCAAAATTCCTATCACGTGGCATCTATGGACAATAATAAGGAGCAAATCGTGAAGGATTCCTATCATTTTGTTCAGCAACACATAGGGCAGAGAGCGGTTTATTTAAATAGTTAGTCAAAATTTTTTTTTTTTTTTGAAAAATCATACTATATATATCGGTTTAATATATTTTAGTGTATGGAATACGAGTCAATTAGATTACCATAGGCCCATTATTCAATTTGAAACCGCAGCAATAGATTCTTTGTAGGAAACCGTGTGAATTCCAATAAGCTGAAGGGATACAATTTTTTAAAAGCCCTGTCTTACCGTTTTTAAAGAAGTTTTTTATTTAAATGAATCTATAAAAGGGAGTGATTTGTGTGGGAAATGTTCTTAGGAAAGCCGTGGAAGATAGGCGAAAAAAATTAATAGATAAACTGATTGCTTTTAAAGTATATAAGAAAGGCGATAAACATCTCTTTGAGTTATCGCTAACAGAACTAGAAAATGAATATAGAAGTTTTAAATCACATTGTCATCCGCATAGTGATTTGGGCTCTATAAAATGGACTTGTAAAAAATCATGATATATAGGTAGTAGTCTTCGCTCAGTTATTCTAATCTTTATATGCTCTAGTTTCTTCAAAATAGATGGGAAAAGTAAAAAAGTCCATTTCCATTAAATGAGTAAACGGCAATTCATAAAGGAGAGGAATCCGAAAGGAGAATGTGTATGAACATGAGCGAGACTCAATTGTCAGTAGATGATTATTTAGATTTGTACCTATATGCGGAAAGTATGGATGATCACGTGTGGCAACAAGAAATTATAGAAACACTACAAAATTCCCATAATGAATTCAGAAAAGAACTTCAATCTGTTGCGTGTAAACAGCTTATGGAAAAGTATGAACATATTAATGAAGAAATTCGCACCATTTATCAACAGTTGCGAATTCATTCTTCTAATGAATATTTATTAGAAGAGTTTTGGAGATTAAAACAACAGCGTATTTTATTAGGTCTCCAGATTCGGTCGGCCAAACATCATTCTCCATAAATATAAGTCCGCGCAAAAAAACTTTGTGAGTTTGTTCAGGTGAGGAAAGCCCAAAAAAAATAAAGAGAAACAAGGCTGGAAGCGTCTATTAACAACTGTGTTTGTATTATAATTAATTTGATTATGTTAATCGAAATGACTTTCAAAAAAATTTATTGGAAGTTTCGTAGGAGCAGAGAGATGTTACGGATAATAAAAAGGATGGATTTTTCCTCCTTTTTTTGTTATGCACCCAGCATGGTACAGTCTATAGCGTGTGAGAGGTCGGAGGTTAATCTCTGACCCGACTCCTTTATCTTCTTCATAAGAGATGGAACTTCGTTTAATTGAAATCCAATGTTCCTCTTTTGTTTATAATGTTTTATAGTAATGGTAGAAAAAGAATAAAATGTCTTTTATATATTACATAATTGCAGTGGATGTTTAAATTTTTTAACACTTATCAAGAAGGGAGATATTTTATGCAAGCACATAACAAAACCGTTGTAAAATCCATGCAAATCCTCACTCTTTTCTTGAATTATCCCAAACTCACTTTTA
>Ga0182745_1002980_pt1 | contig 14812 bp, 16 predicted proteins | sample eDN3rd30CKraftBY_FD_128523 | JGI IMG/M metagenome (GOLD analysis project Ga0182745, IMG submission 128523) | Enriched backyard soil microbial communities from Emeryville, California, USA - eDNA 3rd pass 30_C Kraft BY (version 2) (version 2) | ecosystem: Environmental > Terrestrial > Soil >...
CGAGCGCCGTGAGGACGTGCTGCCGCTGGCCCAGTCGCTGGTAGCGGAGCTGTGCGCGGAGCTGGGGCGCAGGCCGGTGGGCTTCTCCCAGGCCGCCCAGGCCCGGCTGCAGCGCTATCCCTTCCCCGGCAACGTCCGCGAGCTGCGCAACGTCCTGGAGCGGGCCCTGGTGCTCGAATCCAGCCCCGAGCTCGAGCTGCCCTCCCTGGAGCCCCAGGGGCGCAGCGGCCCGCCCGCGGCGGACCCGGACGCCTTCGTCGTGGCCGGGCCACCCCGCACGCTCCAGGAGGTCGAGCGGCTCTATGTCCGCCATGTCCTCGCCCGCCTGGAGGGGCGGCGGATGGAGGCGGCCCGGGCGCTGGGGTTGTCCTATCCGACATTCCTCCGCCGGCTCGAAGAGGAGTAGGCGCTTCAAGATTCTTCAAGTCCCTCCACCGCGAGTTAAAATCGCTTTCATCGTCCCGCCCGCAATCCGCTCGCCGTCCCCCTGGGGAAGACGATAGAGGGGCGGCACGGGACTTGCCCAAGGGCCTCCGCAGGTGAACCCGTGCGCCGCGTTCGCGGCGACTTCTGTGGAGGTGAGATGTCGATATCGAAGAGTCCCGAGGGCGCCAGCTCCCGGTGGAAGGTGTTGGCCACGGACCTGCCTGCATCCCTGGTGGTCTTCCTGGTCGCGCTGCCGCTGTGCATGGGGATTGCCCTGGCGTCCGGTGCGCCCATCGTCTCCGGCCTCATCGCGGGGGTGGTTGGCGGCATCGTGGTGGGCCTGTTCGGCGGCGTGCCGCTCCAGGTGAGCGGCCCCGCGGCGGGCCTCGCGGTGATGGTGTTCGGGTTCATCCAGCAGATGGGGCTGGCCATGACCTGCGCGGCGGTGGCCGTCGCCGGCGTGGTGCAGATGATTCTCGGCGGCCTGAAGGTGGCGCGCGGCGCGCTGGCCATCTCTCCCGCGGTCATCCACGGGATGATGGCTGGCATCGGCATCCTCATCGTCCTGGGACAGGTGCACATCGTCCTGGGCGGCGCGCCGCAGTCGAGCGCGTTGCAGAACCTGAAGGAACTGCCAGGGCAGATTGCGGGCTTGCACGGTGCCGCGACGCTGTTGGGCCTGCTGACCCTCGGGCTGATGGTGGCGTGGCAGTTCGTCCCCGGGAGGCTGAAGAAGGTGCCGGGCCCGCTGGTCGCAGTGGTGGGCGCCACCGCGGCGGCGTCCCTCCTGGGCGCGGACGTGGCGCGCGTGGAGCTGCCGGAGAACATCTTCGCCAGCTTCCAGCGGCCCGCGCTCCCCAATGGGGACTGGGTGACGTTCGGCACGGCGGTGCTGTCGCTGGCGCTGGTGGCGAGCGCGGAGTCACTGCTGAGCGCGGTGGCCACGGACAAGATGCACACCGGCCCCCGGGCGAACCTGGATCGGGAGCTCTTCGGCCAGGGACTGGCGAACACGGTCTCCGGCCTGGTGGGGGGCCTGCCCATCACCGGCGTCATTGTGCGCAGCGCCACCAACATCACCGCTGGCGCGAAGACCCGTCTGTCGGGCACGCTGCACGGCGTGTGGCTGCTGCTGTTCGCCACGCTGCTGGGCTCGGTCGCGGGGCTCGTCCCCCTCACGGTGCTGGCAGGTCTGCTCGTCTTCGTCGGAGCCAAACTGGTGAACGTCCACCACATTCGCGAGCTTCAGAAGCGCGGTGAGCTGGGCGTGTACCTGGTGACGGTGGCCGGGGTGGTGGGCGTCAACCTCCTGGCCGGCATCGGCATGGGCCTGGCGTTCGCGGTGCTGCGCCTGCTGTGGCACCTGGGCACCGTCAAGGTCGAGGTGCGGCAGCAGAAGGACGCGTCATATCGGGTTCGAGTCTCGGGCGCGCTGACGTTCGTCGGCGTGCCCCGGCTGTCCACCGCGCTCGCCCAGGTGCCTTCGGGCTCCCGGGTAGAGCTGGACCTGGCCGTGCAGACGCTGGACCACTCCGGGCACGAAGCCCTGGAGAGCTGGTGTGACACGCATCGCAAGACGGGGGGCTCGGTGTCCACCGAGTCGCTCGAGGAAGTCTGGAGCCGTAAGGGAACGGTCAATCCGAGCGCACCCGCGGTCGTTGACGCTCCCAGTCACAACTCGCTTGTCTCCGGAGGTGCGCAGTGAGGAAGCTCATCCGAGGTCTATTGGACTTTCAGCTCAACGCCCGCTCGAAACATCGGGAGAAGTTCGCGCTGCTGGCGCAGGGGCAGAAGCCCGATTGCCTCTTCATCGCCTGCGCGGACAGCCGCGTCGTGCCGAACCTGCTGGTGTCGACCGACCCCGGCGACCTCTTCGTGGTCCGCAACGTGGGCAACATGATGCCGCCGTCGGATGCCAAAGGGCTCTCGACGGGGGACCAGTCCGAGGCCGCCGCGCTGGAGTTCTCGCTCCGCCACCTGCTGGTGGAGGACATCGTGGTGTGCGGCCACTCGAGCTGCGGCGCGATGAATGCCGTGCTCGGCGGCGGCGAGTGCCCCGACCACCCGAACCTCTGCGCCTGGCTCGAGCACGGCAAGCCCGCGCTCCAGCGGATGAAGGACCACCCGGAGCTGGGCGCGGGGCTGCCGGACCACGACCGTCTGTCCATGAACAATGTCCTGGTGCAGATGGAGCACGTCGCCAGCTATCCGTGCGTGAAGGAGCGCCTCGTGGCGGGCACGCTGAGACTGCACGGCTGGTGGTTCGACATCGGCACCGCGCAGGTCCATGCCTGGCGCGCGAACCAGGGCCGGTTCATCCCCATGGATGAGCTGGTGGGGGAGGCCCTGCTGCGCGAGCTCGGCTCGGACTGCGTCGCCCCCGAGGTGCTCCCGAATGGCAACGGTGCCCCGCACCTGTCCGTGGCCGCCAGCAACTCGTGACGACGGCGGAGCAGGCGGGCAGGGGAGCCGGCCGGCCGGCGCCGCTCTCCGGTGGCAAATGACGGGGGAGGAGGGGAGGATGGGCCACGGGCTCCATGACTCCCTTCCTCTTCATGCTCGTCGTCCTGGGATTCTCCGTGGGCGCGGGACTGCTGGGTTCGCTCCTGGGCATCGGGGGCGGGCTCATCCTGATTCCCGTGCTCACGCTGCTCCTGAAGGTGGACATCCAGTACGCGGTGGGGGCGTCCATCGTCTCCGTCATCGCGACGTCCAGCGGCGCCGCGGCGGCCTACGTCCGGGACCGGATGGCCAACACCCGCGTCGCCATGTTCCTGGAGCTGGCCACCACGGCGGGGGCGCTCAGCGGCGCCTTCCTGTCGGGGCTGGTGGGAGGGCGTGGCGTCTACCTCGTGTTCGGCGCCGTCATGGCGTGGTCCGCGCTGGTGATGCTGAAGCGGATGCGCGTGGGCGGGGAGGTGCCGGTGCCGGTGGATCCACTGGCGGACCGGTTGGCGCTGCACGGCAGCTACTGGGATGAGGCCCAGGGGCGCGAGGTGGCCTACCGCGTGACGCGGCCGCTCGCCGGGCTGGGGTTGATGTACGTGGCGGGCACGGTGAGCGGCATGCTGGGCATCGGCTCCGGCGCGCTGAAGGTGCCGGCCATGGACCTGGCCATGCGGCTGCCGCTCAAGGTGTCCACGGCCACCAGCAACTTCATGATTGGCGTGACGGCGGCGGCCAGCGCGGGCGTCTACTTCGCGCGCGGCAACATCGACCCGTTCATCGCGGGGCCGGTGTGCGTGGGCGTCACGCTGGGCGCGTGGCTGGGCTCTCGCCACCTGATGGCCCGGGTCACCGGCACGTGGCTGCGCGCGCTCTTCGTGGGCGTGCTGCTATGGGTGGCCTTCGAGATGCTGCGCAAGGGGTGGGGGCCATGAGCGGAGCGTCCACGCCCGGTCCACACGGCCCCGAGGCCACCACCGCGGCGCTCCGCGACGGCGCGGAGGGCTCGCAGCTCCAGCCGGAGCTGCTCATCAGCGACCTGCTGCGCTACGGCGTGGCCGCGAGCCTGTCGCTGGTGACGCTCGGCACCGTGGTGACCTTCTTCCGCCACCCGGACTACCTCGTCTCGACCGAGGCGCTGCAGCGCCTCACCTCGCCGCACCCGGTGCCGCACACGCTGCGGGACGTGATGGAGGGCGCGCTGGCCGCCCGGGGGCGGGCCTTCGTCATGGTGGGGCTGCTGGTGATGATGGCCGTGCCGGTGATGCGCGTGGCCCTGTCGCTGCTCATCTTCCGCCAGCAGAAGGACCGGCTCTACGTGGGCATCACCGCCGCGGTGCTGGCCATGCTCGTCCTGTCCTTCCTGCTGGGCGCCGTGCACTGACGCCGCGGTGGGTCAGCGCGCGTTTCCCGGGCGCTTCAGCGGTTTGCCCGGCGTGGCCCACCACGTGAGCGTGAAGCCGCCATCGTTGAGCGGGTGCAGGGCCAGCACCGCGCCCTTGCGCAGCTTGTCCGGCAGCTCATGCTGCAGGGCGCGCTGGGCCGCGCGCTCCAGCGAGGGGTTGTGCCCCACCAGCGCCCAGCCCGCGCCGCGCTCGCGCGCGAGGTCGACGATGCGCTTGTGCGCGCCGCGCTGGGGCATCAGCGCGGGGTGGACCTCCACGCCGGACACGCCGAAGGCCTCCGCGAGCAGCTCCGCCGTCTGGACCGCTCTCACCAACGGACTGGTGAGGATGCCCCGCAGCGGCGTGAGGCGCGCCAGCTTGCGCGCGTGGTGGCGGAAGGCGGCCCGGCCCTCCGGGGTGAGGGCGCGCGCCTCGTCGCCCAGGACGTGGGAGTCCTCCGCGACGGCGTGGCGGACGAACAGCGACGGCAGCTCGCGAGCAGAAGGCATGGTGAGCGCCCTGAATCACTTCCCGGGGGGCGCGCGCAAGCAACGGCCTCGCGACAATGTCTACCCTTCGTAGTCGTTGAGCGCGTCCAGGGGGAGCGGCGCGGCGCCCGTCACGGTGCCGTCCAGGTCCGTGGGCAGCGAGGCGGGGTCGACCGCCGGGGCGGGGCGGCTGTCCATGGGCGTGGCCGCCGCGCGCGAGGCGGCGCCCGGCGGCGGACGCAGCACGGGGCCCGGCGGGGGCAGGCCGGAGTGGCGCCGAGCGGCCTCCATCAGCGCGTGGTGATGGCGGTAGCGCGCCTCCACCAGCTTGTGGACGAGCAGCGGGCCACCCGGGACGCGGCGCGCGGTGAGGGCCTGGGTGGCCTTGCGCACCGGGTAGCGCACGCGGCGAATCTGCACGCGCCAGCCCTTGGGCGTGAAGGTGAAGACGCCGTAGGCGGGGCGCAAATCCCCGTCCCGCGGGATGCCCGCGCTGGCCACGTCCGCGATGAGCATGCGCCCCACGCGGCGGCGGTAGGGGAAGTGCAGGTGCCCGAAGGCGCAGGCCGCCGCGTCCAGGTGGCTGAAGAAGCGGCGCACCGCGACGTCATCCAGCGTGGGGTCCAGCGACTCCTCGAGGTTGCGCGGGTTGGCGTGGCAGACGAAGAGGTCCTGCCCCTTGCGCGGCGTGTAGCGCACGGAGAAGGGCAGGGCGCCCAGCTTCTCCAGGTGCGCGCCGCCGAGCTGGTCGCGCGTCCAGCGCAGCAGCTCCGTCTTCCAGTGGTCCTTCTCCCGGTAGGCGCCCCCCAGGTAGTTGCCCGCGAGGTAGCAGTCGGTGTTGCCCATCAACACGGAGTCACACCGGTCGAAGAGCAGGTCCACCGTCTCCCGAGGGTGGGCGCCCCGCAGGGCCAGGTCGCCGGCGGCCACGATGTAGTCCGGGGCCACAGAGCGGGCGATGTCCTCGAGGACGGCCTCGCAGGCGGGAAGATTGCCGTGAATGTCCGCGAGGATGGCGACCCGCATGGTCGGACCATCCTACCCCGTCGCCGCCTTCGGTGGAGCCGCCTGGGGCAGAAAAATGGTGAAGGTGCTCCCCCCGTTGGGTTGGCTCTCCACCTTGACCTCGCCGTTCATGGCCTGGAGCAGGTGCTTGACGATGGCCAGCCCCAGCCCGGTGCCGCCCGTGTCCCGGCTGCGCCCCTTGTCCACCCGGTAGAAGCGCTCGAAGACGCGCGGCAGGTGCCTGGCCTCGATGCCCAGCCCCGAGTCCTTCACGCGCACCACGCAGCGGCCTGCCTCGCACGTTCCGTGAACGTCCACGCGTCCGCCGGGGGGCGTGTACTTCACCGCGTTGTCCAGAAGGTTGAGCAGCACCTGCTCCACGGCGCGAGTGTCCCCCACCGCGAGTAGATTCGAGGGGACGTGGAGTGAAATCGACTGGCCCTTGCCCTCGGCCTTGGGGCGCACGGTGTCCGCGGCGCGCGCGGCGGCGTCCGCCAGGGGGACGTGGGTGAGCGTCAGGCTCACCTCGCGCGCCTCCAGGCGCGACAGCTCCAGCAGCTCCTCCACCAGCTCGGACAGGCGCTCGGACTGGCGGTGGATGATCTCCACCATCTTCGGCGCCATGACGGGGTCGTTGAGGGCGCCGCCCTGCAGCGTCTCGGCGTAGCCCCGGATGGCGGTGATGGGCGTGCGCAGCTCGTGTGACACGTTGGCCACGAAGTCCTTGCGCACCTTCTCCAGCCGGCGCAGCTCGGTGACGTCATGGAAGACGGCGGCGCTGCCGGCCAGGTCCTTGGCCAGCGGCGTCACGCGGACGGAGAGGGTCCGGGGGAAGAGGCCCTCCAGCGTGAGCTCCAGGTGACTGGAGGCGCCCTCGCGGCAGGCGCGCAGCACCGCGTCATGCAGCGCCTCGTTCCGGATGACGGCCAGGGGGCGCTGGCCGGTGAGGGCCGCGCCCGGGGCGGGCAGCAGGTTGCGGAGCGCGTCGTTGTGGCGCACCACGGTGCCGTCCGCGTCCGTCACCCAGATGCCCTCCGTCATGCCGTCCAGCACGGCGGTGAGGGTGCGGGCCTCCTGGGTGAGCCGGTCGGAGCGCGCGGACAGCTGCGCGTGGAGCGAGTCGATGGCGCCCTCGAGCCCGGCAATCTCCTCCAGCCGCTCCGGCACTCCGGGGGCGGGCGCGGGGCTGCCCTCGGCGCGGTCTCGCGTGTGGCGGGCCAGCAGGTCGAGCTGCCGCTGGAGGGTTCCGCGGCTCAGGCCCAGGGACATGAGCGAGCCCGCGAGGGCGACGAGCGCCGCGGCGACAACCTCCCTGGGGCCGTCCAGCGCGGCGACGAGCACCGCGACGACCAGCGGCGGCAGCAGGAGGGGCAGGAGCGTGGCTCGCAGGGGCATGGGGCGCCTCGCGTCACGGAGGGCTGAGCTTGTAGCCCACGCCGCGCACCGTTTCGATGATGTCCCCGGAGGGGCCCAGCTTCTCGCGCAGCCGCTTGATGTGCGTGTCCACGGTGCGGGTGTGGATCTCCGCCTGGATGCCCCAGACGTCCGACAGCAGCACCTCGCGCGTCTGCACCCGGTCGGAGCGCTCCAGCAGCGTGCGCAGCAGCCGGAACTCGAGCGCGGTGAGCAGCACCTCCTCGCCTTTCACCCGCACCTGGTGGCGCGTGGTGTCCAGGCTGATGTCGCCGCAGGACAGCGCCGTGGACGGGCCGTCCTCGGCGTCCGCGCGGCGCAGCACCGCCTTGACGCGCAGGAGCAGCTCACGCACGGAGAAGGGCTTCACCACGTAGTCGTCGGCGCCCAGCTCCAGGCCCTGCACGCGGTCGGACTCCTGGCCCTTCGCGCTGACGATGATGACGGACGCCTTGCGCAGCTCGGTGTCGGCCTTGAGCATGCGCAGCACCTCGCTGCCCGCCACGTCCGGCAACATCAGGTCGAGCAGCACCAGGTCCGGCGGATGGGCCCGCGCCTTGGCGAGCCCGCCCGCGCCGGTGTTCGCCGTCTCCGTCTCGAAGCCCGCGGTTCGCAGGTTGTAGTCCACGAGGCCGGCGAGGTCCTGTTCGTCCTCGATAATCAGGATGCGCGACATGAATTCCTCTCGAGTTCCGCCGCGCTCAGGGCGCGATGGACGGATTGCACGCTCCGCCGGTCAGCGTCAGGGGCGCGGCGATCAGCGGCGCGTTGTCGCCCGCGTTGACCTCCCGGAGGTAGTTGCACGAGCTGCCCAGGAAGCCCGGCGGCGTCCCCGTGGTGATGGCCTCGATGACGAGCGCGTAATCTCGGCCCACCGGCACGTCCACCGCCAGCTCCAGGCTGCCGCCCGATTGGAGGCTCGCCAGGTCTACCGGGAAGCGCAGGACGCGGCCCTCGCGGCCCTGGCCGTCCTTGAGCACCACCAGGTCGTCCCGCTTCACCTGGGTGCTCAGACAGGTGCGTTGCAGCTCGGTGCAGCTGCGGCTGGAGCCCCGCGTCAGCACGGCCACCTGGAGCGCCTGGACGTCGCCGGCCACCGCGCGCTCCATCGTCAGCGCGAGCCCGAAGCGGCCCGCGGGCTCGGCGTCGGGGCCACAGGCGGTGAGGGCGAGCAGCAGCAAGGGGGACAGGAGGCGGAGGCTCATGGGGTGGGGGGCTCCACGCGGATGGTGATGGGGACGCGGCCCCGCTCCTCGCCGGAGGTCAGGGCCACCACGCCGGCGGTCGCGCCGATGGCCACCGCGCCCACGCCCACCCAGAGCCAGGGGCTCTTGTACCAGGGACGTGAGGCGGCCCCGGCGGCGGTCCCGGGGCGCTGGGCCCGGGGCGCCACCTGGAAGATGAGCGGCATGAAGGAGTCCCCGCGGCCCGCGAGCCGGCGCTGCGCCGCGTCCGCGACCTCGAAGTAGTACTCCATCTCGTAGGCCTCGGGCTCGGAGGGGACCTCGTAGGCGGGCAGCACCGCGCGGTATTGCTCGCGGCCGCGGCCGTCGGGCGTGCGCTCCCGCGCGAAGTCCACCGAGCTGTAGGCCTCGTCACCGGCGCGCCGGTAGAAGAGGCGCGCGCGGGCGCCCAGCGCCAGGTCGTGGATGGTGGCCACCACGACGACGGGCTCGCCGCCGGGCGGGTCGGGGATGGGGTCCACGTCCAGGGTGACGGGGCGGACGCGCCGGCTCTTGATGTCCTCGCGGATGCGGGCGTAGAGGGCGCGCAGCTTGGGCGGCGCGGAGCGGGGGAGCTCGTAGTCCGGCCGGGCCTGGAGCAGCTTCTCGTAGGCGTCGCGGGCCTGGGGCTCGTCGCCCAGGTACAGCGCCGTCAGCCCCAGCAGCCGGTAGAGCTCTACCAGCTGGTCGTCCGTCAGGTCTGGTGCGTCCAGACCCTCCAGGAGCGTGCGCCGCGCCTTCTCGAACTCGCCCTGGTCGAGCTGCTCGCGGGCCTCGGTGATGGCCGGGCTCGCCGGGCCCAGCTGCGAGAAAACGGGCTCCGGGAAGAAGGGCTGGCTCCAGCCCGGGCGGGCCGCCAGGCCCAGCACCAGGAGGAGGACCCACCCGCGCAACCGCCTGCAGTGTCCGTGCATCGATCCGAACCTATCAAAACGTTATTGGGAGAATCCACGAAGGCCGGCCCACTGGGGGTGACGGCGTGGTGACATCTTCGTGGCGGTGAAGCACGTGGGCGTGTTGACGCTGGAGGGGCTGCCCTCTATGTTGCGCGCCCCTTTTTGCCTGGAAGTAGCGTAAATGCTCGTAAAGGTTGAACAAATCAAGGAGACGGGGCTGAAGCTGGACGAGCCCATCGGTCTCGAGCTGCTCGGTGACGCGCTGGGTGGCGCTGCCTCCGGCGTGGACACGGGTTTTCGGGCCACGGCCCCGTCGACGCTGAAGGCGTCGTTGCGCAAGGTGAGCGGCGGCGTGCTGCTGGAAGGGCAGTTCACGGTGGACGTGACGAGCCCCTGCAAGCGCTGCCTCGCCGACGTGTCGATGGCCGTCCCGGTGTCCTTCACGCTCAACCTGGTGCCGGAGTCCCTGGCGCGGGGGGACGACTTCGTGGACGACGAGAGGTCCATGGAGAAGAAGGAGCGCAGCCAGGGCGAGTCCGGCGGCTCCTTCGAGCTGGAGGACGCGGATCAGGAGCTCTTCGACGGGAAGACCATCGACCTGACCCCCATCGTCCGGGAGCAGCTGCTGCTGGCCCTGCCGATGAACGCGGTGTGCCGCGAGGACTGCAAGGGGCTGTGCTCGCAGTGCGGCGCCAACCGCAACGAGGTCGCCTGCGCCTGCGACACCCGGCCCGTGGACCCGCGGCTGGCGCCCCTGAAGAACATCAAGCTCAACAACTGAGGCTGGGCGGCGGTGCCACTTCCCGGAAGGGAGGTGGCCCGGAACGACGAGGGCCGCGTCCTCCTGGAGTGGAGGCGCGGCCCGTCGTGCTTCAAGGCGTCCGGCGATGGACGCTGTCTTCAGCTGTGGGTCAGGCCTCGACCTGCGCCACCACCTCACGGCCCTTGTACTGGCCGCAGGACGTGCAGGCACGGTGGGGCATCACCGGCTCCTTGCAGTTCGGGCACTTGGTCACCTGCACGGCGCTCCGCAGGTTGTTGTTGGCCGCACGGCGGCGGTCACGACGCATCTTGGAAGTACGCTTCTTGGGGACACCCACGGCTCACCTCTATCTTCGACCCCGACCCGGAGCGTTCGCGCCGGTCCGGACCGGTTGAGTCCAAATGTCTTCGCGCTGTGCCGGGGTCCCCGGCTCCCTGCGCAACACTCTCTGCCCGACACCGGCTGGGGGCGGTCGCACGAAGGCTCCCGTACTCCATGTCCGGCTTCGGAAGGCGGCGGACCCTAGCGGCTCGGCGCCCCCGAGTCAATGTGACAACGAGCGGGTGCCCGTTATCTCCGGGGTATCGTCTATCCCGGACGGTGCCCGGTGACAACGCCCGTCTCCTGGGCGCCATTCAGGGGAGGGGGCTCGCGGGGCGCCCGAAGCCAGTCGTTGCCCGCCTGGAGGGTTCCTGGTGTGCTGCGCGCCGCCCGCTCCGGCGGGGATGCGACCGACGTCCGCCCGGAGGGCTGGCGGGCAAGGAGAGGGTGGGGATGAGGCTGGTGCTGGATGCCATGGGCGGCGATCACGCGCCCGCCGCGCCGGTAGAGGGCGCGGTGCTCTTCGCGCGCGCCCACGCCGGCCATCAGGTGCTCTTGGTGGGAGACGAGGCGAAGGTGGCGCCGCTGCTGGGCAAGGCGCGGCCTCCCGCCAACCTCCAGTTTCAGCACGCCTCCGAGGTCGTGGAGATGGACGAGCACGCCTCCGCCGCCTTCCGCCGCAAGCGCGACTCCTCCCTCCGGGTGGGCTTCGAGCTGGTGCGCGACGGGAAGGCGGACGCGCTGGTGTCGGCGGGCAACTCCGGGGCCGTCATGGCCGGGGGCCTGCTGACGCTGGGGCGCCTGCCCGGGGTGGAGCGCCCGGCCATCGCCGCGCTCTTCCCCGCCCTCAAGGGGGGCGGCCGCTGCCTGCTGCTGGACGCGGGGGCCAACGTGGACTGCCGCCCCGTACACCTGGCCCAGTTCGCCGTCATGGGGGACGCCTACGTGCGCGCCCGGCTGGGCGTGGCGCGGCCCCGGGTGGCCGTGCTGTCCAATGGTGAGGAGTCCTCCAAGGGGACCCCCCTCACCCGGGAGGCCAGCGAGCTGCTGCGCCGCTCGGACCTGGATTTCGTGGGCTATGTGGAGGGCAAGGACCTCTTCTCCGGCGACGTGCACGTCGTCGTAACGGACGGCTTCACGGGAAATGTCGTCCTGAAGACATCCGAGGGCGTGGGCATGGGCGTCATCGGTCTGCTGCGTCAGGCCATCGAGCGGCGCGGGGGCCTGGCGGAGAAGGTGGGGGCCATGCTCCTCCAGCCGGCCCTGGCCGGCCTGCGCCGGGTGGTGGATTACGCCGAGTATGGCGGGGCGCCGCTGCTGGGCATCCAGGGGGTGGGCGTCGTCGCCCACGGGCGCTCCTCGCCCCGGGCCCTGTGCAACGCGCTGGGGGCCGCGCTGGCCATGGCCGAGGGGGGCGTCCAGGCGGAGATGACGCGCTGCATCGCGCGGGCGCGGACCTGGCTGCCGGTATTGGCGAAGGGAAAAAGAGCGACAGAGGCGGGCATTTCCGATTAGAGCCAGCGCCCGAAGCGTGCAGGCCGACCCTGGGTCGCGGCAGGGCTCCGCGAGGAAATTGCTGGCTCAAGCTGCCCAGGTGCGGCAACAGGGCGTCCATCTCGCGGCCCGAGGCCGCTGACAGCGGGTCCACCGCGCCAGGAGGCCGGGCGCGGGGACCTCGAAATTCGAGGAGGCAGAGTCCGCATGTCGAAGGTCGCGTTCGTGTTCCCCGGGCAGGGCAGCCAGGCCGTGGGGATGGGCAAGGACCTGTATGAGAAGTTCCCCGAGGCCCGGGCCGTGTTCGACGCGGTCGACGACGCCCTGGGCGAGAAGCTCTCCACCCTCTGCTTCGAGGGGCCGGACGAGGCGCTGAAGCTCACGGCCAACACCCAGCCGGCCATCCTCACGGTGTCGCTGGCGGCGCACGCGGTGTTCTCGAAGCGCGGGCCGGCGCCGGCCTTCGTGGCGGGGCACTCGCTGGGAGAGTACTCGGCGCTGGTGGCGGCGGGCGCCCTGGGCCTGGGCGACGCGGCCCGGGCCGTGCGCGCGCGCGGCACCTTCATGCAGGAGGCCGTGCCCGCGGGCGTGGGCGCCATGGCCGCGGTGCTGGGCCTCGTCCCGGAGAAGGTGAAGGCGGCCTGCGACGCGGCGGCCGAGGGCCAGGTGGTGGCGCCTGCGAACTACAACTCGCCGGAGCAGACGGTCATCGCCGGTGACGCGGCGGCCGTGGAGCGCGCCGGGGCGCTGTGCAAGGAGGCGGGGGCCAAGCGCGTGATGTCGCTGCCGGTGTCCGCGCCCTTCCACTGCGCGCTGATGGCGCCGGTGCAGCCGCGGCTGGCGGAGGTGCTGGGCCGCATCCAGGTGTCCGCGCCCTCCGTGCCGGTGGTGAGCAACGTGGAGGCCCGCCCCAACGCGGACGCCTCGCGGGTGGTGCCGCTGCTGCTGGAGCAGGTCAGCTCGCCGGTGCGTTGGATCGAGTGCGTGGAGGCGCTGAAGGCCGAGGGCGTCACCCGCATCGTCGAGCTGGGGCCGGGCAAGGTGCTGGTGGGCCTGGTCAAGCGCATCACCAAGGACATCGAGCTGTTCAACGTCGAGGACTCCGCGAGCCTGGACAAGACGCTCGCGGCACTGGGGGTGGCACCGTGAGCAGCTTCAAGGACAAGGTGGTGCTGGTGACGGGTGGCTCGCGCGGCATTGGCCGGGCGTGCGCGGTGGCCTTCGCCCAGGCGGGGGCCTCTACCGTGGTCGTCAGCTATGCGGGCAACGAGGCCGCGGCGCAGGAGACGGTGAAGCTGCTCGAGGCCGCGGGCGCGAAGGCGGAGGCCCTCCGCTTCGACGTCGCCGACAGCGCCGCGTGCGCCAGCGCCGTGGACGGCATCGTCAAGGCGCATGGCCGGCTGGACGTGCTCGTCAACAACGCGGGCATCGCGGTGGACGGCCTGGTGATGCGGGTGAAGGACGAGGACTGGGACCGCCAGCTCGACACCAATCTCAAGGGCGCCTTCGCGCTCATCCGCGCGGCCAGCAGGCCCATGATGAAGCAGCGGGGCGGCGCCATCATCAACATCACCTCCGTGGTGGGGGAGATGGGCAACGGCGGTCAGGCAGCCTACGCGGCGTCCAAGGCGGGGCTCATCGGCATGACCAAGTCCGTGGCGCGCGAGCTCTCCAGCCGGAACATCCGCGTGAATGCCGTGTCTCCGGGATTCATCGGAACCGACATGACCCAGCACCTCAATGACGAGCTGCGCCAGAAGATGCTGGAAGGCATCCCCCTGGGGCGGCTGGGGAACCCGGAGGAGGTCGCCGGCGCGGTCGTCTTCCTGGCGGGGGACGCCGCGTCCTACATCACCGGTGAGGTCCTGAAGGTCAATGGCGGCATGTACATGTAACCCACGGTTGGATTGCCGCCGGGCGTGGGATATACCGCGCCCGCTTTCGACATGGTCCGGGAAGCCTGCCGGACCTCATCTGGTTCCTGGAGGGTTCTACACTTATGTCGACGTCAACCATTGAGGCCAAGGTCAAGTCCATCATCGCCGACCAGCTGGGGGTCGGAGAGGATGAGATCAAGCCTGAGTCTTCCTTCATCGAGGACCTGGGGGCGGACAGCCTCGACATCGTGGAACTCGTGATGGCGATGGAGGAGGAGTTCGAGGTCGAAATCCCCGACGAAGAGGCGGAGAACATCAAGTCCGTCAACGACGCCATCAACTACATCAACACCCACAAGAAGTAGGCAGCACCACTTGGCGTGCCGGGGTTCGGGGATGGCGCCGCGTGAGACGCGGCGTCCCCGGTGCCCCTGGTGCCAGCGGAGAGGACCGTGTCACACCGTCGAGTCGTCGTCACCGGAACCGGGCTCATTTCGGCTCTGGGCACCGGAACCGAGAAGAACTGGCAGGCGATGATCGCCGGCAAGTCGGGTATTGCCCAGGTCACGCGCTTTGACGTTGGCAAAATTGACACGCGCATCGCGGGCGAGGTGAAGGACTTCCAGCCCGAGGCGTTCATCGACAAGCGCGAAGTGCGCCGGATGGACCTGTATGCGCAGTACGCGCTCGCCGCCGCGCACATGGCCATGACGGAGTCGGGGCTGCCCGTCGGTTCGGACAAGCCGCATGGCTACAACCCGGAGAAGGTCGGCGTCATCGTCGGCTCCGGCATCGGCGGCATCTCCTCTCTGGAAGAGCAGCACCGCAAGGGGCTCGAGAAGGGGTTCGACCGGCTGTCGCCCTTCTTCATCATCCAGATGATCATCAACATGGCGCCCGGCCTCATCTCCATGCGGTACAACTGCAAGGGGCCGAACTGGGCGCCGGTGTCGGCTTGCGCGACCAGTGCCCACGCCATTGGCGAGGCCTGGAAGTCCATCAAGCTGGGCGAGACGGACGCGGTCATCGCGGGTGGAGCCGAGGCGGCCATCACGCCGCTGGGGCTGGGTGGCTTC
>Ga0182745_1002981_pt1 | contig 14811 bp, 11 predicted proteins | sample eDN3rd30CKraftBY_FD_128523 | JGI IMG/M metagenome (GOLD analysis project Ga0182745, IMG submission 128523) | Enriched backyard soil microbial communities from Emeryville, California, USA - eDNA 3rd pass 30_C Kraft BY (version 2) (version 2) | ecosystem: Environmental > Terrestrial > Soil >...
AATAAGCAGCACATAGCGAGGCTGCTCCACAGACTGATCGTCGTAAGCCACCACCCGCAAATCCCGGCGGTGCTCCAACCAGGAATCGGTTGCCAGAAATTGTGGAATCAAGGGATGCAGCACCGGCGCGATGGCTAGCGTGCTTCCCTGCGGCAAATGTCGACAGGCTCGTTCCAGAAACCCGGGAGTCACCGCATCTCCCCAGTAATTCAGTTCCATTCCCAGAGATTTCGCCCCCGGCAATCCCCCCACCTGCATGCCATAGAAACTTAGTTGAACGGGGCGAAGGGTGAACATGCTGATCAAGGGAATGAGAATCACTCCCCCGCAGATAATCTCACAGACCGGCGAATGTACTTTCCGCTGGAACCACGTCACCGCCCCGGCACCGGCAATACCTGTCCAGATGGCAAAGATGGGCCAGACCACCAGGAAGAGCCGTTCCCCGTCATAGACTGGAACACCGGGAATGGCAAAGGCACAGAGTGGTAACCAGAACAGGCCCAGCAACAGCCGATTCGATTGTGAAGTCAGTCCTCCGGAAAACCCGAGAGCTGCTGAAGACTCTGTTTCCTTCTGCCGGTCAGTGTGCTTGTTAGCGTGCTTGTTTTCGTGTCCATCCGCACGGGACAGCCACATTCCCCAACTCCCGAGCAGCAACCAGGGAAGCGGCGTGGTGATCACAAAGATCACAAATGGATAATGCCAGGGAACGGTACGATCCACATACCGCTCGCCAAAATAGTAACAATAAAGCACTGCGCGATCCGTGGTCTGGGCGAAGTAGGCCATGAATCTGACAAGCGGGTCGCTCCATAACCAGGGCCAGCCCAGAAAAAAGACCGCTGTCGATGTGATCGTCAGGACCACCAAGGGCCGAACGGCTTGTAATTTCCAATACCAAAGCATCCAGACCACAATCACGGGTGGAAGAAAAATCGCTTGAATTTTGGTGAGCAGCGCCAGTCCCAGCACCACTCCCGGCCACAGACCGTCCCGGGCTCGCAATGCTGGTTTTCCACTCAGACATTCGAGACACGTCACACCACAGCCGGCATAGGCCAGATTCATCATCGTTTCCACGCTGGCCAGATGGGCATGACCGAACAGACGCGGAGTCAGCACACAACAGATGCCTGTGATGATGGCCGCCAGCGTCCCTGCCTGTCGGCGTGTGAACCAGGTCAGCAGCAGGGCCAGCAGACCAAACGACACCGCAGATCCCACTCGGGCATAGGGAATCTGGTAAAACGGGTGTTCTCCCAATCCCAGCACTCTTCCCAGCACAGCATTACTCAACCCCAGCGGCAGACGGCCCAATGGAGGATAATCGGGGAAGTAAGCGGGTGAATTGAAAATTTCGAGGAGCGTCCGTGGATCCAGGACGGCCAATCCAGACTGCAACAGCGATTCCGTGACATAAACTCCGCTGCCGACGTTTAAATTTTCGTCGAACGTCAGACCGGGACCATTCGCGGTCCAGGCATGTTCCTCCGTAACGTCCAGGGAAATCGCCACGAACAGGAATGCAAGCAGTCCCAGCCAGACAGGGAGAGAACGACACAGGAAATACCAGAGTCGAGAAAACATCGGGGACACGCAATGAGAAAGAGAGGCGATCAAGGGGAGTGTCGGGAGTTCCCCCGGTGAAACGCAAGCGTATCCAGTATAGAAACACACAAAGCGGCCCCTTCTAAAAGGGGCCGCTTTGTGAAATGTGGTCGAGCCGCTTATCAGCGAATCCGGTTTTTCGCCGCCGGTCAGCAACTGACGCCCTGTGGGGAAAATCCCCCAGTTTGGGAGATCGTCAAGTTTGCCTGATGCGGCCTCGTTACCATGTTGTTGCAATCCTGGTCGTCTCGAGACATTTGATTCATAAGTAACCAAACTGGTGTAACCACTCCAGATGATTTCCGATCGACCTTCCGTTTCGAAACCGGTTGAACGAGTGTTCCCCAACAACTCGTACAAAGGTGGACATCCGAATTCGAACGTGAGAACATCGACTTCAAATCGGCTGGTGCATCACTCCAGGCTGGCCATTACGGATCAATTGCAGACGTTTCCGAGAGTCATCAAGACTCAGACTGCAACAGCCCGGTATCGCCCAACCGGCGGTGACCTTTCCGCCTTTCGACGGAACTTGTGGACTTTCTGCGCTGTTTTGATCAGTTTGAGAATGTTGACGGCCCAGACCTTCGCCGCGCCGCCCATGCATGCTGTCGCTGTCTCAAATCAGGTTTGAAGTTCCACCCGTAACGGACATTCCTGTCTGGAATGGCGGTATCCTGTCCCGCGCGAGCACTGCCCGGGAAGGACAAGATTTCGACACATGCCAGTCACAGGATTGCCAGATCACTAAACCAACGTCTTACGACGGCTGACAAGCGTCCGAATCCGTTCCGCAAGCAGAGCTGCGTCAAATGGTTTGCGGAACGTCTCGTTAAAAATGGTGCGATCGAAACCGCTGGCGGTGTCTTCATCGCTCAATAGAGCAATGAGAACCGTATCAGCGTAATCTCCGTTTCGCCGCAGATTCTGAGCAATCATCAGGCTTTCATTGCGTCCCATTGAAAAATCAATGACGACACAATCCGGATGAAGAGACTCTGCCTGGATTCCAGCTTCGAAACCGCTGGCAGCGATTTCGATTTTGAAATCCTCGATGGGCAGCACTCCCTCCAGGCCTGTCCGGACAGCACCATCCACTCCAACGAGCAATAGTTTTCCCATTGCTTCGTCTTCTAATTCCCCTAAGGGCATTCCATGTTCCTTCAGGAACCGGATCAAGTGCTCGCGGGGGATTCTGCGATCCTGGGAACCGGGAATCCGGTATCCGCGGAGTCGGCCAGAATCGAACCACTTACTGACGGTGCGTGGCGCGACCTTGCAAATTTTTGCAACTTGACCAGTAGTGAAGATCGTCCTCATTGCGGGCTCTCCAATCACAATCTGTCTGGGTCGGAGCTTCTTTGCTCCAGATCTTCACCCCTAGATCGACAACATGGCCGGCTCTCCTAGCCCGTGGGTCCATGGCGTAAACCAGCGTCGGCTTTCGGGGTCTTCGACTCAACTAAAACAAATACAGCAAAATCATGCATCTGCGCCATCACAGTGCCGCACGTTGCGGACCATAACCCTGCTGAAATGCATGCCTTCGTTGTGGTTGAGGGGAGCCCGCCTGTTCAAATCAATTGAACGCGAATCTCAAAAGCTGGTTGCCACCCTGAGTCACGCTGAAACAGTTGACTCGACACCATCGCGACATCTTGTCGCCATTGCGCCGGCATTGTTCCAAGCATGATTCCCCCCGTGAACTCTTCCAAACGATCAACATGCATCATGCAGGCTGCGGGACGCTTGTTCCCGATTCGTTTGGATGAATTCACCCGACTTACAATTTCGGCCTGAACCGGGCATTAACTTAAGCCCGTCTATTAAGACTTACCGAGGAATCAACAGGATTTGTCAAAACCGACACAATCGATTGCTCTGGATAAGCTGAATCCAGCAATTCTGCAGTGTGATTTTCAGATTCTTCAGATTTTCTGGAACACTCCACAACATTTCGACATCTCTTTTTTACACCATCCAGCACAAGCAAAATATTCACTACAAACAGGACACGCATCGCAAACGACACATCTCGCACAGTTCCAAACACTTACACGACACAACCTCTGCACGAGAACCAATCTGCGTAATCGGAAAAGTCAACCAAATATCGCTTTCTTACGCCATCTCATTTGACATTCAACGCTCCCTAAAGTACCTAAAACGTTATAACAGGTCTTTTCCAGGCACAATGACAACAGTCTGGGTGCTGTTTCTGGGACCGAAGATCTCCCAGACAGTCTCCAACGGGACTGAAAAGATCACCGTTCAAGTTGGAAATCAAAGGAGTTTTTACGATGACGAAGCGAGTATTGAGTCTGGTTGCAGTGGGCACAATTGTGGCATTTTTCGCCGCTGACAGCGTCAACGCTGGCCTGCTGCGTAATCGCCAACACCGCCACAAGCAATGTCGGAATACCTGTGCGGCCCCTGTCAGCCATGCCTGCAGCGCACCTTGTGCTCCAGCTTGCAGTGCCCCTTGTGCTCCAGCCTGCAGCGCCCCTTGTGCTCCGGCCTGCAGTGCTCCAAGCACTTGCAACGCCTGCAATGCGACTCCCTGCGTAGGTGGAAATTGCCCAGCGAACCAGGGCGACGTCAAAGCAGCAACCAAATCACATGATGCTCCAGCCAAGGCAACGACCGACGCTCCAGCACCTCCACCAGAAAAAGCGGCAGCTCCAAAAGCCAAGGCACCGAAAGCTGAAGCTCCAAAAGCCAAAGCACCGAAAGCCGAAGCTCCCAAGGCAAATGCTCCAGCTCCCAAAGTTGAAGCTCCAGCTCCCAAGGCCGAAGCTCCAGCTCCCGCCCCCAAGGTCGAAGCACCAGCTGCTCCGGCCCCAGCAGCACCCGCACCTGCTGCTGAAGCTCCTGCACCGGCTGCTCCAGAAGCTGCCAAATAACTTGTAAAACGCGAGAACATCAGGTCCAACAAGGACATGGACGTTTTCGCAACGGCAGACATGGGCTGAAAGTTGACACGAATTGAAGCTGTCACTCAGCACAAAAATTGAAGAGACCCTTTTCGCACGATTGTGAAAAGGGTCTCTTTTTGCGTCCAGTGCCCTATCAGGGCTTGGATTTGAGGTCTGTGATCGCGAAACGTCCTCCGTTGTCGGACTTCGCGTTAAGATCTACCCTGAATTTTAGAGCGCATTAACGCCGCAGTGTCCGGGTTCTGCCTCGCGGTATTCAGCTTTTCATCAATCAAAATACCTTTCCCGCGGGCACAGTCGAGAGCAACTTGCTCTAGACCAGTTTGGTCTATCATGCGCCCGCGTCGAAAAGGTTTCACCTGATGAAAGACTGAATGCCGCGAGGCAAGTTCGCCACAAGATTTACAAAAACGCTCTAGTTGAGACCAGTTTCGTCTCTCATGGGCTCGCGCTGAAAAGGTTTCACTTGATGAAAGACTGAATACCGCAGAGACTTTACGGACTCGATGACATCACACGCTGGAGCAAATTTTCAAAGCAGGAATTTGAAAACAGTCGCGAACGAAGTTTCGAAAGCGGCGGAAGCTGCTTGTGTGTCCGGCTTCCAGACGGGGTGAGGTGAAATCGCCTTGACCTGCTTTCATACTTATGCAGAATAGATCATCGTCCCTTACGTTTTAGGAGGCGACATTTCAATAACCAGCAGGATGACTGGCTTATCAATCGACAACACACCTCTTCCATGGTTGTCTGATTGAACTGCAAAGGAGTGCATGTCTCTTGAAATCTGTCCTCTTCGCATTGACTTGCAGCGCGGTCTGTCTGCCGTTGTGGCTGTCTGCGCAGACAAATGCTGATGGACAATCTCCTGAGCAACTTCCTGAGTTCGCTCATCAGGTCGGCCTGATCGACATGGCCTATGTCTTCAAGAACTCCGTACGATTCAAGTCTTTGACCGACGAACTTCAGCAGGCGATCACACAGACAGATCACGATGCAAAGGAAATTGTAGACCGCATCCGACGCCTGCAGGCTCAATTGAACGCCAGTACCGCCGAACCGGGCAGCCCGGAGTACCAAAAACTGGAAGATCAGATTGTTCAGGGCAAAACGGAACTCGAGTCCTTCAAACGCATCGCACAGCAATCGTTTCTGAGAAGAGAAGCGGAAATCTATAAGACAATTTATCTGGAAGTGGAAGATGCGGTCACCCGGTACGCAGCATACTACAAATACACCCTGATCCTGAGATTTGACCGCCAGGAAGCAACCGCTCAGGATGATCCCCAGGAAATCATGAACGGGATGCATCGGAACATTGTTTACTATCGCGCTGGCGATGACATTACTGAACCTATTTTGAAATTCCTGAATGATCAATGGTCAGATCAGGTTCATCGGGATCTGAAATTTCAGGCGGAGGAGCAGAACACAACAGGCCAGTCCGCGATTCAACCACAAACCCAGCCGACACGGAAAGGGCCTTCATCCAGCAATCGGAACATTGAACCGGAGACAGGCTCCTCTCGGGGTGTAAAAATACGAGCGGGAAATATCACGCGTTGATGTCTTCCGCCCGACTCGGGTCAAGGGATTCTCCGCGCACCGCTCTTGATCTCATTCACTTGAACATTCAGGCACCACCATGTCTTTGACGACTCAGCGAACACAACAGACCCTGGCACGCACAACTTGCGTGTCTGGCTTTGGGCTGTTCAATGGCTGTGATGTCACGATCGAATTTTGTCCAGCCGACGAAGACCATGGCATTGTTTTCGAACGGGTTGACCTGTCGGAACCCGTCCGGATTCCAGCCCTGATCGATTACGTCGTGCCGCAGAATCGTTGTACTGTGATTTCCCATCAAGGGGCCAAAGTTTCTGTCATCGAACATGTTATGGCGGCGTTGGCTGGGCTACACGTCGACAATTGCCTGGTGCGGATCAATGCTCCCGAACCACCAGGATGCGATGGATCGTCGCTGGAATTCGTAGAAGCCATCCTTCATGCGGGAATCATCCGGCAGACGCGTCCAAGATTGTGCCTGGATGTCTGTCATCCGGTGACTCATCTCGAATCCAACCGGGTAGGAATCGCCGCTCAGTCGTCGCCGGACAGCGACTATCAAATCGGTTTTCTGCTGGATTACGGTCCGGGGCCCATTCCTTTTCAAGCATTCAACCTGACGATCACTCCTTCGACATTCCTGGAGCAACTCGCCAACTGCCGTACGTTTGTCCTGCAGTCCGAAGTCGAGCAACTGCAGGCAGCGGGCCTGGGGCGCCGAGCCACTCCACAGAATGTGCTGGTGTTTACGGATCATGGCGTGCTGGAAAATTCACTGCGCTGGCCGGATGAGTGTGTCCGCCACAAGATCCTGGACTGTGTGGGTGACTTCGCACTCCTGGGCTGCGATCTCACCGGCCGATTTACCGCCAGCCGTTCTGGCCATCGACTCAATCATGAAATGATTCGCCAGCTTCGGCAGGCTCATTTACCTACCGTTTTACCAACCGCTTCTTCCATCAGTTTGCCTGCATCCGTGCCGATGTCGGAATCTCTCACTCATCCTTCTCCGACGATGCGGCAGTCTCCTCATTTCAAATCACCTCGGACCAGTTCCAGCACCGTCTCGATTTCGACGGTCCAGAAATGATCCTCACATCCTTTCGATCTCTCCTATGTCAACATACATCTCGCCTCTTGCACAAGTGGAACCTGGTGCGCAGCTGGGTCACGACGTTTATATTGGCCCCTTCAGTTTTGTTGCCAGTACGGTCCAACTGGGGGATGGCTGCAGGCTGGAAAGCCATGTGGCGATTGTCGGCCAGACATCCATCGGTCGTCGAAATCGATTCTGGCAGAACGCCGTAATTGGTGCCGAACCGCAGGACTACAGCTATCGTCCGGGGGCTCCCACACGGGTGGAAATTGGAGATGACAACCAATTCCGTGAAGGAGTCACCGTCAATCGCGGAGCCGAAAAAGAAGACGGTTGCACCCGTATCGGAAATCGAAACCTGTTAATGTCTAATGCCCATGTGGCGCATAACTGCCGACTGTATGACAACACCATGCTGGTCAACGGCGTGCTTCTGGGTGGTCATGTGCATGTCCATGACCGGGCAATTATCTCCGGGAATTCTGTCGTTCATCATTTTGCAACAATCGGGACCCTTGCTTTCGTGAGCGGTGGCTGCCGGGTTCCCACGGACGTTCCCCCTTATATGATTGCCGCCGGAAGCGATAATCCCGAGGTCAAAGCGGTCAATCTGGTGGGGCTGCGCCGTGCGGGAATCAGTGAAACGGCCATCAGCATGATTCGTCAGGCTCATCGCATGCTCTTTCGAGACCATCAGTCACTGGATGCAGTGCAGGCCCATTTTGAAGAAGAGCTCAATGGGCAGATTCCGATCGAGTTGGCCGCCTTGCTTTCCGCGATGCAAGCTCAGCGAAACGGAAAGATGGGACGTGCCCGTGAAGCGGTTCGTGATGCCTCGCCTCACGACATCAGGAAGGCGGCATAACGCATCGCCAGTTGCATGATGATCTGGATGAGTCAGAACAACCTGCTCATCGTGGAGAGAACAACATCAGGAATTTGTCATTCCGCGAACATTTTCAGGTCAATCGCTGAATGAAGTCTCAAGGAAAGGGACACCATGCAGATCCGTTCAGAAAAACTCAACATCGCGGTCGTGGGAGTGGGCGCGCTGGGGCGGCACCATGCTCGTATTCTCTCTCAAATGTCTCATGTCAAACTGGTGGCGGTGGCCGATGCCAACCAGCAACAGGGTGAAGCCGTGGCGGCCAGTTGCGGTTGCGACTGGACTCCCGACTATCGCACATTGATGAACAACCTCGATGCCGTCTCCATCGTGGTTCCCACCAGCCTGCATCGTTCTATTGCAGAAGATTTCCTGTGTCATAGCATTCCTGTCCTTGTTGAAAAACCATTAACCGCGAACGTGGAAGATGGCAGCGTCCTGGTGCGTCAGGCACGTGAACATGGTGTCTCGCTGCAGGTCGGACACATAGAACGGTTTAACCCCGCATTCGAATCTCTGGCTGCCCAGGTAGGAAGCCCCAAGTACATTCGTGGCGAACGGATCAGTCCTTATGCATTCCGTTCCATGGATATCGGCGCGGTCCTCGATTTAATGATTCATGACATCGAGCTCACGCTGGCGTTGACGGGTGAAATGCCTGTTCGTGTGGAAGCCTTTGGAACCTCGCTCGTCGGGGGGCACGAAGATTGCGTCCAGGCACGCCTCGTCTTTCCCGGCGGATGTATCGCCGACCTGACAGCCAATCGGGTCGCTCCACACTTCTCCCGGACCATGCAGGCATGGTCAGACCAGGGATGCTTCACCGCGGATTTTACAACTCGGACCGTCACCGCCATGACTCCGGGTGACTCATTGCGACAGGGAGCACTTCCGTTCGATCTCGTTCGGACTGGAGTTTGTACACCCGAGGAACTCAAACCAGAGATCTTCGGCAGGTTCATCCAGCCGGCAGAAACCAAGGGCTCCGACATCGATGCCCTGACAGCCGAACTCTCGTCATTTATCGATTGCGTCCGGACTGGAAAAACACCCCGCGTCAGCGGCGTTCAAGGATTGGCCGCATTGCGGGTCGCAGACCAGATTCTCACCGCCGTCTCTGCTCATCAATGGGACGGCAACGCCACTGGCCGCTGTGGTCCCAACGCCCTGATTCAACACTACCTGCCCACTGCTGCAAACCAGCCCACCAAGGACGCAGCATAGGACCTGGCCGGGCGCCCAGCGTGAATTCAAAACCGCGATAGGGGTAGGGAAGTTCGAAACCAATCGGACTTCCCTACCCCTATCCCCAAAATTTCTACTTCAACCCGAGCACCCGGCAGATGAACGAGATAATGTGCAATGATCCGGGTGGTGTGATACGATGACCTTCCCTAGTGCTTCGTCAATTTTAAAAATTCGGGTAAGCCTTCACGCAAAGTCCGACAACGGAGGACGTTTCGCGATCACGTACCCTAAATCCAAGCCCTGACAGGGCACTAGACCAGTTTGGTCTATCACGTGCCCGCGTCGAAGAGGTTTCACTTGATGAAAGACTGAATGCCGCGAGGCAAGTCCGCCACAAGATTGACTAAAACACTCTAACCCAAGCTTGGACGGGCACGACTGATGAAATATCTGCGCCAGGAATGACGCGGTTTGAATTGCAGCAGGAATCTGGCGAACCGTGCAGGCATCGTCTTCACAAATTCATTCTCCGCTTTCAACGACTTCAAAACCCTCCAACTGGCGATTGCTTCAGCGGCTGATCCAGCTCGGATTGGAATACCGTGTCGCTTGTACGGCGATGCTATTGTTTCATCTGGCGCTGGTCACGCTGGCCATGGGCAGCCTGGGTTTAACGGGTCTGGGGATTGACTACATCCGCCATCAGGTGGACCCGACCAGCCCTCCTCCCGGTTTTCCGTTCCACTGGACTCCTCCCAGTTCCGTTGCCCCATTCGGAGTGGTCTGCCTGATTGCCGGCACGGTATTGCTGCTGGCTTTGCTGGGGGCCGGTCTGAAATACGCATCTGCGGTGGCGGCCAGTGCCCTGTCCCAGCGTATTCTGATTCGCGTTCGCACCGATGTCTATTCGAAATTACAAGTCTTAAATTTTCAGTTTTATGATGCTGGCGAAAGCAGCTCTATTATCAATCGGGCAGCGGGAGATGCGAATGCCGTTCGAAATTTTGTCGATGGCGTCATGATCAAGATGCTGACGGTCTTTTTCACCTTGACCGTTTATCTGATCTATATGTTGCGGGTGAATGTCTGGTTGACGCTCATTTGTCTGGCCACGACACCACTCCTGTGGGTGGGGGCGGTGATTTTTTCGAAAGTGGTCCAACCCGCTTATCGAAAAGCGAGCGAACTGGGTGATGAGCTCATCCGCGTGTTGGTAGAAAATGTACAAGGGGCTCATGTCGTCAAAGGTTTTGCCCGTGAACCGGAAGAGATCGCACGTTTCGCACGCACCACCCAGCACATCCGCAAGCAAAAAGAATCGATCTTCTTTCGCGTCAGCCTGTTTCAACCCATCATGGGCCTGCTGACACAGATCAACATGCTCATTCTGATCGGTTATGGGGGAGTGCTGGTGATTCGTGGTGAACTGGCATTGGGGGCTGGGTTATTTGTTTTTGCGAATCTGTTGCAGGAATTTGCTGCCCAGATCGGGCAGATCGTGAACATTGCAAATACGATTCAGGCGAGTTTGGTGAGTGCGGAACGTGTCTTCGAAGTGATCGATTCTCCCGTCCTGATTACCAGCCCCGCCAGCGCCACCCCGTTGCCGCATGCAGAAGGCCGCCTGGCCTTTCAAAACGTCCGCTTTCGTTATCACAGCAGCCAACCGGTTCTGGATGAAATCTCCTTCGAAATTGCCCCGGGCGAACGTGTCGGGATCACGGGGGAAACGGGTGCAGGAAAGACAACCCTGCTCAACCTGATCATGCGTTTCTACGATATCGACGTCGGCAGCATCACCATTGATGGACACGACATTCGAACGTTGAATCTGGACGATCTTCGCAGAAATATCGGCCTGGTTTTCCAGGAAAGCTTTCTGTTCAGCCATTCTATTGCTGCCAATATTGCTTTCGGTCGACCGGCCGCCACGCCAGAAGAGATTGACCGAGCAGCGGAACTGGCCTCCGCGGATGACTTCATCAATGAATTACCGGAACGCTATTCCACCATCGTCGGAGAGCATGGAGCCAACCTGTCCGGAGGGCAGCGGCAACGACTCGCCCTGGCCCGGGCACTGGTCCTCGATCCTCCCATCCTGCTGCTGGACGATGCGACAGCATCTGTCGATCCGGAAACGGAGCACGAAATTGAACGCGCCGTGCAATCTGCCATGCAAAACCGGACAACACTGGTGATCTCCAATCGCGTGGCCACATTACGGCGAACCGATCGTATTATCGTCCTGGAGCAGGGACGCATCACCGCTCTCGGCACACATGCGGAGTTGCTGCACTCATCCCCATACTACCGGTTCCTGGCGGAACTCCAATTTTCGGATCTGGCCACCAATCCGCTCAAGACAAGTCAAAAGAAAGAATCGCATCTGAACTCCACGGCTGCGCGTCAATCTCTGGAAGGAGCCGAGTGATGTCCAGGGTGAAGACACTCGAAAGCACTCTCACGCAGCATATTGAACGGCAGGAAGAACGGCAGCGACCACTCGATTTTCGACTGATTCTACGTTTACTGAGTTTCACCCAGCCCTATCGAGTGCTGCGAAACTGGTTGCTGGTGAGTGTCATTGTCCGTTCTATTCAGCTGCCGGCGCTCACCTGGATGGTGGCCGCGGTGATTAATGGTCCGATTGCCCGTAAGGATGTGCGAGGAGTGGCCTGGATGGCGGGACTCTTCGCATTGCTGGCCGTTTCTACACAGATTGTGATGCACTTCCGGCAAAGATTGGCGCTGGAACTGGGTGAACGAGTGGTCTGTGACTTGAGGAACGCACTCTTTCAACATCTGCAGTCACTCCGCATGCGCTGGTTTCATCAGACACGCGTGGGACGGGTCATCAGCCGGATGACCTCGGATATTGAAGACGTGCGTGTGGGAGTTCAGGAAGTCCTGTTTGTCTCGCTGGTACAACTGGGACAGATGCTTGTCGCCGGGGCGGCCATGTTGTGGTACGACTGGACGTTGTTTCTGATCGTCCTGGGACTGGCACCCTCGTTATGGGTGATTAACCATCATTTTCACCGCCGATTGAGCAGGAATCTCCGGAATCTGCGAGAGTCGTTCAGCCGGGTGACGGCCACACTTGCAGAATCGGTCGTGGGAATCCGTGTCACTCAGGCTTTCGTACGCCAGCAGGAAAACTCCCGGATCTTTGAACGCCTGGCGGAAGATCATTCACGTTACAACTCGGCCGTTCTGAAAACACAAGGATTGTTCCTGCCGCTGCTGGACCTCAACAGCCAGGTCTTCATTGTGATTCTGCTGACAGTGGGTGGTTACCGCGTTCTCAGTCCCGATTCTCCAATGGAAATCGGAAATCTAGTTGGTTTCTTCTTCATGGCGAACCTGTTCTTCTCTCCCATTCTGGTGATTGGAAATCAATTCAATCAGGCCATGACCGCCATGGCGGGAGCAGAACGGCTCTTTGGACTGCTGGACACTCCGCCCGAATGGTCCGATCCACCGGATGCTATTGTGCTGGACCAATTGGCCGGGGCGGTCGAGTTCCAACAGGTGACATTTGGATATCAGGCAGACCGGCCTGTACTGCATGACATCAGCTTTCGAGCTGAACCGGGACAGGTCATCGCCCTGGTGGGAGCCACCGGCAGTGGCAAGTCCAGCATCATCAACCTGATTGCCAAATTCTATCTTCCGCAACACGGCCGAATTCTGATCGATGACGTCCCCTTGCAAGAACTTCAAAGCAACGCCCTGCATCATCACATGGGATTTGTGCTGCAGCAGAACTTTCTGTTTTACGGAACCGTGGCAGACAACATTCGCTTTGGCAAACCGGATGCCACCGATGTGGAAATCCTGAATGTTTTACAGCAACTGGGCTGCAGCGATTTACTGGCCTCGCTGGCGGATGGTCTGCAAACGCAAGTGGGAGAACGGGGAGCCATCCTTTCTTCCGGTCAGAGGCAACTGGTCTGTTTTGCCCGGGCACTGATCGCCAATCCGCGCATCCTGATTCTGGATGAAGCGACCAGCAGCATCGACAGCGCGACCGAAGCTCGCCTGCAGGCAGCACTCAATGTTCTGATTTCAGGACGAACCAGTTTCGTCGTGGCCCATCGTTTGAGCACCATCCGGCATGCCGATCAGGTCTTGGTGCTCGATCACGGACAGATTGCTGAACAGGGACGCCATGATGAACTTCTGCAAAAAGGGGGAATCTATGCTGGCCTTCATCGCCGATTTGTCCAGGAATAAGGCTTTTCACATCCCGCCATCAACGGTCATGACGATCTCCTGCCGATGCATGTCGGCCCGAATTACATCTTGCGATTCTGCTCGAAAAGAATTTCATCAATAATCAACGTGGTGCAAAGAATGGTAACATCGTCCTCACCGGGGCTGATCTCCACGCCATAGCTGTCCGTCCAGCCCCATTTGACTTTGCTCACCTGGGCAACAACTTTCTTTTGACGGGTGAAATGGAATTCGTACTCCGAAAAGCGACCATCAATGATGTATCCTTCTTTTCCTCCCAGATCCACCTGAAAGATTTTGCCGTCCCCCTCCCATTCCCGGCGGACTTCCGCAAACGCCTTTCCGTTTCGATGAATCGTATAAACAGCGGACATGGACATCATTTCCTGGCCGATCGCGGCCAACTCATCTCCTTCCAGATCCTGAAGAGAGAGACCAGTGCCCCAGTCAAAAGCGGTCCCGACAATACGAAACTTCTTGTTTCCCTGATCATCCGTAATGAAACATCCGTCATTCCCTAACGTCCAGAACTCAAGCGGAATGCGATAGGTCACGACGTCCCTTTCAATAAAGTAATGTATTTACAATTCGAATGCCGCATGCCGCATGCCGCATGATGAGAGCACCCGGAACCCGCATTGTCCGCGCCCTGCCTTGCGGCATTTCATCAATCGAAACGCATCCGCCGCAGACACAGGCGAGAGCAACTTGCTCTCAACGGCATCGATCATGACGTCCAGCATTTCATCCTGGCGAAAAAATTCAATATCAAAATTCAAGAAGTTTATATTGACGTAAGCCTTGGGGTAATAATTCCTTAAAAAAAACGGCTTCATCCCCCTCCCACCAGTGTGACCACTTCCAACTGGTCTCCCGCTTCGAGTTGACAGCTTGCATGAGAGCTGCGAGGAACCAGTTCACGATTGCGTTCTACCGCCAGAAACCGCGGGTCCAGCTCCAGCTGCTGGAGAAGCTCGGAAACCGTGGCCCCCGAGGAAATTTCGTGAGGCTCGCCATTGACAGTAATTCGCACCTGATAGACTCCTGGTCTGGACTTCAATTTTCGGTCGGAGGCTTGTCAGATGTCCGACCGACCTTATTGTTGAATGATACGCCAGTCTGTACCGGAAGGCATCTGTAAGAGTCTGTCCGAAAAGGTGCTGTGTCAGTCGAGATCGAGCGATTTGTGTTCTGACAAGGAAGCCGAAGCAGGCGAATCCCCAGGATTCGTCGATGCAGGCTGACGAAGTTCAGAACGCAAAAGAGCCGATCGCAGCCCAAATTGACCTTTC
>Ga0182745_1002983_pt1 | contig 14809 bp, 7 predicted proteins | sample eDN3rd30CKraftBY_FD_128523 | JGI IMG/M metagenome (GOLD analysis project Ga0182745, IMG submission 128523) | Enriched backyard soil microbial communities from Emeryville, California, USA - eDNA 3rd pass 30_C Kraft BY (version 2) (version 2) | ecosystem: Environmental > Terrestrial > Soil >...
AAACCAGCAGCACTCCACACGATTTCGGTTCCTGAAACACAAGAATTCCAAGTCAGAGATAAAAAGTGCCCGGCCTCAAGGTTACCAGCCAGCATGCTGAGGACTCAATCCGCAGGCATTTCTTGCCCGGCTGAGAACTTCCCGAGCCTTGCTGCGTGCTTTGGCCGCCCCGGCCTGCAGGATGGCTTCGACGTCATCCGGTCGAGACTCCAACTGGGCACGGCGTTCGCGAGCGACCGAGAAATATTCCATCGCCTTTTCGTACAGGGTCTGCTTCGCTTCTCCATATCCCATTCCCCCGGCGCGGTAGCGAGCGGCCAGCAGGCCTTGTTCCTGTTCACTGGCAAAGAGCTGATAGAGCGCAAAAATCGAGTCGTGATCCGGATCTTTCACCCCTTCGACAGGAATGGAGTCTGTCTTGATGGACATGAATTTCTTTCGCAGCGACTTGGGAGCTTCAAAAATTCCAATCGTATTCCCATAGCTTTTGGACATTTTCTCTCCATCCGTCCCGGGAACTTTGGACGTCGCCTGAATCACATGCGCTTCCGGCAGTACGAAAACATCCTGGTTATAAATATGGTTGAATCGGATCGCCAGATCCCGGGTGACTTCCAGGTGCTGAACCTGGTCGAGTCCGACCGGAACCAGATTGCTGTCGTAGGCCAGAATGTCTGCCGCCATCAGGACCGGGTACGTGAACAGTCCCGCATCGGCGGCCAGACCTTTGGAGATTTTGTCCTTATACGCGTGACACTTCTCCAGCAGGCTCATTTGCGTGACCGTCATCAGCAGCCAGGTGAGTTCGGTAACTTCCGGCACATCGGATTGTCGAAAGAGTGTGGCCTGATCCGGATCGAGCCCCAGGGCCAGCAGGTCCAGTGCTGCATTCTGAACATTCTCTTTCAACTCCGCGGGTTGACGAACCGTGGTCAGGGCGTGCAGATCCGCAATGAAATAGAAGGCCTGTTCATTCTTCTGCAGAGCAATATATTGACGAATGGCCCCAAAATAATTCCCGAGGTGAAATCGACCAGTCGGTTGAATTCCGGAAAGCACACGCATTACGAATTTTCTTTCGGCGAAGGAGATAGTGATCCGGCAGTCGTTCCAGATCTGATCGCATCTTCAATTTATGGAAACCGGATTCTGTCGAGTTCGCAGCCCAGGTTCAATCATCTTTCCATCGGCATTTCCTGAATTCCGGGTCTTGACCAGTTCGTAAAAGGCAAAAGCCCTGATGTCTGTCCGGTCGGTCATGGAATTCGACCGTTTCCTTCGGTATCCTGAGCGCAGACCTCCAATTGTTGACGCCTCGACAAGATGCTCCCTACAGTCGTGACGGCATTCTTTTCGTTGAAACCTGATGTGCATGCGCTGGAGTGAACTGCTTTATGACGAATTCTGACCGGCCTTCCATTCAAGCTAACGATCCTGCCACGGGAACCTTCGAGACAATGGGCCGGTGGTGTCTGGGGTTGGTGCTGTTCGCCTTCATCTGGATCCCTCATCACGCACAAGCAGAAGAACTTGCGTTCGAATTGAAAGAGGGAGACCGGGTGGTCTGGCTGGGTTCGGAATTCACCGAACAGGCGATCAAGTACAACTTTGTCGAAGCAGCCCTGACTTCCCGCTGGCCGGATCGACACATCACATTTCGCAATCTGGGCTGGGCGGGCGATCGTCCCAACGGAATCGCCCGGGGCTATTTCGGCGGAGCGGCAGAAGGATATCGCCGATTGCTGGCCGAGCTTCAGCGTCTGCAGCCAACTGTTATTTTTGTCGAATATGGAGAAAATGCAGCCTATTCCGGTCCGGAAGGAATTGCTCCCTTCAATGCAGACATGAAGCGTCTGCTCGGGGATCTGCGTCCGTTGACGGGACGGATGATTCTGGTCTCCCCCCCAGCTGCGGAAAAACTGGCCAGTCCCCTGCCAGACCCGGCACGTGTGAACGAGAACCGGCAGGCCATCACAGCCTTCCTCAAGGGGCTGGCGGAAGAAGAGAAGCTGGGATTTGTGGATCTATTTACTCCGTTGCTGGCGGAGGTCCAGACTCCCGGGCACGCTCCCCTGACCACCGACACGATTCGCTATCAGCAGACAGGCTATGCTGTCGCTGCGGAAGCAATGCTGAATGCGCTGGGGGTGACAGGCTTCACGCGAGAGGATTCGCATGCGAAATTGCGGGAGCTCATTCGCCTGAAGAACGATCTCTATTTTCATCAATATCGCCCTCAAAATGAGACCTATCTGCGAGGGTTCCGCAAGCATGAACAAGGGCAGAATGCCCGGGAGATTGCGGAATTCGAACCACTGATTGAGCAGGCGGAAGCACGCATTTCCGCATTCGTTCGAGGCGCTCCGCTGCCTGCGGAAGTCGCGGAGCCAGCACCAGTCACCACGGACTTTAAAGCCCTGACCCCACAGGAACAGGTGTCGCAGTTCAAGTTGGCAGAGGGTCTGGAGATTGCTCCTTTTGCAGCAGAACCACTCATTGCCAACCCGATTCATATGAACTTTGATGGCCGGGGGCGATTGTGGGTGGCAACCAGTCCGATTTATCCGCAAATTCGTCCCGGAGCAAAACCGCATGATGAAATCATCATTCTGGAAGATACGGATGGTGATCAGATTGCGGACAAACGAACGGTCTTTGCCAATGATCTACTGATTCCCACGGCGGTTCTGCCAGATGAACAGGGGGGCGCCTATGTCGCCAACTCCACAGAACTGATCCATCTGCGCGATCTCGATGGAGATGGCCGGGCCGATACGCGACAAGTCGTTCTCGCCGGGTTTGGAACGGAAGATACGCATCATATTCTGCACACGTTCCGCTGGACCCCGGACGCCCTGCTCACTTTCAATCAGTCTATTTATATTCACAGCCAGATCGAAACTCCGTACGGCGTTCAGCCCATGCTGGGGTCCGGAATCTGGAGATATCGTCCTGAAACCGCCCGGGCCAACACCGTGGCTTTTGGAATGGTGAACCCGTGGGGACATATTTACGACAACTGGGGGCAGGGCTTTGCCACCGATGGAGCGGGGGGCGAAGGGATCAATTACATTTTCCCCGGCGCCGCTTATGTGAGTGCTGTGGGATATTCCCGGGTGATGACTGGTCTGAATCCGGGACAACCCAAGTTTTGCGGACTCGAATTGCTCACGGGCAGCCATTTTGGCGAGGGATTTCAAAATACGCTCGTCACTGCCGATTTTCGTGGAAATCGCATCTGCCATTTTCAATTGAGTGAAGAGGGCTCCGGGTATGTTTCCCGACAGTTGCAGGACATTTTGACCTGTAACGACCGGGCGTTTCGGCCTGTCGATGTGAAATTGGCTCCGGATGGAACGCTGTACGTGGCAGACTGGCATAATCCCATCATCAATCATGGTGAAGTCGATTTTCGTGATCCGCGTCGTGACCATCAACATGGGCGCATCTGGCGCATCACCCAGACTGGTCAGAAGACTGTTCCGCGCCCGGAGTTTGCTGCGGCTTCGATCACCGAACTCCTGCAGCACCTGCATGATTCCTCCATCTGGACGCGACAGATGGCCCGGGTTTATCTGCGACATCGCGATCATCAACAGGTGGCGGCAGGAGTTCAGAAATGGCTGGCGGACTTGAAACAGGACGATCCACGATTTGAACAACTTCGCCTGGAAGCACTTTGGACCTGTCAGGCGATTGGAGCAATCCCCGCAGACCTGTTACGGTCCATTTTGAAGTCTCCGGATCATCATGCCCGGGCCGCTGCGGTGCGGGTGCTCTCTCAGGCGACGCAGGAAGAGTATGGCTTGCCGGCAGATTTCGATCTTCTCCCACTCCTGACTCTCGCCGCTGCGGATACACACCCACAAGTTCGCCTGGAAGCGGTGAACGCACTGCGGCAAGTTCCGGAACAGAGTTCCACAGAAATCGCCCTGTCCGTGCTCGATCAACCGATGGATTCGTGGCTGGACTTCGCCCTCTGGCTGACTGTTCGCAAACTCGAACCGCAATGGATGCCGGCAGTCGTTTCCGGAAAGGCCAGCTTCTTTTCCGATACTTCCAAGTTACTCTTTGCACTGAAGGCCAGCGACAGCCCCGCTTCACTGGCACCGCTGATGGAGCTGTTGATCGCCGACAAGATCCCTGCCGCTCGATTGAATGAAGCGCTCGTCTTGATCACCAGATTTGCAGGTCCGGAACAGACACGTGTGCTGTTTGATCGGGCTGTTGCCCGGCCGGATGACCGGGAGGCCCTGCTCTCCACACTCGTGACGATTTCAGAAAAGCGGAATGTTGTCCCTCGTGGAGATCTGTCCGGACTGGAAACGCTGTTTGAGTCTCCGCAGGCTCTGAAGCTGGCTGGACTCTGGAAGCAGGAAGCACTGCATGATCGACTGATCAACATCGCTCAAAACAATCAGGCTCCGCTCGTGCAACGTTCCGCAGCCATTCAGGGGCTGACTTCTTTTCAGGATCGTGATGTTCTCAATAATCTGGCTGGCAGTGAAACCTTCCCCTTTGCAGTCCGTCAACGTGCGGTGAATGGATTACAGGCGATGGACCCAGCGGCGGCCTCGGCGGCGGCTGTGAAGTTGCTGGCCGACGCCCAACCGGCGGACGAAGCGGAAATCAATCAATTTTTGGACGTCTTTCTGGCTGCGAAAGATGGGCCGGAACAACTGGCCCGGGCTTTGCGGGAGACTCCACTTCCGGAAGCCGTCGGAGACTTGGCACTGCGAAAAGCGGGCTCTCTGGGAACACGTGGAAAAAATCTAGTGGAAGCCTTGCGGAAGGCGAGCGGCATGGCAGCAATTCCCAAGACCCTGAGCCCTGCGGAAATTGCTGCCCTGCTCTCGCAGGTGGCTTCAAGGGGGAGCCCCATTCGCGGGGAAAATGTATTTCGTCGAAAAGATCTGGCTTGTTTGAGTTGCCATTCTATTGGTGGAGCGGGCGGACAGGCGGGGCCTGACATGCTTTCTCTGGGGGCCAGTTCGCCAGTGGATTACATCCTGGAATCACTGCTCAATCCCTCCGCCAAGATCAAGGAGGGTTATCACACCAATACATTCGCGCTGGAGAATGGGAAAATCCTCTCCGGAATCATGGTCCGTGAAGGGAATGCGGAAGTGGTGATTCGCGATGCCCAGAACAAGGAGATCAGTATTCCCAAAGAGGAAATTGAAGAACGGGTCATCAGTACAACGTCCCTGATGCCCGGAGACCTGACGGCCAAGCTGAATCGAGGGGACCTGCTGGATCTGGTGGTCTTCCTCTCTTCTCTGGGGAAAGAGGGTCCCTACAAGGTGCCTCAAAACCGTTTTGTGCGCCGCTGGCTGAATGCCGATCACAGCGAACTCTTCAGTCGTGTGGACGGAACACTGACGCAGGCAGATCGGATCGGAAATGTAGTGGAATTCGATCTGGATGTCTCCACTCCCGGGAAGATTGCCATGAAGATCCGGGACGCTGCCGGTCTAAAAATCACACATGCAGGCCGGGCGGTTCCGTTGCAGGGCGATTTGCTGCTGGTGAATCTGCCAGCGGGACGGCAACGATTTCGGATTGAAGTCCCGGCAGATCGCAAGGCGCCACTCCAGATTGAAGTGATCGATACGCCGGAATCGACCGGTCACGCAGAACCGGGAAATCGATAAGTCTGAAGTTTCAAGTCCCATCCGGGTGGAGATCAGGAAGACGGGAAATCGGATCGAGAATGGGTGAAAGGCCGTCTTGTCTGCTTCCCCTGTTTCCGCTCCGCTTCCCCTTATTTCATTTCCATCTGGTCAGAGTTTGGAACGACTGAATGATCGCGAGTAGTGCCCTGTCAGGGCTTGGATTTTAGGGTACGTGATCGCGAAACGTCCTCCGTTGTCGGACTTTGTGTGAAGTCCTACCCGAATTTTTAAAATTGACGAAGCAGTAGTCTGCATGGCCCGGTTTGTTTCTCCCAATACGATGCTGGAAAAGCTGCTCCTGCCTGAATTGCAGGAGCGGATCCAGGAAGGGGATTCGGCCACGTTGTCCGAAATTCTCAACGAGTGGCATGCTGCGGACCTGGCTGCGCTTGTGGAAGATCTCCTGCCCGAAGAGCGCCTGCCGGCCATGCGCGTGCTCCTGCCTGCGCTGCAGGTCCGCACGTTCGAACATCTGGGGATGGACCTGCAGATGCAGTTGCTGTCCCAGTTTTCGGATGCAGAATCTTCCAGCGTGCTCAACAACATGTCCCCGGACGATCGCACCGCCTTACTGGAGGAATTGCCGACCGAAGACAAAGAGCGGATGTTGCAACTGCTTACGCCGACCGAACGGGACGTTGCGGTGGCGTTGCTGCATTACGGCCCGGAGAGTGTCGGTCGGTTGATGACGCCGGAATTCCTGGAGATCCGGCAGGAATGGACCACCAAGCGTGTCCTGGAACATGTGCGGACACATGGCCGGGATTCCGAAACACTCAATCATTTGTACGTGACCGATGAGAGCGGAAAATTGCTGGACGACCTGCGCATTCGTGAAGTGCTGCTGGCTCCTGTCCATGCGCACATCTCCGACATCATGGACCGGAAATTTGCCTGCCTGTCTGTGACGGATGATCGGCGGGATGCTGTGGAGATGTTTCGCAAGTATGACCGCACCGCTCTGCCGGTGGTGGATGGACGCGGCATTCTGGTGGGAATTGTGACGCATGACGACGTGATCGACGTCGCAGAAGAAGAAGCGACCAGGGACGTGCAACGGTTCGGGGGTGTGGAGGCACTTGATGAACCTTATCGGGCCACCCCGATTTTCACCTTGATTCGTAAACGTGCCACCTGGCTGGTGCTGCTGTTTCTGGGAGAACTGCTCACCGCGACCGCTATGGGATACTTCGAGGCGGAAATCGACAAAGTTGTTGTGTTGGCCCTTTTTATTCCATTGATCATCTCCAGCGGAGGAAACACCGGTTCTCAGGCCGCCACGCTGTTGATTCGAGCCCTGGCGGTTCGGGAAGTGAGTTTGCGGGACTGGTTCTGGGTCTTGCGCAGAGAGATTGTTTCCGGTCTGGCGCTGGGCCTGATTCTTGGTTCGATCGGGTTTGTACGCATTGCCTTGTGGAGCACGTTCACCAATCTCTACGGACCTTATTGGTTCCTGATAGGAACAACTGTGGCGCTGGCACTGGTCGGGATTGTGCTGTGGGGCACCATTGCCGGAGCGATGCTGCCGTTTATTCTGAAGCGGCTGGGATTTGATCCCGCCACCTCTTCCGCCCCCTTTGTGGCCACCCTGGTGGACGTGACCGGGCTGGTCATCTATTTCTCGATTGCCTCCGTCGTATTACGTGGTACGTTGCTGTAATGGTGTTGGGACCAACCGGAGCATTCCACCCGATTCGTGATTTCGCGGCTGGGGAGATGCAGACCGCAAAACGATGGTCTCGTATGAATGAAGGCGGCTGGGGAACTTGAGTTTTTTTATTGCGGGAGCGTCAGATTCCCAAACAGTGCAAAAATGGGCGGAAGTTCCCTCAGCATTTGAAGTCTGAGCGCGGTCTGACCAGAATAGGAGAGAAATTACGAATTCATTAGACCAGTTTGGTCTATCATGTGCCCGCGTCGAAGAAGTTTCACTTGATGAAAGACTGAATGCCGCGAGGCAAGTCCGCCACAAGATTTACAAAAACGTTCTAGTGCCCTGTCAGGGCTTGATTTTGGGGTACGTGATCGCGAAACGTCCTCCGTTGTCGGACTTTGCGTGAAGCCCTACCCGAATTTTTCAAATTGACAAAGCACTAGGCCGAATTCGTCACACATGGTTCGTCAGGTCTGCCGATTCGCAATCTGCCTTTTCGTCCCTATTGAACATTCGGTGCCTATTGCACCGACCTTTGGAGTTATCGACCTATGAATGGTTCGAATCCCTTTGGCGCCGAGCACAAATTACAGACAAAAGCGGGCGAATTGACCATTCATCTGCTCAGCAAGCTGGCGGAAAAGCACAAGGCGGACGTGTCGCGGTTGCCTTTCTCGATCCGTGTCTTACTGGAATCGGCTCTGCGCAGCTGCGATGGCTATATCGTGCGGGAACAGGATGTGCTGAACATTCTGAACTGGACCCCGCATCAGAAAGTCCCCACGGAAATCCCCTTTATGCCCGGGCGGGTGGTCCTGCAGGACTTTACCGGAGTTCCGGCAGTGGTGGACCTGGCCGCATTACGAGCGGCCATGGTGCGTATGGGAGGAGATCCAACGAAGATCAATCCACTCGTTCCCTGCGATCTCGTCATCGATCACAGTGTTCAGGTTGACGCCTTTGGCTCATTGAATGCCCTGCAGGTGAATGTCGAACGGGAATTCGAACGTAATCAGGAACGCTATCAGTTCCTGAAATGGGGCCAGAAGGCATTTCAGAACTTTCGCGTGATTCCCCCCGCCACGGGGATCGTACATCAGGTCAACTTGGAATATCTGGCGGGTGTGGTACTGACCCGAGACGGCGTTGCCTTTCCAGATTCACTGGTCGGCACAGATTCCCATACCACGATGATCAATGGACTGGGAGTTCTGGGCTGGGGTGTGGGCGGGATTGAGGCCGAGGCGGTCATGCTGGGGCAGCCGATTTATATGCTGTTGCCGGAAGTTGTCGGATTCAAACTCACTGGAGAGCTTCCGGAAGGGGCCACCGCCACAGACCTGGTCCTGACCGTCACCCAAATGCTGCGACGGCACGGGGTGGTTGGAAAATTTGTGGAATATTATGGAGACGGTCTCTCCAAAATGTCTCTGCCGGACCGTGCCACGCTGGGCAATATGGCCCCCGAATACGGGGCGACAATCGGCTTTTTCCCGGTCGACGATGAAACGCTGCGATATTTGGAACGGACCGGTCGCAGTGCAGAGCAGATCGATCTGGTCGAAAAGTACTACAAGGCCCAGGGAATGTTTCGGACAGACGATTCTCTAGAACCGGAGTTCACCACAACTCTGGCATTGAATCTCTCCGAGGTGCTCCCTTCCATGGCTGGCCCCAAGCGTCCCCAGGACCGCATTTTGCTGACCGGCATGAAGAGCCAGTGGGAACAGGATCTGGGAACAACTTTTGGAAAGTCCGCAGGAACATCCGATTCCACGCTGGCGGTAATGACTCAGGAAGGTTCGCCGGTCTTTCCAAATGGCGCAAGCTTATTGAACGGGTCCGGCCTGAGTGGAACTCCAGTGACTTATGGCAATGAAACATTTCATCTGAAACACGGGTCCGTGGTCATTGCCGCCATCACCAGCTGTACGAACACCAGCAATCCCAGCGTGATGATTGGAGCTGGTCTGCTGGCTCGCAATGCGGTGCAGAAAGGTTTGCACCAGAAACCCTGGGTGAAGACCTCTCTCGCCCCTGGAAGCCGTGTGGTGACCAGCTATCTGGAGAAAGCCGGTCTCACCTCCTGGCTGGACAAACTCGGCTTTCAGCTGGTGGGTTATGGCTGCACGACCTGCATCGGCAACAGCGGTCCCTTACCGGAACCAATTGCGGACGCCATCCAGCAGTATGATCTGGTGGCGAGTGCGGTGCTTTCGGGAAATCGTAACTTCGAAGGCCGTATCAACCCCCATGTCAAAGCGAATTATCTGGCCAGCCCGCCGTTGGTGGTGGCCTATGCCCTGGCGGGAACAGTGGATATCGATCTGACGACCGAGCCGCTGGGAATGGACGAAAACAACAATCCGGTGTTCCTTGCAGATATCTGGCCCACCCAGAAGGAAATTTCCGACACCATCGCCTCGGCAATGTCGCCGGAGATGTTTGTCGAACAATATTCACATGCCACGCAGGGACCACCGGAATGGCAAGCCATTCACGGGGGGAGCGGAGACCTGTTCAGCTGGGACGAAAATAGTACCTATGTTCAGGAGCCCCCCTTCTTTGTCGACATCCCCCGGGACCCTCCGCCGATTGAGGCGATTTCCGGAGCCCGTGTGCTGGTGAGCGTGGCGGATTCCTGTACGACAGACCATATCAGCCCCGCCGGAGCAATCAAGAAGGACTCTCCAGCTGGCGAGTTCCTGCAGGAAAATGGAGTCGCCCCGACAGACTTCAACAGCTATGGCAGTCGGCGCGGGAACGACCGCGTGATGACCCGCGGAACGTTTGCCAATATTCGTCTGCGAAACCTCATCGCTCCCGGCACTGAAGGGGGAATGAGCAAATACCTGCCCACGGGTGAACTCTGTTCCATTTACGAAGCCTCCATGAAATACCAGCAGGACAAGACTCCGCTGGTGGTCCTGGCCGGCAAGGAGTATGGAACAGGTTCTTCACGCGACTGGGCCGCCAAGGGGACTCAGCAACTGGGAGTGCGGGCGGTCATTGCAGAAAGCTACGAACGGATTCACCGTTCAAACCTGATTGGCATGGGAGTGCTGCCATTGCAGTTCCGTCCCGGAGAAAGCCGCGAAGCCCTGGGACTGGATGGGACGGAAACATATGACTTCGCCCTGAATGACGAACTCAAGCCGGGACAGGCGGTGGAAGTGACCGCACGTGGCACAAATGGAGATGAGATCCACTTCGTGACCACCTGCCGGATCGATACTCCCGTGGAAGTGGAGTATTATCGGAATGGAGGCATCCTGCACATGGTCTTACGGCACCTGCTCAAAACATGAAACGAGTTTGAAAAGGGACGGGAGAAGAAAAAAGGGGGAACGAGACCATTTGATACCTGACCTTCCCCTCCTCTCTCTTCCCTTGGAAGTGCCGCCAATACTTCTGAATTCTCATACATTCCGTTCAGGCAGTACGTAAAATGTCCCGCTGACCTTGTACCGAAGGAAACTCCCCATGAACCGCCCTGCGCATGCCCCGGCGCCACTTCCGGAGCCCACTATTCATCTGAGCGAGGGACTCCATTGCCTGCATCAGTATTACACGATCGATGCCCAGGCCATGCGGAGTCTGTCAGCAGCCGATCGGATTGTCGGAAAAGATGAGCTCTGCGACATTCTCAGCCCCAGCTATCATGGAGCCCCTGAACGGCTGCAGGTCTGTGCTGTTTCTGGAGATCGCGCGGACTTGGGCATCATGATGCTGGACAAAGATCCATTGCGGCTGGATGCGTTAACGCAGGACATTCGTGCCAGTCGTCTGGGAACCGCCCTGAAGCGGGCGTATTCCTTTGTCTCGATCACAGAGATTTCTGAATACGTTCCCACAGTGGAACAGTATGCGGAAAAATTGAGACTGCACGGCGCAAAGGCAGATGATCCTGCCTATCTCGCCAAAGTGAAGGCCTACGAACAGCGTCTGCCCATGATGAATCAGCAGCGGTTGTATCCGGAGATGCCTGCCTGGCCGGTGCTTTGCTTCTATCCGATGAACAAGATTCGCGATCCGCATGCCAACTGGTACCAGTTGCCCTTCAGCGAGCGCTCCAATCTGATGGCGGAACATGCCACATCGGGCATCAAATTTGCCGGAAGAGTCTCCCAACTCATCACCGCTGCCACTGGCCTGGATGACTGGGAATGGGGCGTGACGCTCTGGGGACGTTCACCGGAATACATCAAAGAGATTGTCTATACCATGCGGTTTGACAATGCGAGTGCCCGGTATGCGGAATTCGGACCGTTCTACATGGGCTACATCATGAGCCCGGAAGAGGCCTGCAAGCACCTCCGCATTGGATAGCGCAATGACTGCGGGAGCCTGGATTTCGGCGCTGGACGGGTGCGATTTCTGTGAAGCCGCAAGTCGGGAAAATCGTAAGCAGACTCGCTGCACAACGGGGGTTTCGCCCTGCCGAGACCTGATCCGGCTTGTGAAAGGCGAAAGCCCTGGCGTGAAACTGGAACGACTTGCAATATCGCCTCCCGTCAATTATTTTAAGGGGCTCCCTTTTTCCTGGAACAAGGTGCTTTGGCCTGTGGCCACGGAGAACGTGTTTCGATGAACGAAATACGAACTCCTGCCAGATAAGACGCAGTGCCAGATAAGACGCAGTGCCAGATAAGACGCAGTGTGAGGCAGGATTCGGAGAGTACAGGGTGAATGTGTTCTCGCCGAAGATGAAAAGGGAGAGAGTTTCGGACCGTGCGGATTGATCGTGCGGGTTGATATTGTGTCCCTGCAGAGTGGGATCGGACAATATTTTTATTGTCTTGATGTAATGGGTCGGTTCAAACTCTCGGAAGTTGCTTCCGATAATTTTTTTCGCTGAAATTTCGCCACGATTTTTTTTGAAAGTGCAGGGAAATGGGAGTTAAGAAAACAGGTAAAGGGCGTCGGAAACTGGGACGAAAAAAACGACGTATGCGTGCCAAGATTCGCCATCGCAAGGGCTGATTTCCCGTTTTCCTGTCGGCAAGTGCTCTTGCCGACAAGGATTGAACGACGCAAAGATAAAATGGCGATTGGCTCACTCTTTGCGGCTGCTTTTTGCCGCTGTTCTCTTCTCATATTTGGTGCCCATCATTTCGAAGTGGGGTGCTTGAGAGGTCGTGCTGTTGCACGCCCCCGGATGCTTCAGCAAGCGATTATTCCTGGCGGCTTGATGATCGGTTTTTGCTGATTGGTCGTTGAACCTGACAGCCTTCTGCCACCTGCGGGTGCCCTTCGCAATCCGTGTCGACCCGTTTGGTCGATCATGTGCCCGCGTCGAGAGGGGCTTCACTTGATAAAAGACTGAATATCGCAAGGCAATTTCACGACAAGATTTACAAAAACGCACTGGAGCGTGCCGTTCTGGTGGCCTATGCAGAACGAGTCTGGGTGGAATGGCCATCATAAGAGATGACAGTTGGTTTCTCGTCGACGACAGTGGCGATATGGACCGGCCGGCTCCAGATCATCTGCAGGTTGGCCAGCGTGGCTGTCGCATAATCCTGTTTGAGCTCGACTCCCTGATAATCGTGCTGTAAATAAAGCTCTCCACGATTTGCATAATTGCCGTCTTTTACATAAATAAAAGGGCGGCCGTGATTGGTCAGGCTGGTCAGCAACTGTTTTTTAATCGCCTGAAACTCCCGGGATGCGACTTCATAATTTCCGGTGCTGTCGTTATAGGCAAAGGAAAACATCTTGTGCTTTCGGCAGAAGTCTTCCGTTAAATAGGCGTCAATGAATGTCAAGTCGTTATGGATACGGCGGACTTCGAAAATCTTCTCGCGCCCCAGGCCGAGTTGCCGGTCCCATTTCCGTTTGACCTGTTCGTGATCGCATTCTTCCCAGTCTGCTCCAAATTGGCCTTTATTCCAGCGTTCTTCGATATCGCGAAAAAGTTCAATCCCCACCTTGTAAGGATTGAGACGCTGGGGACTCATGGCCATGGTCCCAGAATGATGATCAGCATAATCGATCACTTCGGAGTCGGTCAGTCCATGCCGGGTCATGATGGTGGAGTGCCAGTAACTGGCCCAGCCCTCATTCATGATTTTGGTCTGTCCCTGGGGGGCAAAGTAATAGGCTTCATCGCGAATGATCGCCAGGATGTCGTGCTGCCATTCTTTGAGAGGAGCATGCTGCAGCAGAAACAGCAGGACATCACGTTGCGGATGTTCGGGGAAGGAACGGGCCGCCTCGCGGGCCTGATCATGTTCTTCCCGGGACTTTCGTTCGCGTTCCAGAATTTCCGGAGGATTAATATAAGGGTCCATATAATCTTTGGATGAGAATTTTCCCTTTTCGATCGTTTCCGGGCGGCCGTGTTCCCGCGTCTGAATGGCAGCCTTGAGTTCCTCCGCGGATCTCTCCGCTTCCGTGCGGCGAATGAAGGGAGAATGCGGATCGATCAGATTTTCCAGAGACAGGCAGGCATCAATAAATCGCTCGACCGGCTCGTAGCCCACGCGATCGATATAACGATTCACACGGGCGGAGTGATTCGCCATCTGGTCCAGCATCTTGCGATTGGTCTGAGAAAACCAGGCATTATTTTTAAAGAAGTCACAATGACCATAAACATGGGCAATGACCAGCTTCTGATCGGTCATCGCATTCGCCGAAAGCAGATAGGCATAGCACGGGTCTGTATTAATCACCATTTCATAAATCTTGGACAGACCGTAGGAATAGCTTTTCAGCAATTCATCATATTCTGCACCAAATCGCCAGTGTGGATATCGAATTGGAAACCCGCCATAGGCTGCAAACATGCTCAGTTCTTCATAGTCGAGCATTTCAAAGATGGTTTCGAAGAAGTCGAGCCCGTAGCCGCGGGCGATTTCCTCCATTTGCATCTGAATATCATAAATTTCCGGGGGTAAGACCCGATGTGTGGTGACAGGCATCTGGGCTCCAGAACTGATTTTTGTCTGATGTCCTGATAGAACTCCAAGCCTGTCCGGCTTCAAATTCATCAGGTTTTGAATTGTTGTTATTGTTGTTGGTTCGCAAACAGAGCGTGTTCACTCGGAGTCTGACAGGGTGGAGGATTGCTGGCAGCAGGATGAACCATGGTGTCCAAGAGTCATGGTGTCCAAGAGTCATGGGTTCGCAAGGATTCAATGCGGCACGCATTTTCACCATGCCTCATGGCTGCAGGGCTCATGGTTACAGGACAATGTCCATGATGGTGATCATCACTTAGTGACCATGATTTTGTGACCATGATGATAATGACCAGCAGGACGATGCACCGTCTCAAGCAATACCAGCCATCCAAAGATCAAATCGAGTTCTTTAAATTCTACGGCATCACCCATCGCAGCAACAGGGCGGTTTTCTCGGGAATGCCCATTTCTAGACCAGTTTGGTCTCTCGTGTGCCCGCGTCGAACAGGTTTCACTTGATGAAAGGCTGAATGCCGCGAGGCAAGTCCGCCACAAGATTGACAAAAACGCTC
>Ga0182745_1002984_pt1 | contig 14806 bp, 12 predicted proteins | sample eDN3rd30CKraftBY_FD_128523 | JGI IMG/M metagenome (GOLD analysis project Ga0182745, IMG submission 128523) | Enriched backyard soil microbial communities from Emeryville, California, USA - eDNA 3rd pass 30_C Kraft BY (version 2) (version 2) | ecosystem: Environmental > Terrestrial > Soil >...
ATGAAAGCCTGCGTGCCGCGAGGCAAGTTCGCGGCAAGATTTACAAAAACGCTAGACCAGTTTGGTCTCTCCTGTGCCCGCGTCGAAGAGGTTTCACTTGATGAAAGCCTGAATGCCGCGAGGCAAGTTCGCGGCAAGATTTACAAAAACGCTCTAACATGCCACCCCATTAGCGTGCCCTCCACCTGGAGAAGCTTAGTAATGAGTTTGGCGGACAAGACAACGCGGCAAGACAACACGACGTCACCACAGTCATCAGCTATCAGCAGTCGGGCGAAGCTGACTGCTGAATGCTGATCGCTGTGATTGTTTTATTTGGTGAATTCGGAAAGAGAGACTTTCTTTACGGGGAGCTTCGTTGTTTCGCCCCCTTTGATCTTCACTGTCAATTTCTTTTCGATATTACCAGCCTTGGAGTTCCAGACGCGGAAGTCGTGGCTCCCTTCGGGAAGGTTTTCGATTTTGAATTTTCCTTCCTTGTCGGTGATGGCTGCGTATGGATGATCCAGTACCACCCAGTAGGCTCCCATCCAGGGATGGATATCGCACTGCACCTTAACGGGGTTGCGTTCGGCAATCGTCATCTTAATGGGAGTACCGGTCTGATCATTGGGCTGAACGATAAAATTCTGTGCGATATTTGCAAACGGATTCGTGTGCAGGTTGTGTGCCACGGAATCATCCGATTTGCAGATAATTGTCTGGTCTGTACGAACAATCAGGCAGTGCGGCACAAAATTACAACGAACCTGATCAAAGATCACCGTCTTCTCTGCGCTGGCCTTCAGGTCGGGATGAATTTTTGAAGGTTTTTTCTGCAGATAAACGATGACATTCGCAATCCCTTTGGTTTCAGGGTCAAAAGCCATACTGTCATCAGGGACCCCTTCCGCTGCACAAACTGCAGCATCCTTAACCGTCATGTCCCCTTTTTTCACCAGAAATGCGGGGGCGGGAACCTCCCCATCCAGAACAATCTGTCCTTCCACAGAGCCCCAGCCGGCGGCATGAGCTGATGTGCACAGGCTCAGCATGAGCGCGAGCGAGAAACCAAAGCGAACCATCGATTATCCCCTCCTCAAGGCAATCAGGGTGTGTCATTTCCTAGAGATCAAGACAGCCTCACCAGACCTTCAACAAACCTGTCGGCTGTGTAACACCCCTTCATCGTACGCAATCGGATTGCTGGAGGCGACACTGACCGTCAAAATTCTTGATTCCGATTGCGATGTCATGTGCAGCAAACATGTTAGACTCGTTTGGTCTCTCATGTGCCCGCGTCGAAAAGGTTTCACTTGATGAAAGACTGAACGCCGCGAGGCAAGTTCACGACACGATTTAACGTGATCGCGAAAACGCCCTCCGTTGTCGGACTTCGCGTCATGACCTGCCCTTGGTCTTGAAAGTTGATGACGTACTCGCAACAAACTGCTGCAGGCGAAGAATCAGAGTAAACCGCGTCGACCCGGGACCGCAAATGCATTGATTTCGCTTCCATCCCCTTTCGGCTGGAGACAGGGGCTGGATCATGCGGGATGAATGCCCGTACAGATAATTACCCGTACAGATGAATGCTTTCGAAATCGACGCGCAATCCACTTTCCCTTCATCCCGTGGAAACGCGGAGATAAAGGGATCAGGAAACCGAATCACGGGGATGATGATGAATCGCACAGGTCTGGGCATTGCAACGACCGGTCAGTCTCAAGCGGTTTCTGGCAAACAGAATGTATCCTGCATTCATCATCTGGCGAATGATCGGCAGGCGGGAAATGGTCATTGCCCAGCGGAAGCCAATCGCTGAATACAATTGACGAAAAACCTCGACGCCTCGAATGATGGTGCCGTCCGGCAATCGGCCATGAATCTCTGCCATCAGCTCCTCATTGGTCAGTCCAATTGCTTCAGCATGAAAGTCGGCAGCAGTCATATCTGTGAAGCGTATGCGTTTGAGTTTGTCCTTCTTCATCAGCCAATGAATTTCTCTGCGGCAAAGAGGACAGGCAGCGTCGTAAAAGACTTCAAAATCCTTCCCAAATGGGAGCGGCTGTAATGGCAATGACTGTAATGGCAATGACTGTAATGGCAATGACTGTGACGGCAAAGACTGCGACGGCAAAGACTGCGACGGCAAAGACTGCGACGGCAAAGACTGTGACGGCAAAGACTGCGACGGAGGAGGGGGGACAGGTGATTGGACAACCATCGTCATGCACCATTCTGGCCAGAGACGGACAAACTGCTCTCTTCATGATGACTTATTTCAGAATCAGAGCAACCGAAATTCCGGCGAAAGATTCACCGGAATTATTCCACGTCCTTATTCGGCTTGATCGGTCAGGACGGATTTGAGTCGGCGGATGGCCCGCAGATAACGCATCCCGGCAGCCGCTTCAGAGAGTTCCAGGGCAACGGCCACTTCACTGTTGCCCAGGTGTTCGACATGCCGCATGACGATGATTTCCCGGTCGATCTCCGGGAGTTGATCCAGTGCTTCCAGAAATCGTTGTTCCAGTTCTTTGCGAATACTGGCAGCTGCGGGAGTTAATTCCTGATCCGGAAGCTGGGCGGCCAGATCCAGTGAAGAACGATCGCCAAACCGTTGTTGCAAGGGTTGTTCGCGGTCCACCGTTCTTCGCTGGGCATGATGCCGACGATGCAGATCGATCATCCGGTCCTGGGCCAGTTGTCGTAACCACAGGTGAAAAGGAATTTGCGGCTGAGCCAGGTAATCCTGCAGGCGTCGATTCGCTTCCAGCAAGACATCCTGCACGACATCGCTGGCATCGACGCGGCCGGCAATCCGCCGGTCAAGGCGAAAATGCACGAGCTTTCGTAACGCGGCGCGATGTCGTTCCAGCAGCGAATTCCGGGCAGCAACGTCTCCTGTCGCCACGGCCCGGACCAGCTCCTGTGTCTGTTCATGCTCTGGCCAGATCGAATTTTCGGACATGTTGGAATCTCTTTTTCAGAGCGGGAAGACCTGAAAGCACTGGTACTGCAGCATGAATGGAGAGTTGTGCAAGGTCCGTTTCAATTCCGGTCCCCATTTTTCAATCTCCGTCTGCCAGTTGCGATCAATGCTGTCCCAGCGGCGAAGCGTCATCTGGTCCGGGAGCGAAACAGGAGTCATTACCGGCAGATCGACCAGCTGTTGTATCCTCTGCGGGGAGACAAAGTCAGTATATCCATAGGTCGTCCTGTAACGCAGGATTTCATTCCAGTTCACAAAGAGATGCGTGATCCCTTCCTGTTTCAGCTTCTGCAGAATTTCTTCCCGGGCCTTGAGTTTCCATTGCCCCGGAGCAATCTGCGTGGCGGTCCAGTCTTCGAGCAGGCTGTGGTCAAAAACGGTGTTGTACGCATATTGAAAATGGGCATCGAACAGTTCTGCTTCCCCCACAAACAGCACTTTGGAAGAGGGAGGCAACTTCAGCCAGTCCACGATGGCGACAGACTGTGTTCGCGTTTGAGTCTGGGCAGCTGCATAAGAACTGAGATAGGCATTATACCCGCACAATGGAGTGGTGATATAGCCGAAGTTGTACATCACGGTCATGCTGGCCATTGCCAGCACGACCCAGCGCGTGATTGGAAAGAGCGGCGTCCCGGAAGATGGAGTCTGTGCTTGTCTGCTGGACTTTTTTGCTTTGCTGGAATGGAGCATTGATCTGACAGGATCAATCTTCAAGATGGCTGCCAGGCCGCAACCGGCCAACACCGCCATGATCGAATTCATGGGAACCCAGAAGCGATCAATCCGATGGGTGAAGAGATACCAGGCCGCCAGCAGCACTGCGGCATAGATCACAACCATCCAGATTCCCTTGCGAGGCTTGCCCGCCAGGATCAGCGGGGCGCATCCAAACAGAAGTGGGGATTGCCAGTCGTTTTTGTAGATCACCCCAGCGAAATCGTTCCAGGACCCGGCCAGCAACATGGCGGGATGAGCATGACGCCATTTCTCATGCAGGGCTGGACTCCAGTCCACTCCGCCAAAGACTCCGTACAAAAGCGGATAGACCGGGTTGCCCGTTTCAAACAGATTCTTCAGCATCCACGGACCAAAGGCAACCAGCACCCCTACTCCATAAACCCAGACGTTTCCCGCAAGAGATCTCCAGCCTGTCGGAGATCTCTGCAGTGTTTGAATCATGATGGCCACAGCAAAAGGGATGGCGACCAGGATCATACCCGGGTACTTGGTGGCCACCGCGCTCCCCGCCAGAAAGCCCAGAAGCAGGAGTTCCCGCCATGCCGATTTTCGTACCGCCTGATGTTCGGGGGATGACCTTGCTACTGATTGCTGCCAAATTTGAAATGCCAGCAGCGAGAGCACGACGTAAGCGCACAGTGCCCCTTCCGTATAGGCGATGATGGAAATGCGATACGTCCATGGAGTGGTCAGATAGGCCAGGGCTGCCAGCCAACCGGCCATCGATCCCGCAATGCGACGAGCAGCGCAGAATGCTCCCACGGCAGTCAGTGGAGCAAAGAACATCAACACGGTTTGCCCGACATAGGCCCCGCGCTCCCAGTCGCCTCGCAGCACCATCCCCAGTAGAGAAAGCATCTCTGTCAGGAAGGGGAAACTGGTGTATACATCATGCGGCAGGAACTGAACTCGTCCTGCGAGAAAGTATTCTTTGGGGCCTCCCAGATGATATTCCTTCACGTCGAAATCCGTGGGAGGCAACATCGCCCCCAGGAGCATGCACCAGCAGAACGGCAGACAGATACAGATGATTCCAGACTTCAGCCATCGTGGGGCAGGGTTCTCGCTCCAGACGGCATCGGATTCGTGTGTTTCCGGTTGTTGACTGTGCGGAATATGTCGCACGGTGTTCCAGAGTTCCACCAGTATTAAAATGATGAGTAAACACCAGAAGAGCGGCTGGGACAGCCATCCCGATAATCCCAGTGCAAGTGTCCCCAGTGAAACGGCGGACAGGCCGACTCCCCCCGCAAAGGCGAACCGTTCGAGAGGATCCAAATCGAAGAAGAGCCCGATCCTGCGCAACAATAACCGTCCTGCCGCCCATGCCCCGCACACAACGATCAATGCAATCCCGAAAACGTCGATACGTTCCGTCAGGTTGAACCAACTGGAAGAACTGGCGGGATCAGCTTCGGGGGAAAGGAGACTGCTGTAGATTTCGGGCAAGAGCCCAATCACATCCAAGCGGTCAATGGTCTGTTGTGCGTTCGAGGCATTGGGCAACGGAGCAGTGAAGAAGAGGCTCCAGAACAGCAACAGCCAGGCGATGATCAGAAACGAAGTCAGCCGCTTCAATGGCGAACCACGGGGATCGGTGGGGACATGATTCATATCATGAAAATTCAACTCTGCACGTCCAGACGCTGGCCCTTCCAGCGGAGCCAATGGTCTGCCAGAACAATGGCCACCATGGCTTCGGCCATCGGGATAAATCGCGGCAGCAGACAGGGGTCATGCCGACCCCGGGTACTGATTGTGGCGGGTTGTCCCTGCTGATCCACGGTTTCCTGAGTCAAGGGGAGACTGCTGGTCGGTTTCACCGCGGCCCGCAACACCAACGGCATTCCAGTGGTAATTCCGCCCAGCATCCCGCCATGGCGGTTGGTACGGGTGACAATATTGACGTCTCCCGCCGAAGTCTGTTCGCTGGTAAAGATGTCGTTGTTCTCGCTGCCGCGCATGGTGACGCAGCCAAATCCGATTCCATACTCCACTCCCAGCACCGCCGGCAGACTGAAGAGGGCTTTGGCGAGATCGGCTTTGATTTTATCGAAGACCGGTTCACCCAGTCCGGCAGGGATTCCGGTCGCGACAATTTCGGCCGCCCCGCCAATAGAGTCTCCCCCTTTACGGCATTCTTCGATCAGTTCGATCATCCGGGTTGCCGCCGCTTCATCCGGACAGCGGACAATATTTGGGGCACCCGTTGATAGGAATTCGACTTGCCGCAGCGTGATGGCAGCAGGATCGACGATCTGTGCCCGAATCGTGCCGATTTGATGAACATAGCCGACGACTTGACCACCAAACGCCTGTGCGATCAATTTTTTCGCAACGACACCCGCTGCCACGCGAACGGTGGTTTCCCGGGCACTGCTGCGACCTCCTCCACGATAATCACGAAACCCATATTTCGCATCGAAGCTGTAGTCCGCATGTCCCGGGCGATAGACGTGCTGAATATTGCCATAGTCTTTGCTGCGCTGATCCTGATTGCGAATCAGAATGGCCAGGCTCGTCCCGGTGGTCTGACCTTCGAACACTCCGGAAAGAATTTCCGGCTCATCACTCTCTTTACGTTGAGTGACGATTTTACTTTGACCAGGTTTTCGCCGGTCCAGATCCTGTTGCAGATCTTCCACCGTCAGTGGAATGCCCGCAGGGACCCCGTCAATAATGACAACGTTACCGGGGCCGTGGCTTTCACCGGCAGTGGTGATCCGAAATGCTTGTCCAAAAGAGTTTCCTGACATGCCCGCATTATAGAGGGTGGACATGCCCGGTTGAAGCTGGAAGGATTCAGATCTTGGACTGCATGGCACTCGATGCGGATCGGTATCGCGCTGGATGGTCGAGGGACAGTCGAGCAAAGGTAAAAACCGGGGACTGGCGACTGGCGACTGGCGACTGGCGACTGGCGTTCAGGGTCGAAGTTTGACCGATGGCCCATGGATCTGGAGTTCCTTCATACTTTCCGTCCACTCCAGTTCCAGAGGGGTTGTGTGTGGCGCATGGTACGGCTGGGAAAACTGCACGGGAGCCCCCACCGACTCCAAAGTGCAGCGGTATTTCCCCGGAAGGAGCCATAAAGGACCGGCTGCCGCGTTCGTATGGAGTTCGAATGTTCCATCCGGTCTGGTGACGGCGAACCCAACCGACAGAAAAGAGGCTCCCTTTAACTGATAAAGCGATAATTGGATGTCTCCTAAATATTGCCCCCCGCAATCAAGGACTCCGGGTGTTCCTCCGGAGACGGCGCGGACGCGTCCACGGCATCCAGTAAACAGAAGTGCAGCGGCGAGAATCAAGGAAAACACGTTCCATTTCAACAGAATGCTCCTGGTCATGAATGCTCTCAGAAAGGCCCCAGTGACGTGGCGCGGGGTGATGTCGTGACGGGGACGCGCAGGCCCAACCAGGATCGGATCGAAGGAATTCTGCGGAAGGCCACGCGTTCCAGCACGAGAACGAGCAGCAGAGAAGCTCCGAACAAAGGCAGGTAGATTCCCAGGAGTACGACCAGCACCATGAACCCAGAAGAGATTCTGCGAGAGACCCGCGATTCCGGTGCGCCGAGCACGCCTTTCTCACGCCGTCGCCACCAGAGAACGGCACCACTGAGGCTCAGCATGATCAGCCCCAGAGCGGCAATCAGTCCCAGAAGCTGATTCGGCCAGCCAAACAACCGTCCTTCATGAGCGGCAATGCCCACCGCAACCATGCGGTCGAGAACGGGGCGATCCCGGAACCCGTCGCGGCTCACGACCTGGCCTGTTTGGCCATTCACGACGAGATTGACTCGCTGGGGTCGGTTCGGTGTCATGGACTTCACGGACCAATCACCCGCCTTCTGCTTAGAGGGAGAAACAAGCACCGGTGCCGGCAAATTCAAAGGGATCACGCTGGCAACGATGACGTTGATTTCATTCAGATCAACAGGCGATTCAGACGATTTGGAATTCCGCTTTTTCCCGGAACCATGATGCGTATGCTCTCCGGTGGCCGCTATTTTTCGACTGGAACGGTCTGGGTCGCTGCTGTTGCTCCAGTCCTGTCGAACGGTTGCCGTTCCCGTTAATGTGCGGACTGTCCGGAAATAGTCTCCCCAGAATTTGGCCCAGGGGAGCCCGCTGATCAGGAGAAACAGGACGAGAAAGGAAACCCAGATGCCCGTGACGCTATGCAGGTCACGCCATAAAATCCGCTGACCTTTGCGAAACCGCGGATACAAAATGCCTCCCCACCCTCGAGCATTTCGCGGCCACCAGAGAATCAGGCCAGTCAGGATCAGGATGATTGTCCAGGAGGCGGTCAGCTCCACCAGATGGGAGCCGCGATTGCCCATCCAGAGTTCTCCATGCAGTCGAAAAACCTGCCGCATGAATCGTTCAGAGTCATTAACGGTCCCGAGGACCTCCAGCGTCTGGGGGTGAACATACGCCCGCAGGGATTCCCCATTTTGACGAACAATGACTCGCCCTGCAGATGTCGGGGACTCGGGAAGTTCATAGGAACTGAATGTCGCTTCAGGAAGAAAGGCCAGTGCCGCCCGGACCTGATCAGCCGCACTCTGCGCGGTTGAAGTCATGACGAGATGATCGTAGTCCCATTCTTTCCAGGCTTCAATTTCGCTTTTGAAAAGATAAATTGCTCCGGAGATTGACAGCACGATCACAATGGGGATGCAGAACAGCCCGGCATAAAAGTGCCAGCGCCACACGGTCCGGTAATCGGGCCAGAACATGATCGAGGCAAAGCCAGCATCGTTTTCCAACCCGGGTGAACGAGACATCGATGCCTCGCCGTTTCTTGAATTCGGAAATGTTGAGGGCACTTTAAAACTCCCCAAGGACTTCGTTCCCATTGCGGCTGTGCAGGCTGCGGTGCAACGTGGTATCGATATTGTCGCTGAAAAACCGGACGGAGCCGTCACACATCAGAATGTTTGCGCCTCCTGTGTGATAGCTGCGCGGTGCGAAGAACCCCGTGAAATGTGTGACGACATCCGGAATCCGGCTGTTCGGAGTTGTGTAGCCATTGGTCAATGTGCAGACCACGCCCGGGCCCGCCCAGGCGACGCCGCGACCGCGCAGTGCTGCTCCACCCGCTCCTCTCCAGCCTGTCAACGTGGCAACGACTGTCGCCAGATTCGGGTTGAAGTTCATGCCATCGGCGTTGGCAGTCCAGGGACTGCTGGCCTTCATTCCCTGGGTCGACTGCAAACCGGAATCCACGCCACCGGAGCCATTGACCGTCATCTGGTAAGGAAACGGAGGAAGCGTTCCCGCTGTCAAGGTGACATCCGCCCCGACCGCACGGACCGATTCACTCATCATCACGGTATTGGAAGTGCCATCGCTGATGTCGCGCATGCGGATGCTGGAGTTTTCATAGCAAATTCCGTCCGTTTTCCAGCGAACATCATAATTCACACCCGTTCCACTCCCGGTACTGACCATATAATTATTTCCGCCATAGACGGCCCCTCCCGCACCCGCCTGCTGGTTGGGAGCAGGATCGCTGGGGCAAAGCATGACCGCCAAGGGCATGGAAAACGGAGTGAGAAACTGTGTATTCGGAACCAGGCTGTTCCATGGTCCGGAGAACGCCGGCAGACTGAAATCGAGCAACCCCTGTAGGTTTGCCTGCTCCAGGTACGGCAGCAGACGGGCCTGTGGTGAGAACCCTTGCGTGTTCGGTTGATAGTTCTGAGCATTTGTCATGGGAAACATGGAGAAGGTGCTTTCATAATTATGCATCGCCAACCCCAGTTGCTTCAGGTTGTTCTTACACTGGGAGCGGCGGGCCGCTTCACGGGCCTGTTGCACAGCGGGAAGCAACAATGCAATCAGGACTGCAATAATCGCGATCACCACTAAGAGTTCGATCAGTGTGAAACCAGGTTTCATAACGTGCTGGCGGGTACGTGGCATCGTGTTTGATCCTGAGGAGAGGCGGGCAGCGCATTGATACATGGCGACGTTCTTACTGCGCTGACCGCGAGTGCAGTGAACATCGGAATGACCGAGATTTCAGAGAGGACCTCTCACTCTGCGAACAAAGAGCGGCGAATGGTGGCGCGCCCACAACGGCATCACAGACCGTTTAGGGAAGCGAGTCGATCGACCGCGTGGACGCGCGAACACGCGCCGCTGCATGTTGCCAACAGAAGTCATCCTTCTCGACAGCTCCTCAGGAGATGCGATCCGAATTCTTCCGCTGAAAGAGATCCACTCAAAACAGTGCTCCTGAAGCAGTGCTCCTGAAGCAGTGCTCCTGAAGCTTTCATCCCGAATTGACAGGTTCCGGAGACCACGCTTGTAACGCGCCCATAAGCGCATTGACCATGTCCCGAAAACGTGCCGCGACCGGGTACTCGAGCGCATTGACTCCGTACTGTCCGGGGACTGCCTTGGCGGCATTCAGCATTTCATCAGTCGAAATACCTTCACCGCGGACTCAGACGAGAGCAACTTGCTCCCCACACAGCGAGGCGGCGGCACGGGCGGAGAATCGTACACCTCCGCCGGAAGAGTTCGAACAAAAGAAGGAGCCGCCACCACCATCAACGGCCAGGCCGGCAACTCCACCAGTGGCGGCAAAAGACTCCAGGGCAGCGAGTTCCACGACAACCCCCCGCCGTGACACTGCTGAACAAACAACCCCAGGACATACCGCGATGAATTCTGTGACGTTCCCGCTGGCGCGGAAGCATCGGCTTGTGTTTCATCGTCTGAGGATGGACGCTCGCAACAACTCAACCGGCAGACAGAACCGGCAGCAGTACATTTTGTTGTGTGGACCAGAGAAGTGTCCCGTTTCTCTCTGGCGATCTGCTCCAGGACAATCCGGGGAGCCGGAATATGATTCCGCCTGGTCCAGGCCAGCTTTTGCTCATTCGTGAAGCAACAGCATTTTTTCCAGCATTGTTGCGCGGACCGGCAACCACAGGGGCGATCCTGACAAGGGAAAGGCTCCGACCGGTCTTTTTCAACAGAAATCTGAACAGGAGCAATCGGAAGCGGAATGAAAGACGCAAAGACAGACAACAGCAGCACCAGGCCAAGCAGCCTGCGAGCCCTTCCGGAAAACCGAAATGTCTGTTGTCGGGAGAACATCACAATCTTTCACTCTGATATCACCAGAGTATCAGGTTCTCGACCGACTCGCTTCCCCAAGGCAGAGTATCTGTCCGGATTCGTGCCCGCAATCCATCACACCTTCATTCCTGTCCATTTCCACCAAATGGGAATCAGACGAACTTGCTGTAGCTCTGCCCAGCGTTCTTTTTCGTTAAAAAAATGAAATTGCAGCCGATGCTACACTTCCCGGCTTGTAGCGAATACCATTGGGGCGACATGTCGACTCCTGCAATGCCCGAAGCACTCGAATCCTCGGTAAACTCCGATCACCCCGCTGAATCACCGTTGTCGATCCGCGATCTGACGGTGGCCTATCAGCGCCGGCCGGTGGTCTGGGATATTGATTATGTGGCTCCTGCCGGTCGACTGGTGGCAGTCATTGGACCCAATGGAGCGGGCAAAAGCACGTTGCTTAAAGCGTCTCTGGATCTGATCCCGCGTGTCTCTGGCAAAGTTCGTTTCTTCGGCCAGCCTTATCGTAAAGTTCGGGATCAGGTGGCCTATGTTCCGCAGCGGACCAGCGTGGACTGGGACTTTCCCGTCAATGCTTTGGATGTTGCTGCCATGGGGCTGTATCGCCAGATTGGCTGGTGCCGATGGGTCACCCGGAAATATCGTGAACAGGCTTTGCACGCGCTGGAACGGGTCGGCATGGCCGACTATGCACATCGTCAAATCCGGCAGTTGTCCGGCGGTCAGCAGCAACGTGTCTTTCTGGCCCGGGCACTGGCCCAGAATGCGAATCTGTACCTGATGGATGAACCTTTTGCCGGTGTGGATGCTGCCACAGAGCGGGCCATCGTCTCGATTCTGCAAGACTTGCGAACTGCTGGAAAAACAGCACTGGTGGTGCATCATGACCTGCAGACGGTCTCGGAATATTTTGATGAAGTCTTGTTGTTGAATCTGCGGCTGGTCGCCTCCGGACCAACGGAAAATGTTTTCACCGCGGAAAATCTCAAACGGACCTACGGAGGCAAACTTTCGCTATTGGATCAGGTGGGGGCCCGCATTGCGGGAAGCTGATCATCATGAATTCTCAGGCAGGCAAAATTCGTCATATCCTGATGGGCCTGTTCATGGTCAGCAGTATGCTGTTCTTCCCGAAATCTGGTGTCTGTCGCGAGCCAGAAAACATGACCGGTTCCCCCCTGTTGCGCGTGTTGTTCCTGTCGGATTACAACACCCGGATTGTGCTTCTGGGAACGTCGTTGCTGGGGATGAGCGGCGGAATTGTCGGTGTCTTCATGCTGTTGCGAAAACGTTCTTTAATCGGGGATGTGGTGGGACACTCCGCGCTGCCGGGAATTGCCATTGCGTTTATTGTTTCGCAGATGGTTGCTCCCGGATCAGGGAAGAATCTGCCCGGACTGATGGCGGGGGCATTTCTGGCCGGGCTGACGGGAGCCCTGTGTGTGATGCTGATTGATCGCTATTCACGGGTGAGGCCGGATGCCGCACTGGCCATTGTGCTGAGCCTGTTTTATGGCCTGGGAACGTCTCTGCTCACCGTCATCCAACGCATGCCCACAGCAAGTGCGGCAGGACTGCAGACCTATTTGAATGGCAAAACCGCATCACTCCTGGCGAGTGACGTCTGGATTTTTGCCCTGTCCTCAATCGCCTTAACGATCTTGACGTTGTGCCTGTTCAAAGAATTCACTCTGCTTTGTTTTGACGACACGTTTGCCAGCGCCAGCGGTTGGCCGGTACTCTTTCTGGACTCCTTGCTGATTGGGCTGGTCGCGGGAGTGACCATCGTGGGAATGCAATCGGTCGGACTGATTCTCGTCGTCGCCATTCTGATTATTCCTGCTGCCTCCGCCCGCTTCTGGACAGACGATGTCCGTTGGCTGACTGTCGGAGCCGCGATCCTGGGAGCACTCTCCGCGGGACTGGGAACGTTCATCAGTGCGATGGCTCCTCGGCTGGCTGCCGGGGCGATCATTGTACTCAGTGGAAGTTCTCTCTTTGTTGTCAGCCTGCTGCTGGGAACACGTCGCGGATTGATTTGGCGCTGGCGGGAACAACGCCGATTGCAGCGAAGAACCGGTCGGCATGACTTGCTGCGGGCAATTTATGAACAGATTGAATCGACGGAATCCGTGCATGATGTCACCGAACAGCAGTTGTTACAGGCACGTTTCTACGCTGCACAATTACTGGAAATGCGGTCCTGGAACTTGCGCCGTTTGCAACGACTGATCCAGCATGCCATTCGAAATGAAGAGTTGGAACAGAATCCGGACGGGTCCTGTCATTTCACCCCGGACGGGGCTGCACTTGCTCGACGGGCGGTTCGGAACCATCGGCTCTGGGAACTTTATCTGATTAACGATGCCGCTGTCGCACCCGGTCATGCGGACTACGATGCGGACCGGATCGAGCATGTTCTGGCACCCGAGATGATCCGCCAACTGGAAGAACAACTGATGCACCAGGACGATAAAACTCTCCCCGCCAGCCCGCATACCATCCCGACAACAGATGCACCTGCTCAGGCGGACTCGACACCATGACGCCCGATCCGTATTACAGCCTCTGACTTTCCGGTACCGATCACGACACTCCGCACTCAACTTTGTAGAAGTTGCTGCAGGAGATTTTCGTGCGGATAGGGATGTCCTTTATGCTGGCGGAAGCCTTCTCCGTAGGCTGCACCAATTTCGGCACCGCGTTTCTGACTCCAGCGGCGGCAGGCATCGAGGTATTCATCCATGCCGTGTTGACGCTGTAACCATTCACGCTGACTTTTATGGCAGGCCAGCATGTTCAGTTTGAGTTCCATCTGTGTGGAAATATCGACAATAAAATCGCAGGGAGTTCCATTTCCGAACCAGTCGACCCCTTCCACCGGGTCGACATAATACAAAGCGGGAATCTTGGGAAGGAGCGGGGCCGGGTCCCATTGCCCGGTCTGGTAATTCGGCACGGCGGCACAGAAACACGCATCCCGGACCAGTCGGCTGGTGACTTCGTGATCACTCATATAATCGACCGGCGGAGCGGTCAGGACAATGTCCGGTTGCGCTTTTCGCAGCGCTTCCGTGACACGCTTACGACTCTCGTCATTCACGTCAATGCACAGGTCACGAAATTCCAGGCACAGACACTCCACCCCCAGCAATTTTGCAGAATCCTGTGCTTCCTGCCGACGAACAGCGGCAATCTCTTCGGGGCCCAGTTCCGCACTTCCCTTATCGCCGGGAGACATGTTGGCCATGACAACGTGATGCCCTTTTTCCTTGAGCAATGCCAATGTCCCGACACATTGCATTTCCAGATCGTCAGGATGGGCATGAATTGCCAGAATGCGAAGTGATCTGGGTTCAACGAAAGGGGCCATATGATACTGCTTTCACAATGGACAAAGTTGCCGAGCACATTCCCTGCATCCAGGCCATGCTCCGCGATGCCGTCAACGACTTTTCAGCGGGTGAAATGGGCATGACAGGAACCCGGATCGGAAGAAATCTGCTCTCAAATGCTCGAATCGGGATAATAGTATTTCGATTCCACTTCCGAACGTCGAGGCTGATGCCCATTAATCCCGGACTGGGGGCGTTCTGCCATAAGAAATACAGCGTTTCGACCAATCGAAAGCCGTTCCCCTCCTGCTCTGTGGTGCCGCATCCAGGCATCGCAATGCACTCGACCAGTTTGGTCTCTCATGTGCCCGCGCCGAAAGAGTTTCATTTGATGAAAGACGGAATGCCGCGAGGCAAGTCCGCCACAAGATTGACTAAAACGCTCTAAAGGCAGAATGGGCTTGACCCCCGGGGGCGCGATCAACTTCCAGGACAGCGGACTGAGAGTCTGTCCCGAAAGGTCAATTTGTGCTGCGATCGGCTCTTTTGCGTTCTGAACCTCTTTGTGTTCTGAACGTCGTCAGCCTGCATCGACGAATCCTGGGGATTCGTCTGCTTCGGCTTCCTTGTCAGAACAC